>JGI994J12354_10005028_pt1 | contig 11567 bp, 8 predicted proteins | sample IntmicLarv3ML3BL_FD_12354 | JGI IMG/M metagenome (IMG submission 12354) | reverse complement strand
TAGGATTGGAACGCCTCTTGGTCGCTTCTAAGGGAGGTAAAGTTTAGATATGTCAATTGCAACATTGTCTCAAGGTCCTTAGGAGCACAATTTGCACGGACACCTTCAGCGGAGATTCCAACATTTACAGATACCGATGCATTTTTACCGGCTAAAACCTTTCTAAGGTCAACGGCGTTAAAATTGCCCAATCCTCCAATAGGAATAATGTCATTTATGACCTTTGTTGCAATGATATCGCTCTTATCGAACAGAGAGTAACCTCCGCTACTGTTTGCCGTCATCAATATCTGATCTTCCTTAAAATCGGTTTTCTTTATAACAACGGTAGCTCCGTTTGAAAGCTTCCATTCGACGGCATCGCCCAAAGGCTGCTTCGATTGAGATACGATAGTCCCGGGTGTCGGCTCTTTTGTAATAAGCGGCTCATCGGAAACAGTCTCTTCATATGGTTTAACCTCTTCCTTTACGGCAGAATTATATGTGTCAAGCATCTGCTCCGGTGCAGGTAGGACAACCCCCTCTTTTTGTGGTAGCAGGGATAGAATAACAACATTTTTTTCGGTAATCATCGCTTGTGCTATCTGATTTAACTGAGGCAAAGTAATGGAAGGGACTATCTGTTGCATAAGCGCATATGTTGTCTCTATTCCCGGAACTGCATCACCACGAAGGAAGTGCTCTTGAATTACGTCGGTATAAAAAGAGTTTCGTTGCTTATCTCTCTCTTTGTAGAGTTGGTCTAATCTACTCAGATAGTTTGCTTTAGCTCTCTCATATTCGGAGATAGTAAAGCCGAATTGTCTCAATTTTTGGACCTCGTTGACAACTATACGCAACGAGTTTTCTATTTGCCCCTCTTTTGCGACATTTGTTATGGTTAAAGCAGACTTTGTCTGTGCTAGAACAAAGTCGCCGTATGATGTGCCAGCCTGAATAAACGGAGCATCCGGTTTTTGGACAATCTCGCTGAAACGGGAGTTCATCATAGTGCTTATTATATTCTGCATAAACTCAAAGACTAAAAATGTTGCTGTTCCGCGAAGCTGTTTTGGGATAGGGTCTTGTTTATACATAAGCATCGTTACATTGTATGGAAACTCGGGATCGCTTGCCAACGATACTAACGGCTCTGTATTATCGGGAACGGGAAACTCCTCTCTTGGAGCGGGATTTTCGTGTTTAGGAATAGCGCCGAATAGGGTTTTTATCTTCATTTCTATAGCATCGGGGTCAATATCTCCGACAACCATTATACCTTGCAGGTCGGGACGATACCATTTGTTATAATAATCCCTTATCTCATCATAAGTAAAGTTATTTATTACCTCAAGCGTTCCTATTGGCAATCTGTAGGGGTATTTACTTCCTGGCATAATAGCAGGGAGGGCTGTCTCGTACATACGCATGGCTGCCTCCCTTCCGAGCCGGTACTCTTCTCTGATAACCCCTCTCTCCTTGTCGATATCCTCTCCGTTAAGCGAGATTGCACATGACCAGTCTCTTAATATCAGCAGACAAGAGTCTATAATAGTCTCTCTCTTAACCGGAACGGCAGAGATATTGTATATTGTGTAATCTACTCCTGTGCCGGCATTAAGGTTCTGACCGAACTTGACACCAATCGTCTCTAAGTACGAAATCACGCTGTTTCCTGGAAAATTCTCCGTTCCGTTGAAGGCCATATGTTCCAGGAAGTGAGCGAGCCCCCGCTGATTATCTTCTTCCAGAATGGAGCCGACCTTCTGCATAATATAAAACTCAGCTTGGCCGATGGGTTCCTGATTTTTGACAATGTAATAAGTAAGGCCATTTTCAAGAATTCCGACACGAACTTTCGGATCGATAGGCAAATTTTGAGGCATTTGAGCAATTAAAAGAAAAGGGAAGCACAATGTCACAACAAAGAGTAAACATTTTCTCATACAAATAAAATTTAATAGATAAAATAACGATAAATCAGCCAAATATCACAAAGAACACCCAGTGGTTTCGGCACAATAACTGCACGACGCTCTATCTCCAAATTCGGTATCAAGTTGTAAATTGGCACGATATGTGGTAATCATTTCAAGAACAAAATTAAGACATTTTTGATTTGTTTATTTGTTTTTTTAAATTTGCCTTGATTATAAGAGAAGAAATTACTTAAAAATTGAAATGATGAAAAGAATGAGAATGCTGTTTATTGTATGTTTATTCATACTATCTCCTGTCGGAGCATTATTTGGACAAGATATGGCTGCGGCCGTAGAGGTTTATAACGCCGGAGGAAAAGCCTTGGAAGAGGGTAACTATCCGGCAGCAATAGAGTCGTTTGGGAAAGCGCTCTCTATGCTCGAAGCCCTATCGGCAGATGTAAGAGGAGAAGAGGGAGAAAAGATGATAACCGGCTCAAAGGAGATTATTCCTCAATTGCATCTCCGTTACGGCAAGGAGTTAACCAACGCGAAGGAATATGATAAAGCGATTGCTGAGATTAATAAAGCAATTGAAACAGGAGAGAAGTACGGGGTAGCCAATGTAAAGACAGAGGCAACGGAGCTTGTTCCTCAGGTGTTGTTAATCGGTGCGACGGCTCTTTTAAACGATGGTAAAGGGGCCGAGGCTGTCGCGGGATTTAAAAAAGTACTTGAACTAGACCCGGATAATGCCGGAGCACACTATAGAATGGGAGCAGCCGAGGCTAGTATAAATAACGAAGAGGGTGCAATTGCTGCGTTTGAAAAAGCAATAGAGCTGGGAGATAAAAATGCTATAAACGCTATAGCGACCATATATTTGAAGAAAGCCTCAGCCGCCTACACTGCAAAAAAGATGCAGGAAACGTTTGACAATGCAGTTAAGGCCGATGGATATGCGGAATCGGCAAATAGTAAGAAACTTGCTGGGATTTCGGCATATCAGCTTAAGAAATACAATGATGCTATAAAATATCTTGAGTCGTACTTATCAATATCACCGAATGCTAATGACAAAAATGCGATGATATATCAGATTGCTCTATCATATGAAGCGAAGAACGATACGGCGAAGGCATGCGGATACTTTAAGCAAATTATGAACGATGCTACATATAAAGAGGTTGCAACCTATAAGGTGAATACGCAATATAAGTGCTAAGGAGCGGAGAGATAGAGATTTTAGCTCCGGCAAAAAATAGAGACATCGGCATTGCAGCGGTAGATTGCGGTGCCGATGCTCTCTATATAGCAGGACCCTCTTTCGGTGCGCGCGAGGCAGCGGGTAATTCGATAGAGGATGTCGAATTGTTGGCCAAATATGCCCGCCGCTATGGGGTGAGAGTCTATATGGTAATAAATACCGTCTTATACGAGAGCGAGGTCGATGCGGCCGTCAGATTGGCAAATAGGGCATACGACATAGGTTGCGACGCTCTGATCGTTCAGGATTTGGGGTTGATCAATGCAGGTCTTCCTCCTATGCCCATCTTTGCATCTACCCAAACCGATATTAGAAGCGTTGAGCAAGCAAAGGCGCTGGAGGCCTTGGGCTTCAGTAGGCTTATCCTTGCGCGCGAACTCTCTTTAAAACAGATAAGCGAGATAAGGTCTGCTGTAAATATAGAGCTAGAGAGTTTTGTCCACGGAGCCCTTTGTGTCTCATACAGCGGACAGTGTTATATGAGTTTTCGCGTGACGGGAAGGAGCGGCAACCGAGGTGAGTGTTCGCAGATGTGCCGTTCCGATTATAACCTGATCGACTCTTTCGGTAGGTCTTTAGTAAAAAACAGGGCACTCCTCTCACTTAAGGATCTGAATCTTTCGGGATATATCGGGGGGCTTATAGAGGCGGGCGTCACCTCTTTCAAAATTGAGGGGAGGCTTAAAAACGCATCTTATGTCAAAAATATTGTACGATATTACCGCTCAGTAGTTGATAATTACTTGATAGATAGAAATTATACGATAGATAAGAGTTGCTTGACAGATGAGAATTATTTGACAGAGACGTGTTATCAGGCAGAAGAAAACTATTCGGCGGAGAGGATGAAGTATAAGAAATCCTCTTTCGGTACGCTCTACGGGGGCTTCTCCCCAAATCCCGATTATACATACAGCAGGGGCTATACTACGTTTAATATCGAGGGTATCCGAGGCAACTGGTGTAGCGGGAAGTCGACAACATCTATCGGAGAGTATGTGGGGGTTGTAGAGAGTGTGGGAATGGATAGTCTTGGGAATACGATGTTTAACTGTGTTACCATGCCCGGGATCAATTTAAATAACGGAGACGGACTGCTATTTATACCTTCCGAAAAGCGCGAAACTGCTAAGAGACGAGGCGGGAATTTGCAAAAAAAGGAGATAAATGGGAATTTCTGCGGAGGGGAGGATGTAAAAAAAGATTTTGAAGGGAGGAAGAGTATCGGAGCGAGGGCTAATATTGTGGAAGAAGATAAGGGTGTGTGTCGGATATCTCTTAATGAATCGCTGCCAATATCAAAGGGAGATAAAATCTTGCGTAATTATAACCGAATTTTTGAAAAAGAGTTGGAAAACAATATGCCGATCAGGTATATTGAGGTAAAACTCAATGTTGTTACTACTCGGAGCAATATCACCGTAACGGCAGAGTGTGAAAATGGGTGTCGGGAACAGGTATCTCTATCTGGTGATTTCGAGAGGGCGAGAGATATTGTGGGAGTGAGGGCAACTATTAAGAAGCAGTTGGGAAAGAGTAGCGGGATATATCTTTTTAAGGTTGTCGGAATAGATGGTGACGAGGCTCCGTTTCTGCCCCTCTCCAAGCTTAATGAGATAAGGAGAGAGCTGGCTCTACGCTTTGATTCGACATCTCCGATCAGAAGAGAGACAAAGGAGAACGAAGGGAATGGTGGTAGTAGAGGAATGGAAAGTGATGGAGCGCGTACGCAGGGTAGGCTGGCAATCGGAGATAAGGCTGTTTTAATGGGTGGGCTTAAGTTCGACTATAGAGCCAATATTACTAACAGAAAAGCGAAAGAGTTCTATGACAAACTATTTGACGGCAAGAGCGAATGGGGTTTTGAAATCGCTTCTCCTCAAGAGGCAGAGTTGATGAGATGCAAATATTGTATTAAATTTGAACTCGGGTTTTGTGGCAAACAAGAATTTAGAGAGCCGCTTTGGTTAGAGAACGGTAAGATGCGGTTCCGATTGGAGTTTGATTGCAAAAGGTGTGAAATGATTATTTTTGGATAACGATGCGTTTTAGTGAAATAGAAGGGCAGAATAATTTTATCGGGCAACTAAATAAGCTGGCCGAAGAGGGTCGTGTCGGACACTCTATTTTGTTTCACGAAGAGGCGGGAGCAGGAGGAGTATCTGTGGCAATAGCCTTTGCTCAATATCTCGCGTGTCCGAATAAAAGCAACGGCGACTCTTGCGGAGGGTGTCCTTCGTGTAACAAATTTCAGAAACTCATCCATCCCGACCTCCATTTTGCGATGCCCGTTACCTCCACAAAAAACATATCGGCCGACAAAAAACCGGTTAGCGATATGTTTCTCAACAAATGGCGAGAGCTTCTCATCTCGAATCCATGTCTTACGGAGCAGGAGTGGTATGAAGGGATAGAGGTAGAAAACAAATCGGGGATGATTGGGGTGAATGAGGCTTCGGCGATAATTAAAAAATTGAGCCTTCGCTCTTTTGAAGGGGGAGCAAAATTTATGATAATATGGTTACCGGAGAGGATGAATCAAGAGGCTGCAAATAAGCTGCTGAAACTTATAGAAGAACCTACTCTGGGCACATACCTCTTCTTTGTAAGCCAGGCGCCCGAAAAGGTCATTCTTACGATATTATCGCGATGCCAGATATTTAAACTCGACCCTATAGGACGAGAGCAGATTGTTAAGAAAAATGAGAGTGAGTTCGGCACAAATAACGAAATTTTTAGGGAGAGGATGATCCTCCTTTTGGAAGGATGTGCAAGAAAAGATCTTCAGGCGATAATTAATTTTTGGGAAGAGATTGCTTTTGAAGGACGCGAGAGGCAGAGAAGTTTTTGCAGATATATGTTGGAATTTTTAAGGACGGTCTATATGAGATCGCTTAATATGGAACAGATATCAGATACGACGCCACGTATGACGGCAGATGTTGTCAAGTGGGCAGGAATATTCAAGCCGCTCTTTTATGAGAAAGGGTATAATATAGTGAATGATGCGATAAAGGATATAGATAGAAATGTGAACGGCAAGTATATCTTCGCAGATATGGCTAATCGTTTTTTCCTATCTTTGCCCTGAGGGCGAAGATAGGCTGCGTCTCAGAAAACTGTGAGCAAGCTCCCATTTTCGCTCAACTTGCACTATCTTTGGCTAAATAAAAATAAAAAATGGACGAAAACAATATAACATACGACTGCCTGAGAGGGTGTATATCTGTCAAAAGGGAGGAGGGGGGCATCGATTGCAAATATAAGAAAGGGTGCTGCAAATTGGGTGTATTCGATTGGCTTGAGGGTATTCCGGAAGATCGGGCAAACGAGATATTCGAGGTAAGATTCAAGAACACCAGAAAGGGTTACTATAAAAACAATACATCCGGATCGCTAAAAGAGGGGGACCTGGTAGTTGTTGAGGCGGTAAACGGGCATGATGTAGGGATCATTACCCTATGCGGGGCGGTAGTTATTGCCCAATTAAAGAGACACAACATAGAATTTGGTAATCTTGAGGAGCTTAGAAAGATATTCAGGAAGGCAAAACCGATAGATATCGATAAGTGGCAGGACGCGATAAGCAGAGAGCACAAAACAATGATAAGATCGAGGCAGATTGCAGCAGATATGAGGCTGAACATGAAGATTGGAGATGTTGAGTTTCAGGGAGACGGAACGAAGGCAATATTCTATTACATAGCCGACGAGAGGGTAGATTTCAGGCAGTTGATAAGGAGTTTTGCGGACGAATTCAAGATAAGGATTGAGATGAAGCAGATTGGAGCCAGACAAGAGGCAGCCCTTATCGGAGGACTGGGTGTTTGCGGACAGGAGCTCTGTTGTTCTCGTTTTATGTCGGAGTTTAAATCGATAACAACGCAAGCGGCAAGAATACAGGATCTCTCTCTGAATCCGCAAAAGCTTGCAGGGCAATGCAGTAAATTAAAGTGCTGCATAAACTATGAGGCGACAAGCTATTTAGACGCCCATACAAATATCCCTAATATAGACAAGCCGTTAGAAACAGAGGATGGCCCAATCTATCTTGTTAAGACCGATACCCTTAAGGGGGTAATGTGGTTCTCCTTTGAGAAGGATAGTATGATAAATATGTTTCCTCTTTTATCTGCAAAAGTTAAAGAGATAATAGGGCAGAACAATAGAGGAGTAAAGGCAAAGAGTATCACCTCCAAAGAGGAGGCTAAATCTTCGGAATTTATGAGTGGTGTAGAGGGAGATAGTATATCGAGGTTTGATGAAAAAGAGGGCGAAAATCGGAATCCGAAAAAGAGACATAACAAAGGGAATAGAAAGAGAGAAAACGGTAATGGCAAGAGATAAAAAAAGGGTGATACTTCTCTTTTCTGCATCACTAATCTTCTTGGGATCATGCAGGAGTAATTTTACCGAAATCTCTTTTCAAACAAATTTTGCTTCGGGAGACCCTTTCGCAGAGTATTCTTTGGGTATATATGCGAGGATTGTCGACCGAGAACAGATCGAGAATATAAATATTCCAATCGAAATAGTTATTACAAGCCCATCGGGCAAAACCTACACAGATATTGTGAATCTTCCGCTCAGCAAATCCAAAAACAGACAAGTGGGGAGATGGATGGATATCATGTGGAGCTACAGAGAGGGAGTTCGATTTCCCGAAAACGGAGAGTGGCAATTTTCAATAAGCAGCAAATCAGGAACGGAAAAGTTGAGAGATGTCGGAATAGTTATCGAGAGAGGTGGGACAGTTATAGAGTAAGGGAGGCGAGATCGGAACAGGATGGTGTGATAACGGTAATAAGAGTGGTAATGGGAAAAGATAAATTAAAGCGATTTGAGGAGAATAAACAGTTCCAATGCCTCTATCAGCCCGAATTTGAAGAAGTATTCAGAAACGAGTATAGAATGAAAGGAAGATGGAATGCAGAGCATTTCAAAAACAGTAATCTGATCGTTCTTGAGTTGGGTTGCGGCCGCGGTGAGTATACCGTAGAGATGGCGCGGAGTTTCCCCGAGAAGAATTTTATAGGGATCGATATTAAAGGAGCCAGGATGTGGAGAGGGGCAAAAAGTGCAACAGAAGAACAGCTGCAAAACGCAGCATTTATGCGTTGTCGGATTGAGTTTGCCGAATCGGTATTCGGAGCGGAGGAGATATCGGAAATATGGATAACATTCCCCGATCCTCAACCCAAAAAGAGCAATAAACGGCTCTTGTCGTCATTTTATCTGAACCGTTACAGGAATTTTTTAAAGAAAGGAGGGGTTATTCACCTAAAAACAGATAGTCTGTTTCTGCACGAATATACCCTTGAGTTGGTTAAGTACAATAAACTGGAGCTGATAGAAGCGTGTAGCGATATTTACGGTTCCGGCCGAGCAGACAGCACGCTCTCCATCAAGACCCACTACGAAAAACAATTCCTTTCGCAGGGGATACCAATCACATATCTTGCTTTTAAAATAGGCAACACCCTACTAACGGAGCCTTTGGCTACATAGGACAATGCCCATACGGTTCGATATAATGACTACTTAGCTCCCGATTTCGCTTTACTCCGCCCGCTCGGTAATGGCATAGGTTATCATTCTGGAAAAGCGGACAACATTTTTACGGGCACCGGATAAAACCAAAGGATTTTCGGAAAAATCGAGAACAACGTCATCTTCGTACATATTCAATAACCTCGAGAACGAGGAGCTATGTCGGAAGGTAATAGTTTTCTCCGTCCTTTCCGTCACAATGTATTTACAATTGGCAAAAACCTCCTCTATCTTCTCTCTATCCTGTTCAAAGGTATTATTGATATAAACCTTTTGAGAGGTATATCCTATTAAAGGAATAACGAAAGAAAAAGCAACCAAAATTATTGTCATTTTAGGAATTGACCCCTCTTTGAAAAGAACTTCCGGGTCTAAAGGCTGATGGGTTATAAGGGAGAAGACCACCAAAAAAACGGCAATAAATATTGCAAAATATACGACATACTTTACAACTCGTATAATGTATCTTTTAAAATCAAATCTCATGATATATTTTATTAGTTATTTATTTATCTCTTTCCATGCAAGCGCCGAGGCTCCCAAAATAGCCGAATTTCTCTCATCTAAATCGGAGAGGAGTATCTTGACCTTGTCATTCCATAAGAATAGCATACTCTTGTCGAATGCTTTTTTTGTAGGATTGAGGATCAAATCTCCCGACTTTGCAAGCCCGCCAAAGAGGAAAATAGCTTCAGGGGCTGTAATGGCAACCAGGTCGGTAAGGGCATTTCCGAGGATTGTTCCTGTCTGTTCAAATGCCAAAAGAGCAAGTTGATCGCCGTTTGCAGCAGCCTCCGCAACATCTTTTGAGGTAAGTTTGTCAAAAGGAATACTCCTTAAACTGCTCGGCATAATTTCGGTTCCCATAAGGGCGACGGCGGTTCTCTTCATTCCTGTCGCAGATACATATGTCTCAAGGCAACCTCTCCTTCCGCAGCCGCAGGCACGAGTATCTCTGGCATAAGCAGTATGTCCGAACTCTCCTGCAAATCCGTCATGGCCATAAAGCACGTCTCCGTTTACGACAATTCCGCTCCCCAGCCCCGTACCGAGAGTTATAACCACGAAGTTTTTCATTCCGCGAGCGCCTCCGTATATCATCTCCCCAATTGCTGCGGCATTAGCATCGTTTGTCAGAACGGAAGGGATTCCTCCGAACATAATCTTGAGTTTCTCTGCCATAGGAAGCACCTCTCTAGGCCAAATAAGATTTGCTGCCCGGTCGATACATCCGGTATAGTAGTTACCGTTGGGAGCGCCGATACCTATTCCGAGAATTTTATGAGGAAAGCCAAGCTGAAAAGAGAGATTATTGATTCCATCCTTTAATTCAAGAAGATAGTCATCAAAATTTAGGTGTTTATCGGTCGGGAAATTGCCCGATCCGTGAATATTACCGATTTCATCAACAATGGCGTAAGCGGTATTGGTTCCTCCAACATCTATTCCTACAACGAGATTCTTCATATGATTTATAATTTACTTTAACCAAATAAGATTTATCTGCTGGCCTGATTTTTGTCTGATCTGATTATTGCCTAGAGATATTCTATTCTTTGCGCTTTGCAACATTTGATGACAAAGCTAAAAAAAATATTTATTTTTGTATTATGGAAAAGGAAAAGCTATTTAAGAACTTAATAATAGTAATGATAGTCATTGCTGTTATTCTTGCGGGGGTCCTTGCATGGATATGGATAGACCGCAATGGTATGATCAAGGAGTTAACCTTTGAAAAGGAGGGACTTACCGCACAGATGATTCAGCTAAGAGACGATTATCAGGTGCTTACTACAAATAATGACAGTCTTAATGCCGAGTTGGGAAGAGAGAAAGAGAGGGTAGAGCAGCTTATCGATAGGGTGCAAAAGACAGAGGCTACCAATAGGGCTAAAATCCGGGAATATGAAGCGGAGCTCGGAACGCTTAGGTCAATTATGAGGAGTTATATACACCAGATAGACTCGTTAAACACGTTGAATGTTGCTCTCAGAGAAGATGTGGCAATGGCGCGTAGCGAGGCGCGCGAGTCGAGGCAGAGGTATGACGAACTCAAGACTACAACCGACGAGTATGCAAAACAGGTAGAGGTTGGCTCTGTGGTTAAAGGACGAGGCATCGTGTTGACGGCCATTAATAATTCGGATAAAGACACCGATAGGAGCAACAGAACGGCAAAGCTTAAGACATGCCTGAATTTGATAGAGAATAGTATAGCAGAAAAAGGGCCGAAAAATATCTTCATCAGAGTAAAGGGTCCCGATGGAATAGTTATGACAAGTTCACAGGAGCAGGTATTTTCATCCGAAGGAGCGCAGATGATATATTCCGCAGTCAGAGAGGTCGATTATCAGGGAAACGAGCTGGAGGTTTGTATATTTTTTGATAGTTCCCAGTCGTATGTTAAGGGCGTCTATACTGTGGATGTCTATACAGAGGAGTCTAAGTTAGGAAGTGCCGACCTGCTGTTAAAGTAGAGATTATCACAGAGGACGGGTTTACTCCCGATTTTACACCGACGTAGGCGGATATTTATTCTTATTCGAACATGAACAGAGATAGTTATGGAATTTACGTACACATTCCGTTTTGTTCACAGTTTTGTATATATTGCGATTTCTATTCGGTAAAGCGGCAATCTAAAAAAGGGGTTTTTCTTGAATCTTTGACAAAAGAACTTCTCTTGGCAAAAGAGGCGGATAAGATAAATCGCAATGTAGGGAATGAGATAAAAGAGGGGGGTGTCGGGACCATATATTTTGGTGGCGGCACCCCCTCCGTTTTAGCAACAGAGCAGCTCACCACTCTTTTAGATACAATAAAGACAAATTATCGAAGCGCCGTTGGCGGGG
>JGI994J12354_10005027_pt1 | contig 11567 bp, 4 predicted proteins | sample IntmicLarv3ML3BL_FD_12354 | JGI IMG/M metagenome (IMG submission 12354) | reverse complement strand
CTCCGCTATCTGGATAGCGCGCTGCTCCTTACGGAAAAAATGACGGCGGCCGGGCAGCGGCCCGACCCGAAATGGCTGGAGGAGCTGCGCGCGCAGCGATCCGACGCGCGGAACGCGGCGGGCAGCGCCCCGAACACCGCCGAAGAACAGGCCGCAACGCAAGAGCCTGACCCGCCACAACCGTCCAAAAAGAGCGGATTCCCGCTGAAATTTAGAAAAAGCGGAGGGGAGAACGTCCCCGTGGAGCCCTCCGCGCCGAAGGTTCCGCTGGAGGAGCTTCGCCTCCGGAGCAAGACCGCCGCGGACTTGCTGAAAGAGAAAGACTACGCCGACGCCATCGACACCCTTCTGCCCCTCCTCGATTTGCTGGAGAACCTGCCGCCCGAGGAGGAGGCCGAAGCGCTCCAGACCCTGGCCCTCTCCTATGTGGGCGCCCAGCGCACAGAGGAAGGGATGCCCTCTCTGGAGCGGCTGGTCAAGCGCCTGGAAACCGTGCCGCTTTCCAAGTCTCTTCTGGACGCCCACGCTCATGTTTTTTCCTCCATGGGCATGGTCTATCGGACACGGCGAAAAAATGAAAAAGCGCTGGAAAGCTACTGCCGGGCGATCGAGCTATGGCTACAGGGACAGCGCTCCGCCCAATCCATCGACAAAAACCGCCTCGCCTCCGCTTATGTCAACCGCGCGGTACTCCTGACCGAACGGAAACAATTCGGCCGGGCGGTGGAGGACCTGAAAAAGGCGATTGCCTTGCGCGAGGAGCTGGGTTCGGAGGATCAGAACGGGCTGGCCCGCCTCTACCTCAACCTGGGGTATGTCTACGGACAATACGGAGAAATGCACCATGCGCTGGCCTACAACCGAAAGGCCGCCGAGCTGCGGGCTGCGCTGTATCGGCAGGGCGAGATCTCCGCCGCCGAGCTGGCGCGGAGCTACCTCAATCTGGGAATCCTTTTGGGCGGCGACAAACAGGTGGACGGTGAGATTGAAAATTACGGCCTCGCCATTGACCTGCTGGAGTCGCGGGAGGAACAGACCCCGGAGGATCGCGGCCTTCTCGTGAAGCTCTACCGCTACCGCGCCATGTCCTACCAGCTGCAAGATCTGCCCGACAAACAGAAATCCGATCTGGAGCGGGCCGACAAGCTGGAGGCGTTGACCCGGCGCTGAGCCTTTCGCCGCTTCCCTAAAAAAACATAGAAAAAGGGCGCATTCCTGCGGGAATGCGCCCTTTTTTATCGATTTCATTATTTCTCGCTCAACAGCTTGGTTACCTCGTCCATAAAGGTGTGGATGTCCTTGAACTGGCGGTACACCGACGCAAAACGCACATAGGCGACCTCGTCGATCCCCTTGAGGCTGTCCATGGCATATTCTCCGATGCTCACGGAGGAAATTTCCCGATCCAGCGAGTTCTGGAGCTTCATCTCAATTTCATCCACGGCCTGTTCAATCACATCGAGAGAAACCGGGCGCTTTTCACACGCGCGCAACATCCCGTTCAGCAGTTTATTGCGGTTGAAAACCTCGCGGGACTTGTCCCTCTTGACGACCACCAGCGGCACGGTCTCAATCACCTCATAGGTGGTAAAACGCTTCGAACAGCGCAGACATTCCCGCCTCCGGCGGATCCGCTCGCCGTCGTCGGTCGGCCGGGAATCAATCACCTTGCTCTCGGCATGTGAACAAAACGGGCATTTCATTCCTTTACACCCCCAAATAGTACTTATTTTAATAAGTATAGCACAAGATATGGCATAAAGCAACAGTCTCCCGTTCAAAATAATCGCCGATTTGTCGTCAGAATGATATGACCCATAATGAGGTTCGGAGAAGGATCAAGAGGTTAACGCCAAGATTCTCCTGCCCTTATACCTAGCATATCCTCATCAAAACTATTTCCTGGGGTTTCCGGCCGGTTGTAGCCGCTGTCTCAACTCATTTTATAACCTTTTTTGCCTCGTTCAAGCGCTCATTTTTTATCTCCGGCGTCATCGTTGGATTGCTGACCACGATGTATTCAGTCCCTGCCTGATAATAAATATCAAAGCCCAGGGCCTGGCCGATCGCACGAAGCGGAATATAGGTTTTCCCTTTTACTTTCTGCGCGGGGACGTCCAGCGCAACGGTCTTTGTGCTGGAGCTTGTGATGATTTTCATTTTTTTATCCTTCAGTTTAAACTCCACCCTTATGTCGCCAAAGCTCATGGTGATGGGCTGACTGTCATTGACATAGTTGACATTGCCGCCCATTTTTTCTCCGATGAACCGCAGGGGAATCATGGTCTTTCCGCTGATTTTAAACGGCTTTGTGCCGGCGTTGTCAATCGTTGTTTTCTTTCCATTCTGTATGGCTGTTGTGGAACCAATTTTCAGCGTGACATATTGATGGACAGAGATCATCACCGTGTCATATATTTCTTTCCTGTCCTTAGACGTGGCTTTAATTGTTACCTTACCCGCACGGACAGCGGTAACCTTGCCGCTCTGGCTGACCTTGGCGACCGTCGTATCGGAAGAAGACCAGGTAACCGCCTTGTTTGTCGCATTGGAAGGGAGAATATTGGCCGTTAATGTCTTACTGCCCTCTGCAAACATAGTCGCGGGCGCACCGCCGATCGTTACCTTGGAGACCGGAATTTTGACGGTGAGCTTACAGGCGGCCGTCTTTTTTCCGTCCTCTGTGGTTACCGTGATGGTGGCCATTCCGGCGGCGTTGGCCGTCACTTTACCGTTCTTGTCTACTGCCGCGACCTTGGCGTTGCTCGTTTTCCAGCTCACGGTTTTATTGGAGGCGTCAGACGGCGTGACCGTCGCTTTAAGAGTCAGTGTTTTGTTGATGTTGAGCGTCGCCGAGCTTCGGTCAAGAGCGACACCGGTGACTGCGGTGCCCGCAATGGTATAGGCCGCACTGGCCAAGGAAATCTGGTAATGGGGGTTGAAAAGTGTGCCCAAAAGGACTTTATAGGTGCCGGGGTTTTTCGGTGTGCTTTCATAGACCAACTTACCGGAGAGCGGATAATTGTTTGGATCATAGTTGCCTTCTCCGTTGCTTACAACGTTCCAGGCCGGCGCGGCTGTGATGGCCACCCCGTCGTAGGGCTTGCTTCCGCTTACCGGTTGAATTAAAATGTCGTTTTTGAAGGAGGCGAGATAGGGATAGCCGCTTTTCTCATAGATTCCCCATACATCGGAAAAATTCCATCCCGCGTTGATAAATGTATTTTTTACTTTCATTTCGGTTGTCGTTTTTCCGGTGATGCCGGTTTGGGAGCCGGAGCCTGCGCCGGTTTTCTGTCCGGTAGTGTTTTTGTCGAAAAAGCTTTTTGTGGAGGTGCCTTGGGTGCTCCCTCCCACCAGTCCGCCGACTTTTTCGGTTCCGCTCACGCTGCCGGTCGCATAACTATTTGTGATTTTTCCGTGGAATTGACTTCCTACCAGTCCGCCAATATCGCTGGCTCCGGACATGCTGCCATTCACGCTGCCGGTCGCATAGCTGTTCGTGATTGTACCGAAATGCTGGCTTCCTACCAGTCCGCCGATATCGCCCGCTTCCCCTTGCACGTTACCGGTCGCATAGCAGTTTATGATACGGCTGGTCTCAGATTGATACCCTGTTAGGCCGCCAACCTCAAAGTATCCGTTTACGCTGCACGTTGAATAGCTGTTTTGTATGACACCGCCCTGTATTCCTGCCAGCCCGCCAACAGAAATCGAACCGCTCGTACGGCCGGTTGAGTAGCAATTCACGATGGAACTGTTTGAATCCTGAAGTCCCACCAGCCCGCCAAGATTAGAAGTTCCGCTTATGTGGCCCGCGGTGTAACTGTCCATGATGCTGCCGCCGTCCTGAAGTCCTACCAACCCGCCGATACAGCCGTCTGTAGCGTCTGCACCGGTTACATCGCCAAGCACATAGCTGTTCACGACACTACCATTTTCCTGATATCCCACCAGTCCGCCGACATACTCCGCACCGCGCACTCCGCTTTTTGTATTCTCCAAAAGGATGCCGATATTTTCAAATTTTCCACTCTCCGCGAAACCAAACAGACCCACATAATATAGGCTGCTCCGGTTAATCCACAAACCGGAGATGAGAAAATTGTTCCCATCCAAATTACCGTAAAATATGAGTTCCTCCGTCCCGATCGGCTCCCAGCCGCGCGTGCCCCATTTTTTGTATCCAGCGCCGCCTTTTGCGAGATAAGCGGTCAGGTCAATGTCATTTTTTAGCTGGAAATGCTTGTCCCGATGCGTTGTGTCGAGAAAATTTCGGAGCGCGTCCAGTTGTTCCGGCGTTTCGATCAGCCAGGGTTGGGCTGCGGTCCCCTCCCCGCCGGCGAATTCCACGTCTTCGCCCGCCGCCGCTGAAAGCGGAAGCGCGAAGGTCATTGTACCCAGCACGAGCAGGATACAGAGGATCAGGGATAGAAGATGGTTTAATCTCTTTGCGTGTTTCATTTTTTTCCTCCAATAGTGATGATGTGTGGTTCTTTCGGCCTTGGCCTGAGCTTTATTTCGTCTGAACCTCGCTGGTTCCAAGGATCTCGTACTGGAAATCACTCCCGGCCGCCAGCAGGGTGTCGCCGGAAATTTCTATGCACCGCAAATCAGCCGCATCTGTGGCTTCCGTAATAATATTGCAGGAGGGGCAGTCGGAAAAAGTCAAAATCCGGCCGCCGTCACAGGCGGCGAGCAGCTCGCCCTCCAGCAAACGAATGGAATGGACGGTCAGGGGGTAAAACGTCTCGGGCGATTGATTGTTAATCTCGATCAGAGCGGTATTCCTCCAGGTTTCTCCGGCATCGTAAGAAAACATCACGACAGGCTTCTCGGGGGATTCCTCCGACTGCCCAAAGACAATGAAGCTGTTTTCAAGGTTTAACAGGCCGGCGAAAGACAAAGGCTCCGAAAGGCCGTTATAAAGTTCATTATAATTTTGCAGATCCCACTCTTCGCCCTCCGTACTTTTAAAGAGATCCGTGTCCTTGGTTACGGCTATGATGTAATCGTCTTCCGCTGCGATCCCGACGAGCGGCTTGTCCGTCAGTTTCTCGGCGGTGTCCCAGGACATCCCATCCGCTGAGGAGAGGATGTTCCCGTCATAAGTACAGGCGTAATAGTTGCCCTTAAATTGGGTCATTCCCAAAATATATTCCTTTCCGGTACCCTCGGCGGCCGTAAATTCCTTGCCGTCCCGGCTGTAAACAAGCGCGCCCGCTTCACCGCCGGCAAGGACTATGCCGTCGCCGTTCAGAATACTGGTCAGGTTCTTTTCTCCGATCGGCAGTGGTATGTTTTCCAGGGTACCATCGGCGAAAATTCTGTCCAGCCGGCCCTGGGTTCCACAGACAAGGAATGAAATCTTTTTTTCCGAATTGCTTTCCGCTATCGCTGCGGTGTAGCCTTGGAAGCTTTCAAACCAAAGGTCGGCCGAATCGGCGTCTTTGCTGCAGCCTGAGAACGAAAAGGCCAGAATCACCGTAAGGATTGCGGCGGATAAGCGAACCAACAAGCCGTTTTTAACCATGCGAATGTCCTCCTTTACTTAGTAGAACCCCTCGGTTTAAGCGGTACAATGCTTCTCAACAAAATCTCGTACCGCCCCAAAAGGAGAGATGTCTTCCTGAAGAAAATTGTACCAGTTTCCCGTCCAAAGTGCAACAACAATCAACACTTTTACAGGAGTGCATTGTCAACAAACTTAAAAAACGCGGCGGGGATAAAGCGTGACAACGCGGGCCTATCGCCTTTTGACAATAGGCCCGCGTTCTCTTTTGCGCCCCGAACGGGAGCTACCCTGCTTCAGTTTTATTTCATACTGTCTTAACGCAGCGCCCTTGAGGCTGCTTTTGCGAAATCAATGGACAATGAATTGAGAATACGGAAAAGCAAATCATCCGCTAAAATCAGACTGAGCCGACCTTCCTGCTGTTCCGTATCTAACGCGGCGCGCTACTCTACCCCAGGATTAATTCGCCCCAAAGGCTGGAAGAGTTATAGCCGCTGTCCGTTCCGTCGCTCCAGGCGAAGCAGGTTCTCAGGCTGGCCGTTTGCATCGCGTTGATCTGGAAGTCTATGCCGAGAACCGTGCCGGGGGCCTTGGAAATCGCGCTGTCTACCCAGGGGATTCTATAGGTAAGAACATACCCATATTGGCCGTCCGGCAGACCGGTGAGAACCGTACCGCTGCCGCCCCAGCCCGAATTGGCGGTTTTCTGGCTGATATTGCCCAGATAGTTTACGCGATATTGGTTTCCGTTCGCCACGGTACTGCCATAGCTTCCCCTGAAGTTTCTCTCACTGAAGAAGATCTCCACAGAGTCTCTCAGATGGTCGCCGGAGCCCGAGGAATTGAGAGCGTAATTCTTGGTGACCTCCACACGAGCGTACAGATAATTGCTGTCCCACACAACCCTGGCTTTACCCAAGGCTTCCATGGAAGCCGATTGATTCGTCGTGGAACGTTTGTTGACGAGAACCTCCGCCGCGTTATTCCAAACGGGATCGTTCGGATCCTGATAATTCGCGGGGGTGGCACGCAAGGCGGTCAGCCTGCTCGGATTTACGCCCGATGTGAAGTTAACCTTGTAGGTGCTGGTCGCTGTTCCGTGGGAACTGGTCACCGTAATCACGGCGGATCCCGGAACACTGGGAGCCTGAGTGAGAGCGACTGACATTTGGGTGTTGTCGTAATCGACAGCAACGGTCGGGGTAGCGCTGCCGAACGGGACCTCATAGCTATATTCCAGCTTCTCCGGATCGAAATCCGGGAGGGGCGTTCCGCCAACGCGAATGCCGTTCACTTTCGGAGGCAGCCAGTCCGCTTTAACCTCCGGAGCGATCGGAACAAAGTTCCCGTCCCACATGAATTTTCTAAGCGTCCGCTCTACCAGCCATTCCTCGGGGATCGTGTCTGATTGGCCTGCGGGACGATAGAAGAATACCAGTCGATCGCTGCCATGCTTCGGCACGGCGTCGAATTTCTCGCCGACCATAACATCCAGGGCATCGTTTTTCTGCAGATACCATCCCTGCAAGAGTGTGATCGCTGTCTTTCCGTCACTGAAGCGAACCGTTGCGTGCGTGTTGTATCCCATATAGTTCTCGTCCGGTTCCCACTTAATGGTCATTCTTCCGAAGTTGATCGTATAGGTATCGCTCCACATAACTTCCTTGCTCGAGATTTTCACCGTCGCAACACAGGGTTGTCCGGCGGAAACCTTGCCGTCCGCGGGGTTGAGAGTGACGTCTACGGTGACATCGTCCGGGTAATTGGGCGTTACGTTGGCAGCTGTGAACGCAACGTTCGCGATATCGTTCGGTACATAAACGTCGAACGATTTGCTTCCCTCGTCACCGACCGGGAAGGTTTCGTTGTTCCATTTGAATTCTTTTATCGTCGTATCGTGGTCGATGTCTGAGGGAAGACCCTGGACATAGACGACAAACTCACTCGAAGCCGAGCTGCCGGTAATGCTGTCTGTCGCGGTTCCGGTGATGGTGGCTACGCCGCCGCCGACTGCTTTAATCGTTCCGTCGGCATTGGCCTGAGCGACAGCGGGCCGGTTGGATGTATACGAAAGGGTGATGTTGCTGGGCATCGGATACATCTGCTGGGTCGCCGAGCTGTACATCCTGTTGATGTAGCCGTACAGCACATCGTTGGCCATGGAGACTGTCGGATTCGGGTTGATCGTATCGCCGGTTTCGAAAAGAATTCTCTCCGGGATATCGTTGGCCGCGTCCGTCGGGGTGTTGGCCTTGAAGGAGACAACAGAAACCTTGGGGTTCCAGTTGGCAGCGTTGGCAACGCGCATCTCGCGCGAATGCATCACGCCGAAGTCTTGTCCCTGATAGCTCCACGCATCGGCAGCCGAACGGCTGACCTGGAGGGTGTAGGGATTGCTGAGCTGCATGATCTCGTACTTCTTGTTTGCGTTGCTCCAGAAGGCGATATCCGGGACTTCAACGCTCAACGTAATGGTTTCGGATTCAGCCGGTGCAAGAACTTTTGTCTTTTTAAAATCCTTCAGGCGCTTGAGAGCGTATGCCTGGCCGTAGGAACCCTTGTCACTTAACGCGTAAACGTCGTCCGGGGTCTTTACATAGAGCTGAGCAACCTCGGCGCCGGCTACGTCTCCGGTATTCGTGACCGTGAACGTGTACTCTACCTTGTCGTTGGGCTGGAGGCTGAGAGCAGCGCTGCCTGCCTGCACGACCCCGTTGACTTTAACGGACGGTGCGCTGTACGCGAATGTGGTATAGCTCAGACCGAAGCCGAAGGGGAAACGGATCGCATTGTCGCCGGTTCCCGAGTAATACATATAGGTACGGCCAAGATTCGGTCCGTTGGGATTGAAGGTATAAGGCGCTGTCATCGCGTCTCCGAAGGGGGTCTGCCAGGGACCGTCAACACCCGGGGAAAGCCGGTAGCTTCTGACTTGGTTCAGCGAGCCCCAGTTGTCTCTGATATTGCTGGCGTCGGTCTCCTGGCCGAGCGCCACGGGAGATCCGTAATGAGAGCTCTTCGGATACCATGTGGAGATGGTGCGCGCGCTGGGGTTCACATTGCCGACAAGAACATCGCCGATGCCCGTGCCGGGGCGGTCGCCCATATACGGGGCGTACAACATCGCGGGAACGCTCTCGTACATATTGTCGACCGTGGTGGCCGTGGTGGTTTCGCCGATTGTGCCGGAGGTGATCGCAACTACGATCAGTTTTTTGTTGGCGGCGTACAGGTTTTTAACGACTGTAACATCCGTGGTTGTTCCGCCGCTTGTGCCCTGACCAAGGGCAAAGGTTCTCCGGTCATACTGCTCCGAAGCGAGATTTCCTGTGCCGGTGTCGCCTACAACGGCGATTACATAGTCATAGCCGGCGGCTTCCGCGCCCACTGTGGCATGTTGATTCACAGTAACTCTGCCGGGATATTTCGCCTGAAGCGCGGCAGTGATACCGGCGAGCGGGTTGACCTGTTTGGCCGTACCGCCGCCGCTGCGGGTCGAAGAGTAGAGTCCGAGGGCATTGTTGGTGCGCATTCCACCGTAAACGCCGACCGTGATGTTGCCTTCTGTCGGGAAAGACATCGGGAGGAGGGGCTTTCCGCTGTTGACATTCACGTCTACATTGTTTTTAAGAAGAACAAGGGATTGTCCGGCGGCTTTGCCGGCAAGAGTCATACGCTCCGGCGTCATCGTCGCGTCTGTCGCGGCGATCGCAGAAGCTGACAACGACGTCCCGGTCGGGATCGTCAAGCCTAAGGCCGCCACATGGTCTCTGGCCTTATCGTACCAGGAAACTCTCTTCGTTGACTTGGCTACACTCGGGGAGGCCGTATAATTGTCTGTGCTGTCCCATTCACCAACTCTAAGACGGGCTTCCATAAGCTCCGCAACGGCCACATCCATGGCCGACTCGGTATAGCGGCCAAGAGGCGTAATGATTCCGTTTTGGGCGTTTGTGTCTGCAACAGGGAGTCGATCCCTATATTGGTAGCCTGCACTGACGCCGCCGCTGCACTCAAGCTCGCCGCCGCCCATAATGCCCCAGCCTGCCAACTCGGCGGGAGAAATGACAGCCGTCATTTGATTCGCCGTGTTTGAGGTGGCGCCGTACCATTTATAGGAAGGGGAGCGCCAGCCGTGGCCTGTCTCGCTGTATCCGTCCGCGCCCTGGCCTTCTCTGGTGTTTTGGGTTTGGGTGCTGGTGCCGCCGGCTACGTTGACGGAGTCGCAGTCGCTGGTTACATAGCCCTTAAAGCCGTAGGTTTGACGCAGCAGGGTGTCCAGCGTATAGTTGTTTATTCCGCCGGGCAGCTCCAAAAACGGACTGTAAGCGGCGTGCTTTATCTGGATGCGGTTGTAAGAAGACATAACCGAAGCCGGTTCGGATCTCCGCATCAGCTCCTTGTAAGGACGTCCGTAGTATTCGCGGTGTTCCTGCTCGGTTAAGTTCGAAACACCGTTCAGACGGTTGACCTCGCTGTTATTGGCCAGGTAGTGTTTCGCTGTGGTGTTGGCTTTCCAATAACCGTTGGCGTCGATCAGCGTTTTACCGTCCATTTCAAAGCCTTGGAATCCGTTAAAGACCTGAGCGCCCAGGATACCGGAGAGAACCGGATCCTCGCCGAGGCCCTCCGTGACGCGGCCCCAACGCGGGTCGCGCGCCGGCTCCATGACCACGGGCGAATAGAAGTTAAGATTGCGGTAAAAATCGGCGATTCTCTCACGGGCCTCATTGGAGACCTCGGTATAGACGTCGTAGATGAGCTTGGGATCCCATGACTGCGCCATAGCGTAAGGCATAGGATAAGAGGTGACGTTGGCCGCGCTGCCGCCGCCGTCGGTTCTGTTGAGTCCGTGGAGCGCTTCACTCCACCAGCCGTACTGCTTGACGCCGGTTGACAGTGTGCCCTGCGCGTCGTTTCCCGCAGGGGTGGCGGCCGAGGTACTTACCAGATTGCCGCCCTTTTGCGCCGGGGTCATACGCGCCACCATATCGGCTGCGCGCTCAGCAAAGCTGTAATTCGCGTAGTCGCGATAAATGGGGACGATGGACGGCGCGGGTGCGCCGAAAGACGGCAGCGAAGAACCGAGCAGCAAGATTGCCATCAGGAAAAGCGCTACTCCTTTTTTCCAGAAACTTCTCTTCAAAACTTTCACCCTCCTTGATTTAAAATAGATTTTTTTGCCGGACAGGTCAATGTTTCCTTGGCATCGCCTGTATAGGAATACTCCATGACAAGGATGCCTGCTTACCCGCCGGATCCGGAAGTTTTCCAACGGATCCGGGCTGTTTTGTTCCTGTTTTTCATACCACTCCTTTATGTTTTTTATTTCCTTATGCGGTTTGGATTCAAAGGCAACATAAGGAAACGAACCCCTAAACCGAAAGCCAAAGGAAGGAACCCTTCCTCTTGTAAAGATTCCTCCGCAACAGCACTTCAGCATAGGTTAAGAATACGCCGAATTGTAAAAAAAGTCAATATTAATTCAAAGCATCGACAAAAATTATACCAATAGTCAGATTTTCTACTAAAAGTCAAATTTTCTACTTAATCGGCGAAATTTTCACACAATGGATAGACTCTTTCCAAAAAAACACCCCGGTCAATTTGAAAACTCAAATTGACCGGGGTGCTGGTTTAAGTCCAACAGGGAGAACTCCGGATAGGGTCCGTCTGATGTCATTTTTCGCGGTTTTTCTATCGGTTCGCGTACATTGTATCGTAGTACGCGCGGTATTCCGCCGAGAGAACGCGCTCCATCCATTTCTCATGGCTCTTGTACCATTCCACCGTTTCCCTCAGCCCTTTTTCGAAGGTATAGGCGGGGACCCAGCCCAGTTGGGCGGTGATTTTTGTGTTGTCAATCGCGTAGCGGCGGTCGTGGCCGAGCCGGTCGGTCACATGCTGAATCAGGCTCTCCGGCTTTCCGGTTTCCTTCAGGAGGAGCCGGACAATTTCGAGATTGGCTTTTTCGTTGTTCCCGCCGATGTTGTAGACCTCGCCCGGCGTTCCCTTGTCCAGCACAGTCAGAATCGCCGAACAGTGGTCGCCG
>JGI994J12354_10005026_pt1 | contig 11570 bp, 11 predicted proteins | sample IntmicLarv3ML3BL_FD_12354 | JGI IMG/M metagenome (IMG submission 12354) | reverse complement strand
GTTATGTCGGCTATGATGAAGCAGGGCAGCTAACGGAAAAGGTTCGTCGCAGACCATATTCGGTTTTACTTTTTGATGAAATCGAAAAGGCTCACCCGGATGTTTTGAATATTCTGCTCCAAATTCTTGATGAGGGCAGAATTACAGATGCCCACGGCAGAACAGTTAACTTTGAAAACACAGTGATTATAATGACCTCAAATGCGGGCAGCGAGAGAAAAGAAGGCTCACTCGGATTTGCTAAAACTGCCACAGATATGAGCAGAGAAAAGGCTCAGAAAGCACTCAGCGAGTTTTTGCGTCCGGAGTTTTTGAGCCGTCTTGATGAGGTAATAATATTCAGACCGTTGGATCTTGAGGACTATAAAAAAATTGCTGCGCTTATGATGAATGAGTATGTGGCAACACTCAAAGAAAAAGGTATAAGCTTTGCCTTTAACAGCGAGGCATGTGAGTTGTTGGCTGATAAATCTTTCAATGGAAAAAGCGGTGCCAGAGACCTCAGAAACAATATTCGCCGCATGATCGAGGACAAAATTGCGATGATTATTGTTGAAAAAGGTGAAGTAAATATAACAGGAATTGCGGTTAGTGCAGAAAATAATGAAATTAAATTAGATGTATTGTAAATAGTTGTTGACAATCTTTGTGACGGCATGGTATAATATCAACCGTCGCAAATGATATGCGGGTGTAGTTCAGTGGTAGAACTCCAGCCTTCCAAGCTGGTCGTGTGGGTTCGATTCCCATCACCCGCTCCAAAGTTAAGAATCTCGTTGGTCGAACAAATCGACAGACTATTTATTCGAGCAATGGGATTTTTTTACTTTTCTGAAATTGTGTACAAGTCACGGCAAATTTCATATGTTTTCCATATTATGCGCCAATAGCTCAGCAGGATAGAGCAACTGCCTTCTAAGCAGTAGGCCAGGGGTTCGAATCCCTTTTGGCGTGCCAAAGTGTGGTGGGTATAGCTTAGTTGGTTAAAGCGCCAGTTTGTGGCACTGGAGATCGTGGGTTCGAATCCCATTATCCACCCCATATTTTTAAAATCCACTCAAGCCCGACGGGTGAGAGGTGTTATTTTGCCTAAAATCACGGAGTTTAATTTATTAGGCTCCGTGATTGATATAGTGGGCTGTAGCCAAGCGGTAAGGCAACGGACTTTGACTCCGTCATCCCGATGGTTCGAATCCATCCAGCCCAGCCATGAAAAGTCAGGAAACATCATGTTTCTTGGCTTTTTTTGTTTCTATAAATAACCGCTGATTTTATCAGCGTGTCCAGCTGTGACGAATTCATATTATTTATCGCATAAAAAACCTCTAGCAATCCAATTAAGGAAAGCGAAGGTTTTTATGTGTGGTTGTTTCTATTTTGGGAATAGCCAAGTTTAGCCTTATCAGATTTGAATTCGACCGCTTTTATTTCTTAGGCAGTTTCAAAACTTGTTCCGTATAAATAATCAAGACTTCAAATTATTCAAAGTTTTAATCTTCTTGTACCTGTTTCCTTTTTTAAGAGGCTTTTGAGCAATCGCTCGCAATATTGCCTTTCTTAACTGTGTATGTAGCAGTTGAATTTGTAGGTAACTTAAAGTTTGCACTGCACGTATTGTGTTAAAGGTTAATCATCTTAATCTTTTTGTATCTGTTGTTGTCAGGAAGGTGTTTTTTGGCGATTGTCCAAAGGTATAGTCTGGTGTGGTGCTTGTTTATACTACTGTTACATCTTTTTCAGCAACCCAGCCATATACTGTTGTGCCTGTGCTATGGTCACCAAAGTTATTATCTTATAAATGTATTGAATGCTACTGCTGAACAAGTGGTCATGACTATAAAATATTGTTTGTGCTATCGTTGTTTCCAACGCTAATAATTGTAAAAAGAAAACATTTCCAATGGGAAAAATAAAAAGTTTTGCCATGAGAATTACGCAGGAATTGCCATTTTTAGGAACTTTTCAAATTATTGCAAAACCACTTGGCATTATTTTACCTGTTCACTTATAACGAGAACAGGTAAATAAAAAGAACAACCCCTTTTAAAACTGGTTGCACGTAATTGTAACGCGCTGTTAAATCTTTGATACCTCTTAAAGCCCTAAATCTATATTATGTTCTGCGCTTCTTTTTTGGAAATGTAATAAAGTTTATTCGTGCGAGGGGATAAACGACAGAGAAAGGCGAATACTGACATATTATGAATATTAATTCTTTTAGAGCGTAAGTGGAATCTTTAAGTACTTATATGTTATTTGATTACAACGGACAAAATTGCGGCGTTGACCCTTTTAATTGCAGGGATTTTGATATGTGGTACGGTGAAAATTTTGTAGAGGTCAAAAGTATTGATGAGGTTTTTGAATTGCTATTCTTTAATGGGAAATTATTAATCGATATTTACGAAAAAATTACGAATATTTCCTATTAATAACTAAGTAGTTTTTATAATCAAAATAATTCAAAGGCACTGTGCTTAATGCACAGTGCCTTTTTCTCTAACTATAAATCTCTATTGAATCACCAGCCCATAATTTTGCCAAATCCTTCAAATGGATTGTCAATGATAATGCGACCTTCCATTGTATCACCAAGTCCGCCATACAAATCAGCTTTACCATCTTCATGCATTACAATACCGCTTGTGAAAGTGCAATCTATAAGACTTGGAACTTTAGCCGGTCCTGCTGGATAGCTCGGACGGGTTGCAATGATTTTTTCATCAAGGCATTTGCCTGTTTTTTTGAATAGTCTGGACCATGAGCGTGCCCACTGGTCACGATGCTTAACACGTCCGTGCCTAAAAGATTTTTTCTTGAAACAGACCGTTTCTATAATATAATCTATTATCATTTAAATGCACGGGCGCTAAGTATGGGGCATAGAATTACTTTGGTGGTTATTGATGAGTACGAAGAGAAAAACTCCAAAATCCCGAACTGTTTAACATTACCGCGTCCTGACGGTGTTTTTATGGTGGGACAGATGAGAAAAAGTTTTTGTGAGAATGTTTGCAGCTTAGGTATTCCCACGGTTGCACTGGACTTTTATCAGTTTGGTTTGGACACAGATTTTGTTTTGGCAGATAACTTTTTTCTTGGTTACTGGGCGGCAATGGAGCTTATTAAAAAAGGTCATGAAAAAATTGGCTTTGTTGGAGATCCTCTCTCAACGTCGAGTATCGCAGACCGCTATTTCGGTTATGTAAAGGGAATGACACTCGCCAATCTCTCAGTTGATAAGAGTTGGTTAATCTCAAATAATGACAATGAAAATCATGAATATACAGCAGATATTGGGTTTCCGAGTGATATGCCAACCGCTTTTATTTGTCACTGTGAAATGGCGGCATATTTTTTGAAGCTTACACTTGAAAATGCAGGGTTAAGCATTCCGAATGATGTTTCGGTTATTGCATTTGACGATACGGATATTGGAAGAACCACAATGAAGGAGCTTACAACATTCAATATCGGGCGCCACGAGATTGCAGAAACTGCCCTTAAACATATGCTTGAGCAGTTAAATTCTGATAATAAGGTTCGCGGCAGGCATTATGTGCATAGCCGTCTTATTGAACGCAGTTCGATAAAGGATTTAAATGTTGAAAAATAGTATCTGTTTAATTTAGTACAAAAAGGCTTATACCGTTCATATATTTATGTGAGCGGTATTTTATTATCGCCTTAGCCAATTCATGATGGAACCGCAGGGGGAAATAAAAAAACTCAGTATGTAATTTGTACGAGAAAGCACTTTTTGGGGGAACTGTTTAAGCAATCGCAGAACTACGGGATATAGTTTTATTCGTTGACGAACGGCGGGGAATATAATGCCAAAAGAAGAACTTTCAGTGTGTTTTGATTATAATTGTAGATGTTACAGCCCTTAAAGGGCTGTAACATCTACAATTTATTGGTGGTTCTGACTTCTGACATAGCGATGAAATATCTCCGCTTCTCGTTTCTGTTGGATATAAATGATAGGTGAGAATATGAGATTTTCTGAAAGCATGTTGTTAGTTGAAGTGAAAAACAATTTCAGATAAAGCGATAGAAAAATATTGTCGAGTATTGTTGTGTTATGGGTAATCTGTGTGGTATAATAAAAATCGCTGTCATCATCTTTTAGTGGCTATGACTTTGGCTTTAACAAAAAACATATCTAAATTTATTCCAAGTAAAAGTTAAGAATATTCATATTAGGCTTACCGTATCTACGGAGAATATTTTTAACGGTTTTTGGGATATAGTAAAAAATTATTTTCTCTTGAAAGATTAAAACTGATAAGATATATTAAAAAAACACTTTGATAAAAAAGTAATGAACAGGTAAAAAACAGCTTGCAAAACAATCAAATTTGATGTATAATTATGCAAAGTTGCGTGATAGGAGATTATATTTTGGGAAATGAAATTGAAAATGCCGTTCAGCCGGATAACTGGTATGATGACCTGCCAAGACCGCAATATGCCTCTTTAGAGCAAGTTCATGCTGAAATTCCGTGGTTTAAAATTTATAAGATTACAGAGAATATATATGCAATATACGAGCCCGGTCACTTTCAGGAAGTAATATCATATTTGGTAATCGGAAAAGACAAGGCTTTGCTCATTGATACGGGCATGGGTATGGCTGATATAAAAGAGGTTATTGATACACTTACAAAGCTCCCCCTGGTTGTTGTGAATACTCATTCGCATTTTGATCATATCGGCGGAAATCATTTGTTTTCCGAGGTTCACATTTTAAATCACTTTGCGGCTTTGAAGCGTTTGGAAAATGGTTTGTCAAGGGAGCAGGTTAAGCCTGAAATGATTGAGGGTTCCATATATCCTGAATCACCTGTCGGTTTTAATCCGAAAGAGTATCATATTGAGCCATGCAAGAGTGTCCCAATTGAGAGCGGTCACATTTTTGATTTGGGCGGCATGAAGATTGAGGTTATCTCAACTCCCGGTCACTCACCGGACAGTATAATGCTTTTCTGTGATGAGGAGAAATTCATATTCACGGGAGATACCTTTTACCCCGCAACTCTGTATGCTCACCTCACTGCGCCGGACGGCATAACCTCTGTAATTGAAATTTACAGAGATACAATGCGAAAGATAGCAGATAGATTTTCAGATTATACAGTGTATGCCTCTCACAATGAACCAATTAGAGAGGGCAGCATTTTAACAGCAGTTGCAGATGCGTTTGATGCAATTGAAAACAGTGACATTATTCCGCTTATAGACCCTGAGGGGCTTAAGAAATATCAGTTCGACGGTTTTGCAATCGTCACAAAATAAAAGGAGATTATTATGAAAAAGTCTGTAAAAATTATTGTAAGTATGATGTTGGTATGTTGTATGGTGTTTATGATGACTGCTTGCGGAAACAAGCCGGCAGATGTGGCTGACACATTTGAGGCTGAGGTGCAAACTGCGGGTAAAATTGTTATCGGTACCAGCCCGGACTATCCGCCTTTCGAGTCTTTGAATGCAGCAGGCGAGCTTGAGGGCTTTGAAATTGATTTGATGAATGAGATTATTCCTATGCTTAAAACAGCAGATGGCAAATCCTATGAAATTCAGTGGTCACAGATGGATTTTTCAACTATCATCGCTGCTCTCCAGAGCGGTCAGATAGATTTGGGCGTTTCAGGTTTTACATATAACCCTGAAAGAAAATGCCTTTTCTCAACACCATATCTTGATAGCTCACAGGTTGCAGTAGTATTGAAGGATTCAGGAATTGAAACTCTAGATGACCTAAAAGGAAAGAATATTGCAGCAGGTATGGGTACAACAGGAGAGGATGCAGCAAAGGAAATTGAAGGGGCAACAGTTACTTCCCCCGGTGATTACCTCATTATGTTTGAGGCTCTTAAAAATCAGGTTATCGATGTTGTAGTTTGTGACAGTGCCGTTGGTGAAGAATATGCCGCAACCAATGATCTCTTTGTTATCCCTGAACCGCTAATCAATGAAGAAACTTCTGTTATAGTTGCTGAGGGAAATGATAGGCTTATAGCAGAAATCAATTCAAAGATTGAAGAATTTATGAAAACAGAGAAATTTGAAGAGCTGCTTGAAAAATGGGGACTTGGATAAAATAATTGAGTCTTGCCTTAAACAAGATTCAGACTGGAAGAAGACATATGAGTTTTGATATTTTAACGCTTGAAAATCTAAAATTTATGGGTATAGGTGCATTGTGGTCGCTTATTTTAGCAATAGGTGCACTTGTTTGCGGAACTATACTTGGAATTATCGGTGCGGCAGGGAGAATTTCAAAGCACAGAGTTCCCCGCTTTATTGCAACTGCATATGTGGAAATTATCAGGGGAACGCCAATGCTGCTCCAAATATTTTTCTTTTTCCTCGCAGTTCCCTCAATCTTCCGCATGATAACAGGCGCTCCGTTTACACCGCAGGCTCTTGTGGTAGGCTGGGCAGCAATGAGTATCAACAGCGGCGCATATTCAACGGAGCTGATACGTTCCGGAATTGTGGGGGTTGATAAGGGGCAGTGGGAAGCAGGAAAAACACTGGGTCTTTCATATTTTCAGATTATGAGATTTATTATTCTTCCGCAGGCATTCAAGAGGATAGTTCCTCCGCTTGTGAGCGAATTTATAACACTTGTTAAAGATTCTTCTCTTGTTTCAACTATTGGCGCAGTGGAGCTCTTGGGTGCATCCAGAATTTTAGGAGCGCGCTATTATGAATATCTAACACCGCTTCTTACAGCAAGCATATTCTATCTGTGCATTACAATGACAATTTCATTCTTCGCCAGAAGACTTGAGAGGAGGCTCGCCGTAAGTGATTAAACTCGATAATATTTCAAAAACCTTTAAAGAGATTGAGGCTGTTAAAGATGTTAGTCTTGAGGTTAAGCGAGGTGAAATTCTCTGTTTAATCGGTCCCTCAGGTTCGGGCAAGAGCACAGTGCTTCGGTGTATCAATGGACTGGAAATACCTGAGAATGGTAATGTTTTCATTGATAAAGAAAAGCTTAATCACAAAAATGTAAAAGCAATGCAAAATATTCAAACCAAAATGGGTTTTGTGTTTCAGCACTTTAATTTGTTCCCTCAAATGACGGTTTTGAAAAACCTAATGTTGGCACCTGTTAATGTGATGAAAATGTCAGTTAAAGAGGCAGAAAGAACCGCATTGAGATTACTCGAACGTGTCGGTTTGCTTGATAAAAAGGATGTCTATCCGGCACAGCTTTCAGGCGGACAAAAACAGCGAGTTGCAATTGCGAGAAGTCTTTGTATGAATCCGAGGGTTATGCTGTTCGACGAACCAACTTCTGCGCTTGACCCCGAAATGGTTGGTGAAGTGCTTGATGTTATGAAAGAGCTGGCTAAGGGCGGAATGACAATGGTGGTTGTTACACACGAAATGGGCTTTGCAAAAGAGGTAGCAACCCGTGTTATTTTTCTTGACGAGGGCTCAATTGTAGAAGAAAATTCACCGGAGGAACTCTTTTCAAATCCACAGCAGGCTCGTACACAGGATTTTTTGAGTAAAGTACTTGTGTGAGGGTAATTAGATAAAATTAGTTTTAAAAAAATAAAGTAACCCAAGTACAAAAGAGATTTCTCTTTTGTACTTGGGTTTTTGTTGTATAGAAACCAACGATTATGCTGCTGGAACAAAAAGAGCTTTGGTGTTAAATTTGCGAAAGGAAGCCCCTTTTGAGAGAATTTTCAAAATATTGCAATTACTTTTATCCATTAATAGGCAGCGGCGCACGTGATACGAAAAAGTTTTCAACACTTCTTGATAGGCTGAGGCGGTACTATACTATTATAAGACTTGTGTAAATCACAAACTTGGCCGAGAGTCATTTGAAATAAACAACTTAGTAACTGGAACAAAAAGAAACAATAAAAAATTTTGCAATATTTTTATTGTTTCTTTTTAATATGTTCTCTTGAGATGTTTTTTATATGTGGTTATGATTAAATTTAGGTGAAAATCCTTACCCCGCTAAATCTGGAAAATGAGAGACTTTTGAGTGAAAGAGAACCTTTTTGTTTTTTATATGGTTAGTAAACCTGCAATTAATTTAGTAAAAGAAAGCTTTGCCATAATAAATATCAATGAAAAGTTTATGGCATTCAAAATAAATATGATAATATCACATGGTTTTTGTGTGGAGGTTCAAAAGAGATGTAATAAAAATTCAAAGTAAATAGATATTAGCTGAATTTGTTGAACCCTGTATGCGAACAAAGTTAAAAAGTAAAATGTAATATATCTATTCGCGAGGAACCTTTTTACAAAAATAAATTACCGAATTTATATATTTAAGGATTTGAGCCATACATTCACTTCGAGCTCTAAGCTACTTCCGCCATTATCATATGCAACGAAAGGCTTGAATATAGCTGATCCTTCACAGAGTTTAGCTGTGTCTGTTTCGAGCTGAGCTATTCCGCCGCCTCCATGTGAGAAAAATGGAATTACAGTTTTCTCTGAAAAATTGTTGTTCGATAAAAAACTTGAGACAGGCGGTGCAATTGTGCTCCACCAGTTTGGCGAACCTATGAAAATTATATCATACTCCATAGCACTAATAGTCGATTTCAGCTTCGGAAGAAAATTTTCTCGAATTTCTTGCTTCGCCTGCTCAACAGTAGCATTATAGCTTTTGGGATATGCCGTAATCGGCTCAATTTCAAATAAAACTCCGCTTGTTGATTTCTGTATTACTTCGGCAATTTTTTCAGTATTTCCCGACCATGAGTAGTATGCAATCAATATTTTTTTGCTTATTTTTATTCCTCACTTTCATTCGTTTGATATTTTGCAATAATTCTTCTGCTTGTAACATTTGCTCCAATTAAACAAATTGTGATGATAACAGCAAAAATAAATAGTAGTGTCCATGCCCATTTGTAGCTGCCTGTGATGTCGTAAATTGCGCCCATCATAGGCACAGAAGCAGAAGTTCCGAATGTTGTAATCATGGTGCATACACTGAAGAGTATCGGAATATCTTTATTACCGAAATATTTTGTAATTAATACCATAACAGGTACAGAAAAACCACAGCTTGCAAGACCGAGCAAGACGGCATAAGCCCACGGCGCAGCAGGGTTTAGAGCAGCCATAGCGAGCAGAGGATAACCCAAACAGCATACGGCAACAAAGAGACTTCCGCTGAGAGTGCCGAAACGGTCGAAAATAAATCCAAGTAAGATTTTTCCCGCAGTTAAAACAATCATGGTAAGTGAGAGAATGGATGCAGCAAATGCAGGGCTGTATCCAATGTCTGTGAGGTACGGTATAGTATGTGTGTTAGGTCCTCCTGCGCAGATTGAAATAAGCAGAAATGAAACAGCCAGCATCCAAAATGTTGGTGTTCTGAGAGCCTGCTTAAATGCAATTCCTGCAAAGGCACCCTGTTTTTCCAGAGTATCCGCAGTGGATTTATTTTTATCAGTGTATGGTTTGAGTCCCATCGACTCGGGGCGTTCTTTAACAATAAACAAAACTGTGGGAATTAAGATTAATACAGCGATTATTGACATTCCCCTGTACGACCACCGCCAGCCGAACTGCTCAATCATCTGTCCAACAATGGGGACCATTATAGCGGCGCCAAGTCCGCTGCCGCAGTAGGCAAGACCCGTAGCAAATCCCTTTTTATCATCGAACCATTGACCAACCATAATGCCAACCACCATGAAATTAACACCATTAATGAAAACTCCATTGATTGCTGCAATAGCGTAGAAATGCCATAGCTGTGTTGCGAAAGAATAACCTACTGTGACAAGAGCCAGCGAAACAGAACTGGTAAGAAAGATTTTTTTTATGCCATATCTTTTGATAATTTTTCCGTATAGCGGCATTAAAAAAGCACCTATTAAAGTGATAATTGTACGGTGCAATGTAAATTCACCCCTGGACAGATTGAGCTCATCACAGATTGGCTTTACGAATACGCTGTTCGTGCTGTTAAAAATGCCAATTCCTGCGGCAGTAATGATGATTCCGGCCAGAACAATGAACCAGCCGTAGAATATTTTTCCCTTTTTGATAATGTTCACCTTCCAAATTTATTATTGATTTTTAAAGTTTATCATCTGGAGTTCACTCCATGTCAAGCGGTTATTCATAAATAATAAAAATTATTTAATAAGAGTTAAGTTACATGACTTTGGAGAAAATTTTCATGTCCGAAAATGGCTGGACATTCATGGGAGATATGATATAATTGTGACATGATAAAAAGGGAGCATATAGCTGATGAATGATAAATCAAGCGGAATGTATACGGCATTTAAGGCGAAAGACTCCCGTTTCGACGGTAGATTTTTCGTTGGAGTTTCTTCCACAGGGATATATTGCCGCCCTGTCTGCCGAGCAAAGCTGCCAAAGCCTGAAAATTGTACCTATTATCCAACTGCCGCGGCCGCAGAGCAGGCCGGATATCGTCCATGCTTATTGTGCAGACCGGAGCTTGCTCCCGGCACATCAGTTACAGACGCGTTGTCCTCACTTGCCCGCCGTGCAGCACATATGCTTGAGGAAAACTGCGGCAGCGGTCAAAGCCTTGAGGTAATTGCAGGACGTCTGGGCTGTACAACTCGTCATCTGAGGCGAATTTTTACGGCAGAGTATAATGTATCACCCGTAAAATATATGCAAACTTGCAGACTTCTCTTGGCAAAAAATTTGCTGACCGATACAAAGCTTTCGGTATTGGATGTCACAATGGCAGCGGGATTCGGCAGTTTGCGGCAATTTAACACTCTGTTTAAAAAGCGGTATCGGCTTTCGCCAACGGCACTGCGCCGACAAGTTGCGGGAGGAAAAAAACAGGAAGATAATATCACAATAAATTTGGGCTACCGTCCGCCATATCCATGGGAACAAATGCTCAATTTTCTTGCTGCACGTGCCATTTCAAGAGTTGAAATTGTAAAAGACGGAAAGTATTTTCGTACGGTTCACCTTGTCACCGCAGAGCAAAAGCATATATATGGTTGGATTTCAGTTGCTAACTGCGATGAAAAAATATGCTGAGTGCAACAATTTCAACCTCACTATTGCCATTATTACCGCAGGTTCTCGCACGAATTCGCCACCTTTTCGATTTATGCTGCGACCTTGATGCAATATACGAGGTTCTTTCAGATATGAATACAGTTCGTTCTAATATCTGTGTCTTGGGAACTCGCCTGCCCGGTTGTTTCAATTCATTTGAGCTGACTGTTCGTGCAGTGCTTGGACAGCAAATTACGGTTAAAGCGGCGCGCACGTTAGCCGCAAGATTTGTAAAAGCTTTCGGAACGCCTGTCCAAACTGAAATTGACGGTTTAACTCATACATTTCCGCAGCCTGCTGATATTATTGGTTTGAATGGTGAAATCAGCAGTCATTTAGGACCACTTGGAATTATATCAGCGAGAGCAAAAACTATTTTGGAACTGGCTTATACTTTTATTAGCGGTGATATTAATTTTAATTTATGCGCACAGCCTGAAGCAGAGATAAAAAAACTTATGAATATCTCAGGAATTGGAAACTGGACTGCTCAATATATTGCAATG
>JGI994J12354_10005025_pt1 | contig 11571 bp, 7 predicted proteins | sample IntmicLarv3ML3BL_FD_12354 | JGI IMG/M metagenome (IMG submission 12354) | reverse complement strand
ATACCGACGGCGAGAGCGATAAGCCCCGTGCCGAGTATTATGATTCTGTTGTAGTTTGCACCGAGGCTCGTCGCTACGTCCTCGCCGAGCCCCGCCAGTGTTAATCTGTCGGCATATATGAAAATCAAGACAGTGACTGCGACAATCAGCCACAGATATTCGTATCTTCCGATTTGCATATTCGCAAACGAGCCGATGAACCAGTTGGAAACGCTCTGTGTCATTTGCGTCACGAGACCGAGAAACGTGGAAAACGCAGAGACGACTGCGCCGAGCATCATTCCGGTAATCGGCACAATCAGCGACGAGCGGAGCTTAACCTTGCGCAAAAACAGGAAGAAAACCATGGTGCCCGCAAACGAGAACGCAATTGCGCCCGTCATGCGCATTAAGAGCGTCGGTGCGGGAAACACGATATAGACAAAAAGCAACCCTAAACCCGCCCATTCGATGGTGCCGGTCGTGGTTGGCTCTACCAACTTGTTCTGCGTTACCAGCTGCGTCACCAAACCCGACATTGACATTGCTGCGCCTGTAAGCATCAGCGATGCCGTACGCGGAATGCGCGTCACGAATACCATTCGCATGCCGTCCGCCTGCCCGCGAATATCGTAAGCGCCTGTCATAAGCGAGACAACGGCCAACGCGACAACTACTATTACTGCCAATATAAAGGGCTTTGTCCACAAGCCTTTGTTTTTTGAATGCAAGGGCTGAGATTTCTCAGCCCTTGCATATATACGCATTGAATTATTCGACATTTTACAATACAAACCTCGCCTAGCGTGACAGAGCGTCCGCAAGCTCGTTAAACATCGCGGTGAAGGTTTGTATTGACTCGTTCGTGTACGCGTCATTCGGCGCGAAAACCATTTGCCGCTCCGTAACTGCCGTGATATTCGCGAGCGCGGGAGCCGAGGCGATGACATCATACGCGGGAACGTAGCCGTCGGCGGTAGTGTTCATCGCGTCGCGGTCAAGCACGAATATCCAGTCGGGGTTGCTCTGCGCAATCGCCTCCACGGAGATGTCGTCGCCCTGATGGTCTGAGCTTGCGCCTTCAACATAAAGCGAGGATTGCCAGTTGAAAATGTCGTAGAGCGGACCCCAAACGCGACCCGAGCCGGGCGCGGAGAAGCCAATGTTGCCGCCGGAAACGATAACAGTCATAATTGTGTCGGTGCCATTGTAAGCCGCCTTGACATTTGCGATTGATGCCTCAAAATCTGCTACAAGTTGCGTAGCCTCTGCGTTTTTATCAAAGATTTGACCAAGCGCAAGCGTGAAGTCGGTAAAGCCGTTTACGAGATTGTCGCCGGCCGACTCGGCATTAACCGACACATCGAAATTAAGGTTGATGACTGCTGCGTTAGGCACCAGTGTCTTGATTTCGTCGTAACGACCGGCAAAGCGCTGCCCGACGATAACGAGGTCCGGGTCTGCCGCCGCAATCATTTCAAGATTCGGGTCGTTGTGCGTACCGACATCAAACTCAATGACGCCGTCTTCCTTGTAGGGGATACCCGTGGGAAGTAGCGGCACGGGAGCACCAACGAGCTCAATGCCCCAATCAGAGAGCGTCCAGAACGTGCGATTGTCAAGCGCAACTACGCGCTGCGGGTTGACGGGTACGGTAACATCGCCGTAAATATCCTTGATTACGACGTGCGTCGGTGCTTCAACCTCCGGCTCGACAACCTCGGGGGTATCATTGTTCGGCGTGTCGACGACAGGTGCATCGGCTGTCGGAGTGGTTATGGGATTGCTGTCACTTGCGCAGCCACCCAATGCAAAGGCGAGTGTCGCGATGAGTACAAATGCGATGATTTTTGATGTGATTTTTTTCATTTCAGTCTCCTGTATGTTTTTTGTTATAGCCTTCGTAACATTCGCTACGGCAAAGCCGCGTGAATCTCACGTGCTTGGTCCGCGCCGGTTTAGACGCGCTTTGGCGCAGAGCGAGCATTGCTCAATTTCGTGCAAAGCACCAAATCCTTCGTTTCGCGCTCCTTTCTACTGTTATATAGTGCCGCAATAGCAGCGATGCAAGAGGCGGAGATTATCAGAATCTACGACTACGGTTAGATAAAACTAACTTAATTAGTCTAACATAACCGGCGTGAGCTGTCAATAGCGAATTTCACCTAATGTTTCGGCGCACGCACTTTTCCCATTGTACGATTATACATCGTCGGTGAATGAACTGCGGTGCACGCAGCCAATCTTCCGCGGCTCGCCCGAAGCGACAGTACACTGTATCGCACGCGAGTTTTTATAAGCATATATCAAATGCCGGGAAGCTCCCTTTTCTTGTTGCACATTTCGTTGCCAAAGGATATACGGAACGCATGGTGGGATTATATCATCCCGAATTTTCGCAAACAAATTTGAAAAAACGTTGACAAAACGTCTATTTACACAACGTGACCTGTGGAACGATTCGCGCGACAGATATTCCTAAGTCGCGCAAATCAAAGTGACTAATACCGAGTGCTGTAGTTTACCGTTTATGATTAATTAGTTACCAGTTTTGTCGGCAATCGCACAAAAGGTCTTTCGTTTTGTATACTTCAAAAGACACTTTTGCACAGTACCGAAACAATAGTTACATGACTACGCGTACGCAAGAATAGATTCGAGATTTTAAGCGGGGGAAAACGGATGCCACTTATTATACATGTACACCACGGTGACGAAAAAATTGAGCTTGACTCAACGCTGTTTACATCGGTCGAGCTTGTTGCGGAGAGCGGGGGACACACGGACGCGGAAAAGCAAATCACGCTGACGGATTTGCCCGACGGTACGCAGGTGCTCTTTGCGATGAACGCAGATAACGTCACTGCACGAGTATCCTTGCCGCCGTTGCCTACTACAAAGGAAAAAGTCGGCATCGGCGAAACGCTCATGATACGCAAATCGCCGTTGTTTGCTATTACGGTCTACGCTAAACTTGCGGACGCAGAGCAGACCGTCGATTTCGCCGATGTGCAGCGTATAACAATCGGACGAAGTTCGCAAAATGATGTTTGCCTCGTCGGTGCGCAGGTCTCCGGCAAACATGCCGAGATTGCAAAGCAAGGCGACGAGTTGATTTTGACCGATGTCGGGAGCACAAACGGCACGTTTCTAAACAACCGCAAAATTAAGAAGACAATCCTACGCGACGGTGATATCATCGCCATCGCCGGATACAAGCTCGTTCTGCGAGGAAGCAAGGTGCATTTTGAAAACGTCGGCAACGAGTTATCGTTAAACTTTGCGGCGGAGGAGCCGCCGCCCGACGATGGGTATCCGTACTTCCAAAAATCGACGCGGTTGCTGTACGACCTGCCTTCCGACGAGGTGGAAATCCAAGCCCCTCCGCATCTGGCGGCAAAGCCGGAAAAAAACGCGCTGACTTCGGTTTTGCCGTCATTGGCGATGCTTATTCCGATGATTATCGGTTTCTTTACAGGTCCGATGGGCATCGGCTTGTTAAGCGCGCCGTCGCTAATCATCGGTGTGGTGCTGTCGATTTACAACTACCGCAAACGCGTAAGCACGCACTCGCAGAGTGAGCAGAAGCGGCTGGATAAATACTCCGAATACCTCAAACAAACGGCGGATGGATTGAGCATTCAACTCGCGAAGCAACGCGATACGCTCAACGCAGTACATCCGCCGCTGCGCGAGTGCTTTGAGATTGCGGCGCTCCCGCAGCGTCGTCTGTGGGAACGCACGCCGGGCGAGAGCGACTTTCTGACGATTCGACTCGGGCTAGGCGAAGCACCATTCGGCGTGCGAATAAAAACGCCGAAGCGTACCGTAACTATCGAGGACGATTCATTGGCGAGCGAGCCCGACAGAATCGCGGAGCATTTTCGCGTCGTCAAAAACGTGCCTGTTTGTTTGAGCATTGCCGAAAACCCGACAATCGGCATTGTGGGCGACCGTGCCGCAGCGCTTCAGGTCGCAAAGGGTTTGCTTGTGCAAGCCGCAACGCACCATTCGTACGACAGTTTGAAGCTCGTCACGCTTTTCACCGAGAAGGAGGAAGCGGAGTGGAAATGGATGCGTTGGTTACCGCATTCGTGGGACGACGGACGTGCGCGTCGGTATATGGCGGTTACGCGGGCAGACAAAGCTGCACTTTTGAAAGAACTTGAGGAGATACTGAAGCAGCGCGAGCGTGACTTAAAAGAGGAAGGACGCTACATCCGCAGCATGGCGTTGCCCTACTTGCTTTTCGTAATCACCGACCGCGCAATTATGGAAAACGAGACAATAATGCGCTATATTTTGCAAAACAACCCCGATATGGGTGTTGGCGCGATTATGCTCTTTGACGAGCTCGGCAACCTGCCGAGTGACTGCAAAATGATTGTCGAGACGCGAAACGGCACTACTTCGATTTACAACCGCGCGAGTGCCGGCAATCCCGAAAGACTGCGTCCCGACAGCGTTACGAGCGCAGAGCTTGACGCGTTTGCGCGTGCGCTCGCGCCCGTGCGACTTGCGCAGGTAGCAGCGGAGAGCAAGCTGCCGGGAAGCGTCACCTTCCTGCAAGGCTACGGAGTGAAAAAAGCGGAGGAGCTCGACCTCGCAAAACGCTGGGGCGCGGGTGCGACGCATAAGTCAATGTCCGTGCCGATTGGCGTGAAGAGCAACGGCGACGCGTTCTGTTTCGATATCCACGAAAAGGCGCATGGTCCGCACGGTCTCGTCGCGGGCATGACGGGCTCCGGCAAGTCGGAGATGGTTCAGTCGTGGATTCTCTCTATGGCACTGCACTTTACGCCGCAGGAGGTTTCGTTCGTTCTGATTGACTTCAAGGGTACGGGGCTGATTCTGCCTTTTGCGAACATGCCGCATCTCGCCGGAACGATTTCCGACCTTGACACGGATATTCTGCGCAACTTGATTTCGCTTGAAAACGAGCTGTCGCGCCGCAAGGCGATTTTGGATAAATACGGTGTGAACAACATCAACAACTACCTAAAGCTCTACCGAGAGGGAAAGACAGATGAGCCGCTTCCGCTTCTGTTCGTCGTTGTCGATGAGTATGCCGAGTTCAAGGTGCAATTTCCGGACTTTTTACCCGTCGTCAACCGTATTTTTGCAATTGGACGAACACTGGGCGTATTCACGCTTCTGCTTACGCAAAAACCATCGGGCGTTGTAGACGATAAGATGAATGCGAATACACGTTTCCGCTGGTGTTTGAAGGTTGCAAGCTCAGCCGACAGCAAGGAAATGCTCAAGCATCCTGACGCGGCAAAAATCACAGTTCCCGGACGCGGCTATGTGCAGGTCGGTGAGGACGAGATTTACGAGCTTGTGCAGACGTATTGGAGCGGCGCGCCATATAACCCGACAGCGACAACGCGCGTCGCAGCAGGCGTGCCAATCAGCGCGGTTGAGCTAAATGGCACGCGGCGCAAGCTGGAGCATCACGAAAAGGTCGTTGGTGCGCAATCCGGCATCAACGAAATTGACGCGGTGGTCAGCTACATCGCCGACTACGCAGCGACGAACGGCGTTCCGCGTGCGCGTAGTATCTGGTTGCCGAGAATGGAGGCGGAAATTCCGCTTGAATCGTTGCTTTACGACTCAATAGGCTTTGACGGCGAGACATGGCACGAGAGCGACGGCGGTCTTGCGCCGATTATTGGTATGGTTGACAACCCGCGCGCACAGGCTCAGTATCCGCTGCGGCTTGACCTCGCGGAGCACGGCCACATTGCGCTCTACGGCTTGCCGCGAACAGGAAAAACGACGTTTTTACAGACGCTCATAATCTCGCTTGCGCGCACGTACTCGCCGGAGGACGTGAACATCTACATAATGGATTTCAATAGCAAAATGGGCATTCTCGAAGGCATTCCGCACATCGGAGGTATAGCCGATGGCGGTGATGAGGAACGCATAGAAAAACTTGTGCGCCTGCTGCTAAAGGAGCTTGACGAGCGCAAACGCAAATTCGCAAAGGTAGGCGCGCAAAGCCTTGCGGTGTACCGCGAGGCGACGGGCGAACGATTGCCGCCCATCGTTCTGATACTGGACGATTTCACCGCAGTTTATGAGCTTTTCCCCGGTATAGATACGTTCTTCCTCACGCTCACGCAGCAAGGCGGCAGCTACGGAATGTACTTCGTCGTCACAACGGGCAACACGATGTCACTCGGCTTCAAGCTCGCGCAGAACATCAAAATGATGCTCGCGCTTGAGCTTGCGGATAAAGGCGACTACACAGCGATTGTCGGTAAAACGGAGGGCTTAGTGCCGCAAAAGTTCAAGGGGCGAGGCTTGATTAAGAACGACCCGCCTCTTGAAATTCAAATTGCGTTGCCGCTCGACGCGGAGTCCGATACCGAAAGAACGGCACGCATAAAGGCGCTTTGCGCATTTATGCGCTCGAAGTGGACAGGGAATCGCGTCGCGGCTATCCCGATTATGCCGGAAATCATCACGCACGACAGCATCGCACGCGAGGGGCTGAGGCTACCCGTTGGTTTGGGTACGCTTGAGGTTGACCCGATGTTCCTTAACTTGGGCGATGCGCACGGTTTCCTTGTCAGCGGAACGCGCCGTAGCGGAAAGAGTACGATGCTCAAGGTACTTGCCACACATTTCAAGACGTTGGATAATGCGACACTCGCTGTGTTCGACTCGGAGCAAGCAGGACTTGCGTCTCTCGCTGCGATTGCCGATAACTACATAACCGACGCGGCGGAGTTTGACGAGTATATCGCATCTCTCATCCCGCTGCTGCAAGAGCGGCGCGAACAGTACGGAAACGACCACACACTAAATTTCGCGCCCGTTGCGATTGTCATTGACGACCTGAAAAGCTGTTTTGAGAGTGCGCGGGAGGAAACGATAAACCGCTTAGAGGCGATACTGCGCATTGGCAAGGGGCTAAACGTTAACCTTTTCGTTGCCGGTCAATGCGAAGACGTAATTCGCTTGCATTCTCAGGTCGAGAAGCTGACGGTCGGCTTAGTCGGAAGCGGAGTAAGCGTTCTGCTAGGCGGAAAGTTCAACAGCCACGGCGTTTTCACCTCGTCCATGTCATACGGTGAAAAGGAGACGGAGCTCGGCACGAACGAGGGGTATTTGCTGCGTCTTGGCAACTCGACACGCTTTAAGGCGATGTATATTGATTAGCGGCACTGCCGCGAGATTTACATACTAAAACTAATTGGAGGAATGGTTTTGATGAACGAGGTTAAGATGTCCCCGCGCGAGCTTCTTCTCATTGCGGCGGAGCTTGGCGCTAAGGAGTTTTTGGGCATTCCCGACGCATTTTTCGGAATGGAGGCAGCGGAAATCAAGCAGGAGATTGTGCGCCTGAAGGCTTCGCTTGAGCAAAAGGGCTACGGCGAATCCGATTTTGATGGTGGCTTTGCGTTGCACGAGGAAATTATGGCAGTCGTAGAAACCTGCACAAATTGCGACACCTTTATTGTGGTTGATGCGAAAAAGGGGGACGAGGTGCAGCCGAGGGACCTTTATTACACGCTGGGTGACTGGATAGTCCGTCTACAGGACGAGGGCGACACAGTCACGCTTGCGAAGATAGCGGACGAAGCGGAACTGCTGAGCGGTATAAAGCACAAAATACAGTTGAAAAACGGTGCGGAGGGCGACGCACTTGCTGCGGTCACGGTGCCGAACGCACTGCTGCTTTCACTCAAAGCGGATGCTGCGGACGGTATCAAGCCGCTTGTCGAGCTCGGCGCAGACGAGAGGGCGGCGCAAGCCGTCGTCGAGGGTTTACTCGGAAAGGCGAATTTCTACTCAGTGATTGTCACCGCCATCAACGGCGAGAAGCGCGGTGTCCACAGTGTTATACTGCTCGATTCGAAACACGGAATCTACAAAATGTCGTCGACTGGTGGTGTTGAGGACGCAGGAGTTGTTTTCGAGCCCGTGACACTTGCTGAGGCAGAGACGGCACTCGAAAACGCGGTGAACGCCGCAATAATACCGTACAGCGAGGGATATCCCGCATCCGAGGAGGATTTTGTGGAGGATTATGAGATCGATGAGCCGAAACCCCACGCACAAAGCGAGGATTTCGCATGATTGCCGCATCGCTTGTAACGGTCAGGATTGCGGAGAGTCGCAAGCAGCTCGACATGGAATTGCCGACAGATATGCCCGCTGGCGAGCTTGCACCAAAGCTGCTCGCGGCGTTGAAAAACGTCGAGGACGCACGGCTGCACGATGTCACGCAAATACGCATAAAGGTCGACGCGCGTTACTTAGACGGCGCGGAAACGCTGAGCTCCGCGCACATTTGGGACGGCGGAATCATTACAGTTGAAAGGTCGGTGTAGATTATGGCAGATATGACAATTAGCATAGATTACGAGCGAGTGATGGAGGAAGTGCGACGGCTGAAAAGCGTCTCGTCGGAGCTCCGAGCAATGCAAACGAGCGCGCAAAACGCGCTTAGCGGCATGTCCGTGTACTGGCAGGGGGACGCCGCAACGGCGTTCAGCGAGGCAAACGAAAAATGGAGACGAGAGCTGACGACGATTGACAACGAGCTTCTCTCCGTCGCGCAGGCGATTGAGAAAATCGCCGTCGAGGTCAAGGAAGCCGAAGAGCGCGCAAAGGCGGCAATCGCATCGTTCGGCACCGGCGCGGGAGACGCGGCGCTCGGCGCGCTGGCGTCACTACTTAAATAGATAGGAGGTTCGGCATGGCAACGAGTATTAAAGTAATCCCTGAAGAGTTGCATGCGCTGCACGGCAAACTTTCGTCCATCAAGAACACAAGCGACGCGGCGATTTCAAACGTACAGCGTGTCCGTAACGGCTTGACGTGGGAGGTTTCGGCGAAGGCGGCAGTTGATGAGCAGCTTGCTGCGCTGCAAAAGCGACTGCAAAAGCACACGGAGCTGATGGGCGGCTACGCGAGCTTTGCGATGACGGCTGCGTCGCAGTTCGAGGCGAAGGACAAGGCGCTGCGCGACAAGGCGAAGGACATTCTCTACCAAATGGACCAAATCACGTATGTGAATACGAACATCGAGACAATTGTTCCAACGCTTGATTTTGAGCTTGCGGAGGCGTTGAAGCAGTTGATGACTATCGTCGGCATTTTCGGCGGAGTAACCGCGCCTGTAATCGCGCTCATAGAGTATCTGATGGGACTCATCAACGGGCCGGTGGCGGTACCGGAGCCGCTACCGCCTGTGCCGCCTGAACCGGTACCGCCCGAGCCACAGCCGGAACCCGAGCCGGAGCCGTCATCGGACGATAATGTAATTGCCGTCACATTTGTGGGGGTCCCTGCGAATTCGGTTAGTCTCGGCGGACTGTCAACAAAATTCACTTCAAACATGCGCCCCATAAAGGTTGGCGAAACGTACGCAAAGGCTATAAGCGATATCACACCTCCCACGCAGGACGGCAAGAAGTGCTTGGGCTGGGCTTTCGACGAGGCGGGCAAGCAGCCCGTCACGGAGACAACCGTCTGCACAAAGACCACAGACCACTCGCTATATCCGCGTTGGGGCATCAAAGTAACGTACAACTTCAACGGAGGCACACCGGCAACGTTTGTGGATTATCTCGCGCCCGGTGCGAAGTACGACTTCGATAAAGTCGTTGCGGCGCAGAAAGTCACGAAAACCCGCTGCAAAATCTATCGTTGGCATGAAAAGGCGAACGGCAATCAATCCGACGGTACGAATCGCACGAAAGGCGAGTTGAAAGCCGATGCCGTTTGCATAAAGACGACCGCGCATACCGTTTACGCGCAGTGGGCGAGTCCGCCGATTGCGCATGCAATAAAAATCAATTCTAAAATTGGTAATCGCACCTTTACGTTGAAAGGCAAAAAAGTGACAGATTATCATTTGGGTGTTGACTTAGCAGCTAAGGTCGCCAAAAAGACAGGAGACCCGCTCTATGCGTTTGTTGGCGGCACTATCACAGCTAGGGCTTATCATGAACCGGGATATGGGTACTACGTTGTTATGCGTGGCGATGATGGCTGGTACTATCGCTATGCACATATGGAAAAGTCATCGAACAGAGCGGTCAAAGACCGTGTTGACGCAGGGGACCAGATAGGCGCAATGGGAAGCACAGGTGCGTCAACCGGACCGCATTTGCACTTCGAGTGGAAAACGACTTCCGGTGGTAGCAACAAGACCAATATAAAAGACCCGCTTACGCGCTTCAAGGAGTTGAAATTCACATACAAGTAACCCTGATTTTACCGGCACAGCGCCGTTAAAATAAAATAAAAAACATTTGGAGGAAACTAAAATGGCAGTAATCCAAGTAAGCCCGGAGCTACTCACGGGTAAAGCGTCCGATGTTCGCAAGCTCAAGGCAGAGCAGGAAGCGGTTATGCAACGCTTGACGCAGCTCGTTCTTGGTCTCAACGAGATTTGGAAGGGTGAGGCGCAGGATGCATTCGTTGCCAAGTACCAGAGCATGGAATCCACTTTTAAGAACTTTGCCGAGATGCTTGAGGGCTACGCAAGCCTTATGGACACAGCCTCACGCGAGCTTCAGAGCACGGACCAAACGCTCAAGTCGAGCATGCAGAGCTTCGGCTAAGCATTAACTTCACCGCTTGTCGGCGCAAAAGCGTCGATAAGCGGTGATTCCGCACAGTCCCACACAAAACTCTATTGGAGAGGTCTAATATGAAGAAGATTATTTGCCTTATTACGGCATTTATTTGCGTTTTGACGGTCAGTTTTGCCGCGCATGCCGCCTCGGCGGACGATGTGTTGCAAGCCTATGTCTCGGAAAACGCGTTGACGGTAATCCTAAACGGTTCCGTGGATGCTCGGACGTTGACGTGTACCATCTCAAGCAAGAGCGCGAGCTCGGCGACGACGAGTGCGTTGTCGGGCGAGGGCACGCTTATAAAGACGACGATTCTGCTCGATATTTCGACCTCGATGCCGCGCGACACGCACAGTGGCATCGTTGTGCTGATTAACGGGCTTATTGACGGTAAATCGGCGAACGAGGCGTATAAGCTCGTGGTATTCGGTGACGAAATTACCGTTTTGCACGACTTTACCTACGACCGCTATGAGCTCTCAAATGCGGTAGGGAAGATTGACTTTGCAAGCGACCAAAGCCGAATTTACGATGCGATTTACAATACGATTCCCGCGATTTTGCGCGAGGACGAGCTACCGACGTTTTATCGAACTATAGTCATCACCGACGGCGTGGACGATGTAGCGAGCGGAATTACGAAGGAAGAATTGTTCATTAAACTTCAAAATTCGGCGTATCCCGTCGACGTTATCGCGGTGAGCAAGGGCGAAGCTACCGAGAATAAGGAGCTCGCCGCAATAACGCGAATGAGCCGCGGACGGCTTTTTGCACTCAACGCGCATACTGATGCTGCGGCGCTCGCACCGACGCTCGGCGTCGGCGGCTTCGCGTATATCGACGCGGTGATTCCGTACGAATTGCTTGACGGAACCGTGCGCCAGGTAGACATTTCTTCGTCGGCGGGAAATGTAAGCATTGATATCAAGTTCCCGGTTTTTGAGGCTCCCGCCGTTGAAACTGAGGAGCCCGCACCGACAGAGGAGCCCAC
>JGI994J12354_10005024_pt1 | contig 11572 bp, 9 predicted proteins | sample IntmicLarv3ML3BL_FD_12354 | JGI IMG/M metagenome (IMG submission 12354) | reverse complement strand
GTTTCAGCCCGTGCATTGGCTACGCATGCTCTCTCGATTTTCGGCGACCACAGTGACGTTATGGCATGCCGTCAAACAGGCTATGCGATGCTGGCTTCGGGTAACGTTCAAGAAATCATGGATTTAGGTGCAGTTGCACATTTATCTGCTATCAAAGGACGCGTTCCGTTCATTCATTTTTTCGACGGATTCAGAACTTCTTCGGAAATTCAAAAAATCGAAGAATGGGATTACAAAGTACTTGCAGACATGGTTGATATGGACGCAGTCAAAGCGTTTAAAGCAAGAGCGTTGAACCCCGAACATCCTGTTTTACGCGGTTCAGCTCAAAATCCTGATATCTTCTTCCAGGCAAAAGAAGCTTCAAATAATTATTATACAGATATCGTCGGTACAGTTGTCGATTACATGGAAAAAGTCAACAAAGCGGCTGATAAAAATTATCATTTATTCGATTATTATGGTGATCCTAATGCTGAAAACGTAATCATAGCTATGGGTTCAGTTTGCGATACAATCGAAGAAACTATAGATTATTTGAGAAGCAAAGGTGAAAAAGTCGGTTTAATCAAAGTTAGATTATACAGACCGTTCTCCGTTAAACATTTGCTTTCCGTTATTCCTAAATCTTGTAAAAATATAGCAGTTTTAGACAGAACAAAAGAACCGGGTGCACTCGGCGAACCTCTTTATCTTGACGTTGTAACTGCACTTGCAACCAGTGAATTTAAAAACGTTAATGTAATAGGCGGACGTTACGGCTTGGGTTCAAAAGACACAACTCCGGGTCAAATCATCGCCGTTTATAACAATTGCATACAAAAAGCTCCTAAAAACGGCTTTACAATCGGTATCAACGACGACGTAACCAATCTCAGTCTTGCAATAACCGAAAATCCCGAAACAACCCCGGCAGGAACGGTTGCATGTAAATTCTGGGGACTTGGTGCGGACGGAACAGTCGGTGCCAACAAAAACTCCATCAAAATCATCGGTGATCATACAGACATGTATGCACAAGCTTATTTCGCATATGACTCCAAGAAATCGGGCGGTTTGACCGTTTCGCATTTAAGATTCGGAAAATCTCCGATTAAATCGACATATTACGTTGCCAAAGCCGATTTTGTCGCTTGTCATAATCCGTCATATGTTGACAAATATGACATGGCTGTTGATATCAAAGACGGCGGAACATTCCTTTTAAACTGTGATTGGGACGTTAATGAATTAGACAAACGCTTGCCGGCTGAAATGAAGAAACAATTGGCGGCTAAAAAAGTTAAAGTTTACACCGTTGATGGTATAGGTATTGCCAAAGAATTAGGTTTGGGAAATCGTATCAACATGATTTTGCAATCCGCTTTCTTCAAACTGGCTAATATTATTCCTATAGATGAAGCCGTAAAATACATGAAAGACGCAGTTATCAAATCTTATGGTAAAAAAGGCGAAAAAATCATAGCTATGAATAATGCTGCCATTGATAAGGGTATCGATAACATAAAAGAAATCGTTATCCCCGCATCATGGGCAACAGCAAGCGGAAGCGTTGAAACCGCCGTTGTTCACAGCGATAACGCTATGCTAAAATCATATGTAAACGAAGTTTTAATACCTTCGAATTTACAAAAAGGTGACGCAATCCCTGTTTCAACGTTCACAAAATGGGCTGACGGCACACTTCCTCAAGGTACGGCTGCTTTTGAAAAACGCGGAATAGCTGTTGATGTACCCGAATGGATGCCTGAAAATTGTATTCAATGTAATCAATGTGCATATGTTTGTCCTCACGCTGTTATCAGACCTTTTGTTTTAGATGCAAATGAATTGGCAGGTGCGCCAAAATCATTAAAATCCAAAGCAATGACAGGTAAAGGCGTTGAAAATTATGTATTTTCAATGACATCATCTGTTTTGGACTGCACCGGTTGCGGAAGCTGTGCTAATGTATGTCCTTCAAAAGAAAAAGCGTTGGTTATGAAACCGATTGAAACTCAGATGGATCAACAAGACGCTTTTAAATACGCATTCGAAAACGTTTCCGATAAAGCTCTTCCTTTCAACGAAAATTCCGTAAAAGGTTCGCAGTTCAAACAGCCTTTACTCGAATTCTCTGGTGCGTGCGGCGGTTGCGGCGAAACACCATATGCAAAGCTTATCACGCAATTATACGGCGACAGAATGTATATCGCTAATGCAACGGGTTGTTCGTCAATTTGGGGTGGTTCAGCTCCGTCAACACCGTATACAGTTAATAAAGCGGGCAAAGGTCCGGCTTGGGCGAACTCTTTGTTCGAAGATAATGCAGAATACGGTTATGGCATGTTCCTTGCCGTTAAACAACGCCAAGATAAAATGGCTGATATCGTTAATAAATTAGCTGAAATGGATTCACCGGCTGAATGGGGACTTAAAACAGCAGCAGCTGAATGGCTCGCAGCAAAAGGTGACGCTCAACTCAGCAAGACTGCATCCGAAAATCTGTTGAGGGCAGTAGAAATTGCCGATAAAGATTGTGGAAACTGCGGTTGTGAAGCTGATCCATGGTATAAATTCGTACTCGAAAACGCCGATACATTAATTAAAAAATCCATGTGGATTTTCGGCGGCGACGGTTGGGCATATGATATCGGTTTCGGCGGACTTGATCATGTAATCGCATCAGGCGAAGACGTAAATATCATGGTATTTGACACAGAAGTTTATTCCAACACAGGCGGTCAGGCTTCCAAAGCAACGCCGACAGGTTCGGTTGCTCAGTTTGCAGCAGCAGGTAAATCAACAAAGAAGAAAGATTTGGCTCAAATCGCAATGTCGTACGGCTATGTATATGTCGCATCAATCGCAATGGGCGCTGATTACAACCAAACAATCAAAGCGATTTCCGAAGCTGAAAGCTACAAAGGTCCGTCACTCATCATCGCTTACGCACCTTGTATAAATCACGGAATCAAAGGCGGAATGGGTAATTCTATATCAGAAACAAAAGCGGCAGTAGCTGCAGGATATTGGAATATGTTCCGTTTTGACCCGAGAAATACTGAAGCGGGCAAAAATCCGTTCGTACTTGACAGCAAAGACCCGACAGAAAGTTATGCTGACTTTATCAAGAAAGAAGTTCGTTACAGCTCATTGCAATTATCATTCCCTGAAAGAGCAGAACAATTATTCGATAAAGCAGAACAACAATCCAAAGACAGATACGAATATCTCAAAAAATTAGCGAAATTATACGAATAAAATCATATAATAACATCGAACCTGATTTCTTAAAGGAAGTCAGGTTCTTTTTATTGTGGCAATCCTCCTTTCCAAGTCCCGTCAAAGACAACAGAGCTACATTAATAAGAAGGTTTAAGAAAATCGTAGCATTCATTAATCGTACTATTTATCATACGATTAATAATTATTTCTCCTTTATTTTTCGTCGCAACAGAAGGGTAACCCAAATTCCCAACATAACCTGGAGGCAGATTATTTTCTTTATGGAATAAGTATTTCTTGAAATCATCAAACTGTATGTCATGCTCTCGAATTGATTCCATTCTTACCTTTTCTGGATGCAAAAACAATGTAACTGATGTTTCAGCTTCACAAGCATGTCTAATGGAAGATTGCTTTTCAAGTATATCGGAATATTCAATTTCAGAAACATCGTACAACTTAATGTCAACGGAGATTTTTTCCATTGATTGGATGTGAAAAGGATCACCATGATATGTTAATAACAAAAAATGTTTAATACCTTGTTGCCTCCACCAATTTGTTATTGATATTATCATTTCCTTTAAGGTTTTAGGTTTTATTGATGTTGTTCCTGCTAAATGCACATCACATGGCAGATTAACACCATAATTTAATGTAGGCGCAACCACAACATTAGTTTTTTCAGATAAGATATTGGCTATATATTCTACTATAAAAATATCGTTGCCAAGTGGCAAATGGTATCCATGCTGTTCGCAAGTCCCTATGGGAATTATCAAATTATCATTCACTTCTAATATGTATTTTTCAAGTTCATTCCAAGTCATATCAACCATTAACATTTACTTTTCCTCCTATATAAATACTTAATTCAGTCGTTTTTGCTTTGCTACTGCGAACCCGTTTTATTTCACACTCTTTACATAATTCGAAATCAAATTCATCTATTTTTCTCAACAACAATAACCTGCACGCCCATATCTTCGAATTTATTCAGTTCGTCCTCAACAGAGTCCCAATCGGTAACCAAAATATTAAATTTATCAGCGTCGCAAACCTTGATAAACGCCTTAAAACCGATTTTTTGATTAGGCATCATTAAAATCTTTTTCCTCGAATTTTCAGTAACAGTTCGCTGAAACGTCGCAGTTTCATCAGTTCCGTTAGAAAAACCGAATGCGGAATCATATCCGCCGCCTGTCATTAAACAAACATCAAAGTGCATATTTTTAACAAAAGCTATGGCGAAACTGTCAACAAACGATGTCGTTCCGTACATTCGCATCTTTCCGCCGGTTACATAAACAGTGATATTATCCCAATATTTTAATTCATCTGCCAATGTCGCGGAATTTAACACGAGCGTATAATTAAAATTTTTCGGTAAATATTTGACCATTATAAAACCCAGAGAACCGCTTGTTAAATAAACAATATCGTTTTCTTTGATAAATTCAGCGCTTTTTTTTGCAATTGCGTCATAATTCTCGAGAATTTCCATGTTTTTCATGTCTCGGTGGCGTGGCGGAACAGCACCTGCTTGATTTATGGGAATAGCGCCGCCATGCGTTCGTTTCAAAAGTCCCTGTTCTTCGAGAATTCGCAAATCACGTCGGATTGAATCAACCGAAACATCAAAGCTTTCTCGGATTTCGCCGATTGTAACACGTCCTTTTTCCAACAAAATATTTTGAATTTGCTGATGCCGTTCTTCAATAAACATATTATTCACAACCTTTTTTATTATTTTAAGCATGTGTGTGTCGACTCACGTTCCTCTTTGTTCACATTATATCACGATTGTTCATGTTTGTCAATAGATATCATTAACATTCGTGCAAATATATTTTAATTTTTTAATTAATATCTTTTTGAAAATGCTTTATTAAGCAGTACTAAATGGAAAAGGAAAAAACGAAATAAAAAAGTCATTAAAAAACATGCGTTTCAAAGCTTATTTTGATTAAAAAACGCATAAAAAAGCTCTAAATATTTCATTTTTTCGTTTAATTTATACGTTTTTTGTATCAATTTTTGTATAAATAGCTTAATTTTTTTATTTAAATAAAAATACATTGACATTTTATATTATTCGTTATACAATTAACTAACTACTAAAATATAAATAAGAATTTTGAACCTTAGAAAATAGCAATTCTATCAATTCGATTATATTTTTTATAAAACATTAAAGGATTTTCATGGAAAAAAAACAATCATTTATCGGAAGTTTGCTTAATTTTCGGGGCAATCAAAGAGTTTGTGTCTATACACAGGCATTATGGGGTATTCCTTTTGCTTTGTATTCGCCGTTTGTATCGATGTATATGTACGCATTGGGTTTACGAGAAATTCAAATAGGTACGATTGCGAGCGTTTCACTGGCGATGCAAATGGTGACATCTTTGTTGGGTGGTGTGCTGATTGATAAATTTGGCCGCCGTGTTACACTTTTTATCGCAGATATTGTTGCTTGGGGAATTCCGTGTTTGATTTGGGCTTTTGCGCAATCATTTGAGTGGTTTATTTTTGCAGTAATTTTTAACGGATTCAATTTAGTCGCAGGTAATGCAAACAGATGCTTAATGTCCGAAGACAGTGATCCGTCAACATTTGTAGAAATGAACGCATGGTTGAGTACAGCCGGTTTAATTGCCGTATTTTTTGCGCCGATTGCAGGTTTTTGCGTCAATCATTTTGATTTGATTCCTACCCAGCGGATTTTATATATTATTTCGTTTTTTATGATGAGTGCAAAATATATTGTTTGTTATATATTTTCAAAAGAAACCAGTATTGGTTTAGTAAAAATTAATGAAAATAAAAACGTTCCGATATATAAAATGCTTTTAAATTATGGAAAATCTTTTAAAAAAATATTCAGCAGCCGTGCGATATTACTGACACTGGGAATAATGATTTTTTCACAAATAACAGGCACTTTTTATGGTAATTTTTTTAGTCTGTATGTCACAAACAGCATTGGAATTTCTGCGGATTGGATTGCATATTTTCCGATTATCCGCGCAATAATTTCGTTGTTTTTTTATTTTAATATACAAAAGTTTTTATCGCGATTACCGATATTTACGCCGATTTTAATTGGCTGCGGTGTGATAATTTTAGGTCACTTATTCTTGATTTATGCGTCGTTCAGTTCATATTTCCATGTTTTTGTAGTATTGAGCGTACTTTTGGATGCATTGGGTATAGCTTTAGTCGCACCTCGTAAAGATTCGTTGATTTTTTTGGTTGTGCATAAAGAAGACCGTGCAAAAATTTCTGCGCTTTTATCGGTGCTGACGGTAGGAATTTCTATTCCTTTCGGCTATATTTCGGGAGTCCTTGCGAAATTAAACGAACTTCTCCCGTTTGTTGCTATAATTATCGGGTATATAATAATAGCCGGCTTGGGTATTGTTTTTATGAATTTACAACGTAAAGATAAGATTATTTTGTAAAAAACAGCAGTAATTTCAAAAAATAAAGGAATTTTATGATAAATTATGATGATTTTCGTATTCGCACACAAATGGCTTTCGGTGTAGAAGAAATTGAGTTATTGTCAAATAAATGCGTAGCGGTAGTCGGTTTAGGCGGTGTGGGCGGACATACCTGCGAAGTGTTGGCACGGAGCGGTGTCGGTAAGCTGATTGTGTGCGATATGGATGTGCTTTCGATTACTAATATCAACAGACAGATTTTAGCTTTAAACAGTACAATCGGAATGTTGAAAACAGATGCTTCCGAAAAACGGATTCTGGATATAAATCCCAATTGCGAAGTAGTGAAACTGCCATTTTTTTATAATAGTGATAATAGAGATAAATTATTTAATAAAAAAATCGATTATATTGTGGATGCGATAGATTCGGTGGGTGCAAAACTTGATTTAATTGAAACAGCCGTGCAAAATGATATAAAAATTATCAGCAGTATGGGTTTTGGAAATAAATTTAATATTGAAAAAATAAGAATAACAGATATTTCAAAAACACATACATGTCCGCTTGCTAAAGTTGTCCGGACTGAATTAAAAAAAAGAAATATATATAAATTAATTGTGGCATTCAGCGAAGAAAAGCCGATAACACCGCTTTTTCAGCAATATGAACATGCACGTAAACAACCGCCGTCATCAGTCGCTTGGATTCCGTCGGCAGCGGGAGATATGATCGGCGGATATGTCGTGACGGAATTATTAAAAGATTTAAATGAAATTAACCAAAATTAAAAAATTTTAAGGAGATTCGAACGATGAAAATGACATTGCGAGAAAAATTTTACGGATGTATTTGCGGAGCACATATCGGTTCGTCTATGGGTGCAGCGGTTGAAGGCTGGTCCTATCCGTCAATTGAAGCTGCTTACGGCACTTTGGAAGAATTATTGGCATACGAACATTATAATAACAGTTGGATGAGAGATCCCGGTACAACTGAGGACGGTATTGAACGGCAAAAACTCATGATTACGGCAATTATGCGTAAAGGCGGCCGTGTGACTGCAGAAGATGTTCGTGCTGTCTGGTGTTCGGATATGAATCCGAAAGCAGCCGGAAATGTGTCCGAACCGTTTGAAGGCGAACTTTTAGCACTCGGTAAATCACGCATTCCCGCCAGAGATATCGGAAAATATTGCGATTATTCGGGACTTAACAGTTTCGCCAGAGCATGTCATCCAATCGGACTTATTAATGCAGGTAATCCGTTAAATGCGATTGCTGATATTTTGGAAGTCGGTCAATTATATCAGACATCAAACAGCAGGGGACTCAAGTGGGCGTGCGTTACAGGCGTGGCAATTGCCGCGGCAACACTGCCGAATGCGACGGTTGACAGCGTTATTGAAGCGATTATGAAATATTGCAATAATCGTACGGTAGTTGAAGGACGCGAAAATTGGTACGCCGAATGGGCAGGTGTAAATGTTACGGATGAAATTGAAAAAGGTTTACAAATCACGGCAAAATGCAAAGATTTTAAAGAATTACGTAAAGCTTTTGATAATGTGTATAACGGAGTCGGTATGCCGTACAGTATGAGTTATGCTAATGAAGTAGTGACTAAAGCGGTTTGTATATTTAAATTAGTGGAAGGAAATCTTAAAGACGCTATCGTTGCCGCAGTTAATTTCGGAAGAGACACCGATTGTATAACGGCTGTAGCTGCCGGTATTTCAGGTGCATTGACGGGTGTTGAAAGTCTTCCTCAAAAATGGATCGATCAGGTTGACGCTGCAACTCAAAAAAATCCGTTCACCAATTCAAAACGCACAATGCGTGAAAATGCAGACGGATTATATGATTCTTTTAATAAAATGTTGGACGACCAAAAAAAATATTATGAATTAATGAGAGATTAATTATGAAATCATTTACAAGCAGCGGTTTTGGTAAAGTGCATGTTTTGAGACTGGACAAAGGTGACTACCTTTTGGAAGGTATTGAAGAACTTATAAAAACCGAAAAAATAAAAAATGCCGTGATTTTATCGGCGATCGGTACGTTTGACTATTGTGTTCTGCATATGGTCATGACAACGGGACTTCCGCCGGTTGAACATTTTGAAAAATGGGATGACAAACCGCTTGAACTGGCGTCATTATCGGGTATTATAGCAAACGGCGTTCCGCATTTGCATACAGTGGTATCTGATCATGAAAAAGCATATGCAGGGCATTTGGAACACGGCTGCAGGATATTATATCTCGGCGAAGTTGTTATAGCTGAATTAAATGATTTGGATTTTTATCGGATTAGAAATGCGAATAATATTTGGGAATTGACGCAGGGAAACTCAGATAACAATTAACAGATAACAGATAAAAATTGTGGAAATTTGCTCCGCATATGGATGCGATTATAATATTAGGACGGCGAAATTTTTCGTCGTCCTTTATTCGTAATTCCATTTTGTTTTGCAAAATTCCCCTCATTGTTAATTGTTATCTGTTAATTGGTACGCAGCCCGGCTTTTCGCTTTGCGAAAAGTGCCGAATGCTTTAGCATTCGGCTAATTCGCGCTTGACGCGAATCCGGGCGGAGCATCCCGCTTGTTTGCACATCCGACTAGTATTTTGGCAAAAAAAGCCGTTCCGACTTGCTTTTCGGAACGTTATTGTTTCTTAAAAACTTTCGTTTATCAAACCGCATCCATTTTGCAAAGCAAAATTTCCACAATTGTTATCTGTTACCTGTTAATTGTTAATTGAAAAAAAGCCCATTCAGCCGTGATATAATTATATGGCATATCTCAAACCCTGATTTAACAGGTCGGGTAAAACCACTCTTTCGTTTTGTGCTCCCAGCATCCGAAATCGGGAGGTCTGCATACCTGCGAAAGAAGAAGAATCCCTAATTTGAAGTGTAGGTTTTAATAATGCCATAAATCACGAGAAAAACAGGCTTCTTAAAATTAATAATTAATAGTTAATAATTAATAATTGATGGAAATTTGCATTCGCAAATAGTACGATTTAAATAAACAATTAATATACTAATATTCGTAATTCCATTTCGAGAAACGAAATTACCTTCAATTATTAATTGTTTTACTCTTCTACGTCGGAATCGACTATGTCTACGCCGAATTCATCATCTTCGTCCATTGCTTCGTTGAACACTTGCATAACGTTGTTAAATTCTTCTTCGTCTTCGATTGTAACCAAGACTTCTTCTTCGTTTTCATCTGTTTCAACTCTTAATATAATAAATTCGCATTCATCGTCATCTGCGTGTGCCGCTTCGACTAAAGCAAGATATGCTTTTTCTTCATAATCAATTCCGTCTACTATAATAAAATCGGTTTCTATACCGTCTTCATCAAATAGGGTTATTATATCGTCATTTTCTGTCAAACTAAGCTCCGTTCCGCCGCACTTAATTTTTGGTGCGTCTGTGTTTTTTTTGTTTTATTATAATGTAATTATAAAACAAATATCAGTTTATGTCAATGATATTTATTAAAATTAATATAATTTTTATCAAATATATGCAGAATATCATTCATTAATTATTCTTTTGTGCAAAGTAAACAAAAATGTTAATTATATTTGCGTAAAGTTTTCTGTTTCATTTATGAGACATTTTAATATATTTTTAAGATTGGTATTGCAATTATGTGCAAAATATGGTATAATAATAGGGCACTGTGCATTTGCAAGGGTTAATGTGCAATGTTTTATTATGGAGCAAATACAGAATCAGCGTTATGAAGCGGGAGGTTACTGAAAATCTGCGAGGCAATGCAGCAGTTAATTTCCGTGGAGCGTTTCCGATTTTAAATTGGATGATACCGAATTTAGTTGATGTAATGCGTAAAAACGCTTTACCGCTCAACACTTCAGTTATTGTTCGGAACAGTTTGCCCTGTTCTGATTTTTAATGTAAACCGTGATTCGCACGGCTGAGTGTTCGGTCATCTTTTTGGGAATAAAGGACTAGAGGTAAGATATTGTATAATTATTATTGTATCAATCTGAAATCTTTTACTGAATCCCGATCTATCTTATATTAATGAAAAGGAGCTAAAAGATGGCTAACGAAAAAATGAGAATTCGTCTCAAATCCTACGATCACAATTTAATCGACCAATCAGCAGAAAAAATCGTTGAAACAGCCCGCAGAATGGGCGCAAAAGTTTCAGGTCCGGTTCCACTTCCGACAGACAGAGAGATTATCACTGTTCTGAGAGCTGTTCACAAATATAAAGACGCACGTGAACAATTCGAAACCAGAACACATAAGCGTATAATCGATATTAAAAATCCGACACAAAAAGCAGTCGAAGCATTAATGAGCGTTGAATTGCCTGCCGGTGTGGATATTGAAATTAAAATTTAGTGCTTGACACTATATTTTAGGTACACATACAAGATATATTTATCTTAGATCAATGTATTATAAAACCGATTAAAACCCGAGAGGAGAATAAACATATATGGAAAAAGGCATCATAGGCAGAAAAATCGGAATGACGCAGATTTTTTCGGAAACAGGAGCAATAATTCCTGTAACGGTTGTTGAAGCCGGTCCGTGCGTTGTCGTTCAGAAAAAAACAATTGAAAATGAAGGTTATACCGCTATTCAATTGGGATTTGAAGACATCCGTGAAAAACTCGTTACCAAACCGAAAAAAGGCCATTTCGACAAAGCAAAAGTTTCATATAAAAGAATTTTAAAAGAATTCAAATTAGATAATGCAGCTGAATTGAATATAGGCGATATTATCAAAGCCGATACATTCGTAAACGGCGATAAAGTTGACGTATCAGGCGTTTCAAAAGGTAAAGGTTACCAAGGCGCTATTAAACGTCACGGTTATCACACCGGACCAATGGCACATGGTTCGGGTTATCACAG
>JGI994J12354_10005023_pt1 | contig 11572 bp, 9 predicted proteins | sample IntmicLarv3ML3BL_FD_12354 | JGI IMG/M metagenome (IMG submission 12354) | reverse complement strand
CCCGGTGTACCGGATTCGTTTAAGCTAAAATATTCATCGCTGATGACGAAAGAGAACTTGAGCAAAATCGATGCTTATGTCACAACCGGAGACCTCGTTTCAAAATTTGGTTCTCAGCTTGTTAAACCTACTAAGCTGCCCGGGTCGTTTGACATTGATGTGGCTCACAGTATGGCTACTATTATGGAAGGACTTAAAAATATGGATGATATAGGAGTTTTAGAATTGTTGCAAGAAGCATTACCATTTGCGCTGGCGGGAGTAGCAAATAATATCACTTCGCTCATGGATAAATTCGGATTGATGTGGGATGTGCTGACAACCGTATTCCCCGGTCTTGAAGAAGTAACCGATAGGGTTTGGGCCGGAATTAATATACTTTTCACAGAAACAATTCCTAATGCACTTGAATGGCTTACGGAACGTTTTGTCGAATTTGGCGTGTTTCTGGCAGAACTCTGGAGCATTGCTACTCAGTGTTTCAGTGTCTGCTGGAACGCTATCTCAGTGTTCTTCACCGAAACAATTCCCGAAGCGGTGCAAAGTCTTACGGATCGTTTTACCGAATTTGGAGCATTTCTCACGGAACTATGGAACGGTGTTACTCAGTTTTTCACAGAATGCTGGGATGCCGTTGTCGTGTTTTTCACCGAAACAGTTCCCGGCGCGGTGCAATCAGTGACAGATCGATTTATTGAATTTGGCGAATTTCTGACAGAGTTTTGGGTGCAGGTTAGCGAGGCCTTCAACACCTGCTGGAATGCGATAGTGCTGTTCTTCACCGAAACGATACCTAATGCAACACGATGGGTATTCGGACGTTTTTCTGAATTCGGAACGTCTCTATCAGGCATATGGAACACTGTAAGTCAAGCTTTTTCATCATGCTGGGATGCCATAGCGGCAGTTTTTACAGAAACACTACCGGAAGTTATTGATAATGCCTTGAATATCATTGGTGAACTACCTGAAAAAATGCTCAGTATCGGTACAGATATTGTTCGCGGCATATGGGAAGGTATTTCAGCGTCAGGAGGATGGCTCTGGGATCAAGTTAAAGGTTTTTGCGGTGGTATTGCTGACGGTATTTGCAATTTCTTTGGCATCAACTCGCCGTCTAAGCTTATGCGTGACACCGTTGGTATCGGTATAGCCGAAGGTATTGCCGTTGGTATTACGGATAACATAGATTTAGTTTCCGATGCTATGCGGGATATGGCAGATGCAGTTGCCGATACTGATATCAGCATTGAACCGGAGGTGAATACAAATTCGCTTAGTTTTGAGTCATTTAAGCAAAAACTACGTCCGTCGCTGGATTTTGTGAAATCGCAACTTGCCCTTGTGCAGGATGTGATGGCTTCGCAAATTTCCGCTTCAGCACAGCTTGCCGTGGCAAAAGAAAATGCCGCGATGAACAGTATTTACAACAATGGACACACCTACAACAACAGCTACACCATTCAAAGCAACGGCAATTCACCAAAAGCGACAGCCGATGCAATTAAAAATCAGCAAACGCTCACGCGAATGCTGTTTGCGTAAGGGAGGAAAAATAATGCTAAGAATAACCTACGAAAATAAATTAGGCAAGCTACAGCTCGGAGGCGGGCGTGATACGCATATCTGGCGTATACTCGAAGCCGACGGTCTGGGTCTTACGGCAAAACAGTTCAACACGGTAACATACCCCACCGAAATCGGCCAGCACACCATGTCCGAAACGATTAACGCACGAACAATTACGCTAAAATGCGATATCCGCAGTCCAAAAGGCGCACAGTTCGAAATCGCACGCGCTCTGCGTATTTTAAATCGCCCCGGCACACTTACGATACATTCAGGTATTACCAAACGCAAAATTAATGCGCGCTGTGCCGCTGCCGAACAGGGTGAGCGTCATGGCGGCTACCGTGTGTTTGTGATGCAGTTTCTGTGCGACTATCCGTACTTTGAGGATACATGCCATACAAATGTACCTATTTTTAGGCGCGAGAATTTGATTGGAAGCGGCAGAAGATGGTATTTCGACGAAACTGCTGCATTTCATTCACAACCTATTAGCACGAATCAATTTATACTACCTTGTATGTTTTCACGCCGAACTTCATCGGCAAACGTGATGAACCTCGGCGATGTGGATACCGAGCCTGTACTTCAGATATATATTCAAGGGAATTTGTTTCCCGAGGCGGGCAGGAAAATCAGAATCACAAACAATGCTACAAATCAGACAATCGAAATGAATTTGGATGCATATATCGCAGATGAAGCCGAAAAAGAGCGTGATATAACCAAAGATGAGATAACATTGAACATTCCAGAACGCACAGTATATAACATATATGGTGAAAATTTAATTTCAATCTTGTCAAACGACAGCTTCCTCAGCGCTTTTTGGCTGGAATGCGGAAATAACATCATCGAGGTAGAGAACAGTGTATCAGCAAGGTGTGCTGTAATGTGCGAATTTTCGAATAAATACATAGAGGCGGTGTTGTCATGAGTAAAATGAAGCAGATTCCGGATCTGAGGTTTTACAATTTCAACTTTGAACTGTTGCATATCGAAAACCGCTACACAAGTGCCAACTGGAGCCTTACATATAACGATATCGGAACATTTGAATGTCATTTTGCTGAAGACAGCGAGGTATTAGCTATCGTGATGAATAATGACTATTTAGTGGTGGTGCAAGGCGAAAAGGCGGCGATTATCACCGGCAAGATTTTGGCGAACGACTTGGCTATATTCGGGCGCACTTGTAACTGGTTGTTAACAAAACGTACAACACAGGCGTTCGAAAAAGAAGAGAAACTCACAACCGATTGGACATGCAAGTTTGTATGTGATGCGTTTGATAATGTTACAAACTTCAATATTGACAGTTTTGAACCGACAGCAAGCATTAGCACTATAAGTATGGAACGCGGTGACCGCTGCCAGACATTTGGGCTGGTGCAGGAATGCTTGCAGGAGGATAACTTGGGGCATGAAGTCAAGTTTGATATTAATTCCGGTCAGTGGTTGTTCCGCATTTTGCAGGAGAAAGAAGCCAAGCTCGTTATCTCAACCGCCAATCGCAATGCTTATGATGTGTCAACCATGGTGGATGCTCTTAACTACTGCTCGGATGGTTGGTATAAGCGCAAACTTGAGGATATGGGCGAATGGCTGCCGAATTCTAATAGCCTTACTGACAACAAGCCCGAAAACTACGGGAAGTATTGGAAAGTCGGAGCCGCTGGGTCGAAGTGGGGCATTACTTTTGATAAAGGCGACTATTTGGTGTGCCGCAGGCTGTCGGGGAAGCTTGAAAAGTCAGATAAGACAGACTCTGTATGGACGTATCTGGAAAAGGACAAAAAAGGCGGTATATACCGTTGGGAAGAGATTCTCTCCGGTGGCAATGAGAGTGAGGCTGTTGCTGATATTGTCAAAAAATTGCGTGCAAATACGGTTCAAGCCAAAACCCGTGATTTATTCTTTGGCGCAGATTATCATTTGGGCGATATTGTGAGGATACAAAATTGTATTGGTACAGAAATGCAGTCATTCACAAAGAAAATCGTCGGTGTGAATCTGTGGTATGAGAGCGGAAATATTGGCGAGGAACCTGTATTTGAAGATGTAGATTAAACGAAAAAATATCTTATTTGCATTGCAAAGTCCTGCAGAAGCGCAGGACTTTTTGCTGTGCATTTTTCTTCAGATAAATTGTGGAAATAAAAAATCTGACTATAACAACACCACGCTTGGGAAAAAAACAAGTGTTATTATGATATCATCGGCGAACGAAATGCAGGATAACTAAAAATTTGATTACTGGAGGTATATTATGAGTTTTACAGGAAGTTTTTTTGATGAAAGCGAATATAACGCAAGCGATATAAATACGGTCATTTCAAAACTTGTAACAAGCGGCATACAAGACCCGTTTGAAGATGGAATTCCGTATAACATAACACGGTTGAACGGAATCGTTAAAAATTATGCATTTCCCGGAGTCGTTCCGGATACAGAGGGTTCTTGCAAATGCACAACAAACCCAAGCGTATCAAAGGTCAGAATAGCGCCGGGAACAGCCTTTTTCTTGGATGGAAGCACAATAACAATTACAGAATCTCACGAAATGACATATGACCATCAACATACAAATTATGTGTTTTTCAAGCATGACTTAATATTAAACTGTAATGTGCCGGCATGCGAAACAACTGAGCCAAGCGGTGATATAGTTTTGCTTGCAGTGGTGGACAAAAACGGAAAGGTTACAGATAAGCGCACATATGCAAGGGGCAGGATAAATGGAGTACAAAACAGCAGCGAGGCCCAATGCGTTTTTGAATTAACGCACAGCCCATCCAAAGAACCATCGCCGACCCTCGATACCGGCAAAAGAAAAATTACTGCAGTGTATGGATTTTTTGTCGATAGCTTTACCTCTTCCAAACAGATGGGTCCCGTCTATTCGTTCTTCTATAGTGTAGACGAAAATATATTTTGGGGGGTAAACGCAGGGCGCGCAACAGCAAACTTATTGGATGTAAGCAATATCAGCGGTTGGGGGTTCAAATTAGGGCTATCCGTCAATAGCGGACATATTATATTTAATTACACACGCAGCAGTATGCCCACTGGGGATGTTTATCTTAAGGTCTACGCATTATAATCGACAATAAAAGAAAGAGGTATATTATGGAACGAAAAATTATTGTAAATGCCAATAGTAACAGTTTTGAAGCATACGCACAATTGCCGCTGATTGTTGGAGATGTAAACGCCTATAAAATTGTCTTCACTGCGCCATACAACTTGGATGGTGCAACATTTGTCGTATCTGCCAAGCGAGCGGATGGTGTGGTAGTGGCAGATATAGGCAGCATTGTAACAGAAAACGACAAAACTGCGGCTGTTTACACACTTAAAAACAACATGTATGCCATCTCAGGTATGCTTGAGTTGGATTTACAACTCAACAAAGATGGCGGTGTACTCACCGATTGCCGGTTGCTCTGCGATGTTTGCGAAGGACACGCCATTGCCGATATGGCAGGCGATGACCGACTGCTGATACTTACGGAGTTGATTAACAAAACAACTGTGGCCGCAGATATAGCGCAAAATGCGGCAGCTGCAGCAACAGAGGCAGTGGATAACGCATCGCAGATGCATGCTGATTTAGGTATGCATCTAGACAACAAGGACAACCCACATGGTGTGACAACAGCTCAAATCGGTGCGGCAACCGCGCAAGACCTGTGGGCTGAACGCACAGCAAGGGAAGCCGCAGATGATGTACTAACAGGACAGTTAGGCGGCAAAGAACCTGCCATCACCGCCGGACGAGTAGATCAATACTATCGCGGAGATAAGGTAATGTCAAGTTTTCTTGACGCTGTGCAAAGAAGTAGGATTTCGTATTTAGATGTGCCACCCTATGGCACAGAAATTTCAAAAACGGATGATGTTGTGGCTGCATTTGGCAAATTACAAGCCCAGATCAGAGAAAAAACAGGCGATGTCGTTAAAACAGTTCCCTTGGATTCTATAGATATGATAAACGAAGCAGGAATTTATTCTGTCTATAGTAGTTATCAGAACGATTGGATAGATTATAGCATTTTGGTTGTAAATAAAATAAACAATAATCTTCCTAACAAATACGAACAGATTCATTATACAGATAATGGGTCTATTAGGACAAGAAGAGGTTGGGTGAGTTCCCTAGTTCCGCCCGGTGCGCCTTATGAATCGGAATGGGGTGAGTGGAAATTCTTGCTTGATGTACCTAAATTGAACTGGATGGGTTCCCGCGTGGATTCATTACAGTCACAGATATATCAAATACAACACATAACTAATAAAATCCTTGTTACTTCACCAAAAGGGATGGATGATCCTTTCGCTGGGTTTAATCTAGTCCTTGACTATGATGACCGAGAGTGGACACATAAATATAGTTTTATGCTTGACAGTATAACAACGGCAGATCCAACAGGCAAAATAGGCGAGGTTCATCATCAAATACACTATATGAGTGACGGCACTGTTAGGCAGCGCGATGGCTCTTGCATAGATGGGACAGATGAAGAAGGCGGACACATACGTATTTGGACATGGGGTGAATGGGAGGTTGTATCAGGCACATCCGGCAACATAGTCTTCTGCGATGGCGATAACGATAACCTCAAAATCCAAGCCGCAATCGACGCTGCGCCTACAGATGAAAAAACTCGGATAAATATACATGGCACGGCACATATAGAGCAAACGATAGGTAGTATCGGAGATTATAACTACTACATCTACATACCACAGAATAAGGACATATTACTTGACTTTAGCGAATGTGCAAAGGTATCAGCCGATTGTATTTATTTAACTTGTAATGTAAATCATGTTGTTTTTTACCAAGAAGGTAATCTTGAGTTGCGTGGACTTAACATGAACATGTCGGTTAGAGAGGCCATTCACGGTAATCTCGGTAAAAATTGGTTTGTGTATAATACAACTGCATTACCAGCAGACATTAAGTTAATAAGATGTAGTTATAGCGTAACTTGCGACGGCATCGATGACGTCGCAACGCGTATGGGAATATTTACACACGGTAATGTTTATATACATGATTCCGAAATAATTACTAGCGGATATTATGGTTCTATTCTCACAATGAATGGCAATAACAAGAATGCAATCATAAATGGTAGCGTATTAAGCACAACGAGCATGGATGATGTTGTTGTCCAAATTAGCGGTGAAAATGCTACAGCTAGTATTCTCAACAGCAAAATCGAAAGGATCCGCGCCTCATCTGGCGCATCCACTATATTTGCAGGTATATCGAACCTGTTGTATATAGACAGCAGTAATATTATTGGAAGTGTTGATTACAGCGACAGTGGAACAGCACGAATATTTAACGGCGAAATCAAAAATTGCAGTATTAGCACCACAACAGGCAACGCAATAGACATATGTCCGAACGGCACAAAAGGCGGCGCATCAATTGTTAATAACATTTTATATAACAATGGTACAATAAACAACATTGCTGGAACAAATACACTTATCAGTAATAACGTGAGTACAGCTAAGGCCTATCCGACACTTTAACAGAGAGGATGAAACATTATGAAGATTATCAGTAATAAAACGTGGAATATGAAAATCAAATCTCCATTGCAAAGGCTGTACCTCTCTCATGTCAATGCCATCGCACTGCACCATATGGCGCATCCAACAGCGGACATATATGAAGTTGAACGTTGGCATTTAAATCAAGGCTGGCGTGCGTTTGGCTATCACTACTGGGTAGGTTTTGACGGTACGGTTTATGAAGGACGCGGATACCAGAACGTCGGCGCGGGCGTCGCAGAGCAAAACGACCGCATCATCAGCATCGGATTTCAGGGCAACTATCAGAGCGGGCTGGCGGGGATTGCGCTGTCACCTGCAATGCCAGACGCACAATTTAATGCAGGCGTGGATATCATCAATTGGGTTATGGAGCAGGTACCAACGGTTAAGTTTATTGCAGGACACAAGGATTTTATGGCTACGGCATGTCCGGGTGATACCTTCCCTCTTATGGCGATGGTGAGTAGAAAGAAGCAAGAGTTTCAACCACATGATATGGAGAAAGGCGACACTATGATATACAACTATGTAGATGAAAACATGCCCGTTTGGGCGAAGGCGACCGTACAAAAACTGATTAATAAAGGCATATTGAAGGGCGACGAAAACGGCGCACTCGGTCTTGACAACACCATGCTTAGATTACTGGTGATTAATGACAGGGCAGAGCTATATGATGATTAATCACTATAAATTACAGAATAGGAGGGTAAAATGTGAATGACAAGCTTGAACTACTCACAGGAATTGGCATAGCCAGCAGCTGTATCGTTTCCTTGTTTGGAGGATGTGACGCTATATTGATTACGTTACTTATCTTCATGGGGGTTGACTACTTGACAGGTTTGATTGTCGCTGGTGTATTTAAGAATAGTAAAAAATCCAAAACTGGAACACTGGAAAGCAAAGCTGGATGGAAAGGTCTACTTCGCAAAGGTGCAACCCTTATGATTGTTTTAGTTGCAGTTAGAATGGATGTTATTATAGGTACCGATTTTATACGCACTATGGTAATCTTTGCTTTTATGAGCAACGAAGTAATTAGCATTTTAGAAAACACAGGTTTAATGGGCATCCCAATTCCAAAAGTTCTTACAAAAGCAATTGATATACTTCAAAGCCGAAACGAAAGCAACGATGAACAAAAACTGTTATAAGACAAAAAATTGGGCAGTGTGAAATAAATTCTGTAAATTAGTTTTCTATGATAATTTCAATGTGTGCGGGCAAGCATTTTCGGCTTGCCCGTTAACTATACTTTAACGAAAAGCGACGGTTTTGTCAAAGATTTATTCAAGGCGTTCTTCATACATAATCGAAAACTCACCGTAAATTCTACCCCAGTTTCGCAAGATATTTGTCCATTTTTTCGTTACTTCAAACGTTGCCAAATACAGCGCTTTTAAGAGCATTGTGTCGCTGGGAAATACGCTCCGGCCACGGTTTAATCGGCGGTAGGAGCTATTTAAACTCTCAATGGCATTCGTGGTATAAATAACCTTGCGAACCTCGCTGGAAAACTTAACCACTGGGCTAATTGCATCCCAATTGACTTTCCAACTTTTCATTGCACGTGGATATTTTTCTTCCCACTTTTCACTAATTTCAAGCATTTTTTCGTGTCCTGACGCTTCGTTTGCTGCATGATAAATTTTCTTCAAATCCGTTGCAAATTCTTTCTTGTCCTTATAGTATTAATATAACAATATATTTTGTTCTGAAAAAAATTAATTTTATCAAGTCACTCCACCATCTTTTCTAATCCCAGCATAATCATTCCGCCCCTTCCGCATCCGTCCCAACTCAAGCCACTCCACAAACTCCTCAAACCCCAGCGTTCCAGCTAAACAAGCATCCCGCTTCCGGCTCGCTTCCTCCGACCACTTCAAGAAATCACTCTGCGTCATCTTCTTTGTGCGTGTATGAGAATGAAGCCGCCGGTATGCCTTTTTATGTGCCTCCAAAATCGGATTTCCTGCGACCTTTTTCTCGTATCTAATTGTCGCGCCTACCTCGCTACAAGTTCTATTGCTGTCACCGTATATGTAATCGCAATACTCAACATCGGCGCGGCGTTTGGGGATGAAAAACCGCTCGCAATTTTTACACTTTTTAATAAAAATATCACGTTCAATCATCTTTACAAACTCGAACCGGAGCAAATCCGCAATGCTATCTATCTCATACAATTCAACAATTTCCGGTGCTGTTATCACTCCATAAAAAGCGCGGAATGGATTATCCAGATAGACATATCTCCCATAGAGTTCCAAATGATACACCTCAATCATATATAGGTAATCCATCGGCGACGTTATGGTGACATCCTCTTCCGCCCGCAAGTTAATCAGCCACTCTATTTCCTGTATCATCGTACTTTGTGCTGATTTTAAGTCATCACGCATAAGTGCGACAACATCCTTTGCAGCTCGAAAAAGTCGTTTTTCCTCATCGGCAATAGGCGTTTCTGCAAACGAATAAAGCGATATGGACCATTCGAAGTCCATCGCCCACGAAAGCTTTTCTCTTGCACCTGATATTTTTTCCTCAAGCTGCATAATGGCTTGCTTTGGCGATTCAATAAACACAAAAATAAATTCCATAAGCATCTGTCGATAAAAATATAAATAAACCTCTTCCTGTTGGAACTCACTCATCAGCTGCTTTATCCCTGCTATAAAATTCGGTGCTTTAGCAGCCCAATGCGCCAGTTCATTGTCGAAGGCTTCCGTCATAATAGAAAAATCATCGTCAAAGTGATTCTGTTCATAGCACACAAAATTCAACAGCGGTCTACCCAATTCATAAACAAGTCCACCAATGTCAGAAAAGCTGTCCTGTTTGTTATAAATATGGATGTGATTATCCTTGATATAAACACTTGCTATCATTTTTTCGTCTCCTTACGGCTCGCGCACGAGATGTTTTTAAGCGACAATCGCTTTTTGCATTTTAAACGATAATCTATCAGTATATTTATCATTGTAGTTTATTCTTGCAATTTTGTCAAGCGGGTGTTACGATAATTGCGTGCACAGTATTTCGCAAAGGAGATGATGCAAGCGTCACCTGCCATCTGTCACCCTCTGTAAGCGTTGATATCGCTATGTTTCGCTCACATTGGTGACAGATGACAGATATAACTTTGAATGGAGGCTATCATGCCAAACACCGCATTACAGTTTGAAACAATACAAGCAAAAGACTTACTCACACAACCTATCGCACCGCTCGAGTTTACCATCGACGGCATACTCCCACACGGACTATTCATCCTCGCCGGAAGCTCCAAAGTCGGCAAATCATGGCTGGCGCTCGACATAAGTAGTTGTGTCGCAGAGGGCAACGATTTTTGGCATTATCCTACCACGCAAGGCGATGTGCTTTATCTGGCATTAGAGGACACGCATGCCCGATTGCAGGAACGGCTGAATAAGGTCTCGCCGGAGTGTGATTTGGAATCGGCAACCGATATTCATTTCACCACACGCGCACAGAGATTGGGAGATGGGTTGTCGGAGCAGATTACGGCGTTTCTCGAAACACATCCACATACGAAACTTATCGTAATTGACACCTTACAGTATATCCGCAATCCAGGAAAATCCGGCGGAACATATTCGCGAGATTATCAGGATATGAATGCACTGCGCGAAATTATTTCCGGCAGAAAATTAACGATGCTGCTCCTCACTCACAACCATAAATCCGGCGATGCTGACCCTGTCAATCGCGTTATCGGCAGTACGGGACTGACCGGCGCGGTGGATGGAATATTTGTCCTCGAAAAGAATAAGCGTGTCGGTGATATGGCGAAGCTGACAATCACTAATCGCGACACCGAAAGTCATCAGTTTGATTTGCGGTTCGACAGCGAAAATTGCCGTTGGCAGTTTGTTGGAGAAGCATCAGAAAACGGCGAAAATCAGCTTTATGAATTGTTGGGATTCCTGCTTGATGAAACAGTCTCGTGGAGTGGCACAGCTACGCAGCTCAGTGCGGCACTTGCGGAGCTTGATACAGCGTTTTCTATCTCTCCGATTGTGCTCTCTAAAGCACTGAAACAGCAACAGGAGTTTTTGGAATCACAACATGGAATCATATGTATTTTTACGCGAAGTAAATCCATGCGTCTGATTGAATTATCGCGCGGAACGTCCGATAAATTCATAGTACTTCACGAGAACGCGTATGAGGTAAAACCTGCTTAGTAATTATTGCTGATAGATTCCGCAAGCAATGGGGATGTGAACACATTCCCGCTTGTTAGGGTGAACCCTAAGACCCTCTCACTGCCACCAAAATTGGTGACAATGTTAAGCCGATAAATCGGCTGCTGCGCATTCCTGCGGAACGCTGATTTCTTGTGTAAGCGCGAAATTTACGAGCAAAAAACCAGCGTGAAAATTCGCATAAAAATAGACCGCGA
>JGI994J12354_10005022_pt1 | contig 11573 bp, 11 predicted proteins | sample IntmicLarv3ML3BL_FD_12354 | JGI IMG/M metagenome (IMG submission 12354) | reverse complement strand
CAAAACCCGGATTGAGGATGCGTTGACCGCCCGCCGTGAGGCGATGGCAATGGCACAGCTGGAAAGCCGTCTGAATGCGGAGTCGATTGATGTGACAATGCCAGGGCGTGGACGCGGGCGTGGCGGCATTCATCCTGTTATGAAGACCTGGGAACGGGTGGAGAAAATTTTTGGCTCTATCGGCTTTGATGTGGCGGAAGGCCCGGAAATTGAGGATGACTGGACCAATTTCACTTCGCTGAATAATCCGGAAAACCATCCGGCGCGTTCCATGCAGGATACATTTTATGTGGATGCAAGGGACAAGGATGACAAGCTGTTGCTGCTGCGCACGCATACCAGTCCGATGCAGGTGCGCTATGCCTCGTCCAACAGTTTGCCGATCAAGGTGATTGCGCCCGGACGTACCTATCGTGTGGACAGTGATGCCACGCATTCGCCGATGTTTCATCAGGTGGAAGGTCTTTGGATTGATGAGGCGATCAGTTTTGCTGATCTGAAGGGGGTTTATCTCAATTTTGTTCGGGAGTTTTTTGAGACGGATGATTTGCAGATTCGTTTCCGCCCCTCGTATTTTCCGTTTACCGAGCCGTCTGCAGAGGTGGATATTGCGTTTGGAAGCGGGCCGCTGAAAGGCCGCTGGCTGGAAGTGTGCGGCGCGGGGCAGGTTCATCCGGCGGTGTTGCGAAACATGGGAATTGATTCGGAAAAAAATGTGGGCTTTGCGTTTGGTTCCGGTCTTGAGCGGCTGGCGATGCTGCGTTACGGGATTAATGACCTGCGCCTCTTTTTTGAGGGCGATCTGCGGTTTCTAAAACAGTTTGGTTGATGGATTTGAGTGCATCCTCATTGGCAGGGTGCCGGTATTGATGCTGAAGGCGAGATATGCAATTTTCTGAAAGATGGCTGCGCACGATGGCTGATCCCGAAATGGATACGGGAGATCTGGCTCATCTGTTGACGATGTCAGGGCTGGAGGTGGAAGAGGTGGATGTGGTTGCACCGCCTTTTTCCAGTGTAGTGGTGGCAAAGGTGCTGGAGGTAGCGAAGCACCCGAACGCGGATCGCCTGACGGTGTGTCGGGTGGATGCTGGTACGGGCGAGGTGCTGAATATTGTTTGTGGGGCACCCAATGTGTATGAGGGCATGACAACGGCTTGTGCGCTGGTGGGGGCGTCTCTGCCGCCAGATGAGGATGGCAAGGCCTTTTCGATCAAACTGGGCAAGCTTAGGGGGGTAGAATCGCAGGGGATGTTGTGTTCCTCTCGTGAACTCAAGATATCGGAAGATCATTCCGGGCTGATGGATTTGCCGGAGGACGCGCCGCTCGGAACCAGTGTGCGGGATTATCTGGATCTGGATGACGCGGTTTATACCATCAAGTTGACACCAAACCGGGCTGACTGCCTTTCGGTGCTGGGTGTGGCAAGGGAGGTGTCTGCCTTGACGGGTGTGCCGCTGACGCCGCCGGATACCACGCCAGTTGCTGCAACGATGGAAGAAAGGTTGCCGCTGAAGATTGTGTCGCCGGACTTGTGTGGTCGTTTTTCCGGCAGAGTGATCCGCGGGATCAATGCCCGTGCCGAGACGCCAGACTGGATGACGCAGCGGCTGATTCGCAGTGGTCAGCGCCCGGTCTCGGCGCTGGTGGATATTTCCAATTATGTGATGTTGGAATCGGGACAGCCTAACCATGTTTATGATCTGGACAAGGTGCATGGTGGTCTGACGATCCGCTGGGGCAAAAAAGGTGAGAAGGTGGCGCTTCTGAATGAGAGCACCGTCGAGGTGGATGAGTGGGTTGGCGTGATCGCCGATGACAGAGGCCTTGAATCCCTTGCCGGTATCATGGGCGGTGACCGTTCTTCCATTTCGCTGGAGACGGAAAATGTTTTTGTAGAGGCGGCGTTTTGGTGGCCAGAATCAATCCAGGGGCGGACGCGCCATTTCAATTTTTCCACGGATGCCGCGCACCGCTTTGAGCGGGGCGTTGATTTTGAGGGTACCGTACGCACGGTAGAGCGCATTACGGCGCTGATTCTGGAAATATGCGGTATTGACGGCAAAACGCAGGTTGGTCCGGTGGACGACCATGTTGCCAATTTGCCGAAGCGGTTGCCCGTGACGATGCGAACGGTTCGTGCGGAAAAGGTGATTGGGGTGCCGTTTACTGATGATCAGGTGGCGGATATATTTACCCGTCTTGGTTTGCCGTTTACACGGGATCCGGGCGTGTTTGTAGTGACGCCGCCATCCTACCGCTTTGATATTGCAATTGAAGAAGACCTGATTGAGGAAGTGGCGCGGGTGTATGGCTATGAAAACATTCCGGCACTGCCGCCAGTGGCCCCCAATGTGATGTGGACACTGCCGGAAAGCCGCCGCTCTGCGCATGATATCCGTCGCCAGATGGCGAATATGGATTACCAAGAGGTGGTCAATTACAGTTTTGTCGAGGAAGGATGGGAAGCGGATTTTTCTGCCAATAGCGATCCGATTCGGCTTTTAAATCCGATTTCCAGCCAGATGAGCGTTATGCGCTCCACGCTGCTTGGCTCACTGGTTGCCAATGTTCGCTATAACTTGAACCGCCGTGCTACACGGGTGCGTGCATTTGAAATTGCCACGGTTTTCCTGAAGAACCCGGCGCAGGTTGACAGTGAAAAAACGGTTGCCGGTTTTGACCAGCCTCGGCGGTTGGCAGCAGTGGCCTATGGCCCGCTTGTTGATGAGCAGTGGGGACAGCCGGCAAGAAATGTAGATTTTTTTGATGTGAAGGCCGATCTGGAGGCACTTTACCTGCCGCGCGTCTTCCATTTTGAAAAGGTGGAGCATCCGGCGTTTCATCCGGGGCGTTGTGCCCGGATTTTGCGGGATGGAAAGGTTGTTGGTGTGATTGGTGAATTGCATCCGCTGTGGCAGCAGAAATATGAGTTGCCGTTGCCTCCGGTTCTCTTTGAAGTGGAGCTGGATGCCTTGCAGCCGGACGAGGTGCCGGTGTACAGGGAAATATCACGCTTTCCGCCGGTGATGCGGGATGTTGCGCTCTTGGTTGACCAGTCGGTGCCGGTTTCGACGTTGATGGCGGTGTTTGAAATGGCACGTAAAAACGACCCGCAGTGTGCTATCATGCAGTCTGTTGTTTTATTTGACGATTATCGCGGCAAGGGTTTGGGAGAAAATGAGAAGAGCCTTGCTTTCCGTTTTACGCTGCAGGATAGTCAGTCAACTTTGCAGGATGAAGCAGTGGATGCGGCCATCAGGGTGTTTATTGCTGCTGCGGAAAAAGGATCAGGTGCCCGTTTGCGCACCTGATTGTCGGTTTTATTTGATTAAAAATAACAATGAAATCACCAGTAAATATTTCAGTTTCTGCCAGTCAGCAAAATGATATGAACAGTATGCTAACCGAGAAAAAAATGCCATCTGAAGAACAGGTTAAAACGATGACAAAAGCGGAAATCGCCGAAACGTTGTATGAGCAGGTTGGCCTAAACAAGCGTGAAGCCAAGGAAATGGTCAATTCTTTTTTCGTGCATATTATTGAGTCTTTGGAACGTGGAGAGGAAGTGAAGCTATCCGGTTTTGGCAATTTCACGCTGCGTACCAAGCCGGAGCGGCCCGGGCGTAATCCGAGAACCGGTGTCGAGATACCGATTACCGCACGTCGTGTTGTATCATTTCATGCAAGCCAGAAACTGAAAGAAATTGTTGATTCTGCTTCGAATAAATAATTTTTGACCCATGACTGAACAAACCAGCAAGGTTCAAACAGGTGCTTTGCCCTCCATTCCGGCAAAACGTTACTTCACGATTGGTGAGGTAAGTGAGTTATGTGGGGTAAAGCCGCATGTGCTGCGGTACTGGGAGCAGGAGTTCACCCAGTTAAAGCCGGTCAAACGACGGGGAAATCGACGTTATTACCAGCATCATGAAGTGCTGCTGATTCGCCGTATCCGCGAACTGCTGTATGAGCAGGGCTTCACGATTAACGGTGCCAGAAATCGGCTGGATGAACGCAGTGGCAGGGGCGCGAAAAAAGAAGCTGTTGTTGCTGATGCTGACGATATGATGCCAGTCATACCCGGCGTAAACTTGATGGCGGTTCGCGCTGAACTGGAAGAAATCATGGCGCTTTTGCTGCCGCCCGGTGCTGTGGGATAAATTCTTTTATACCGGAACCATCCTTTTCAGGATGACACACGGGATTAAAACCGGAGAAAACAGGGAAATAGGCGGGATGCGCATACTGATAAGTAATGACGACGGCTATCTGGCTCCAGGCATCAATGCCTTGGCACGTGCCTTGGCCCCTGTCGCTGAAATTGCTGTCTGTGCGCCGGACAGTAACCGCTCCGGAGCATCAAGTTCCCTGACACTGGAAAAACCGGTTTCGGTATATCAGGCTGAAAACGGGTTTTACTACACTACGGGAACACCATCTGATTGTGTGCATATTGCCCTGACTGGTATTCTTTCCTGGAAGCCGGATCTGGTTGTATCCGGCATCAATCATGGTGCCAATATGGGGGAAGATACGCTTTATTCCGGTACGGTGGCGGCTGCCATGGAGGCGTTTCTTTTTGATATTCCGGCCATTGCCTTTTCGCAGGTCGAAAGGGGCTGGATGGAACTGGAAAGTGCCGCGCAGACAGCACGCGACATTGTGCTTTCGGTTTATGACAGGTTGCCTGAGCCTTTTCTTCTGAATGTGAATATTCCCAATCTGCCGTATGAAAGGCTGAAGGCGTCACTGGCAACCCGTTTGGGGCGTCGGCATCATTCTGATGGGGTGTTGAAGACGCTGGATCCGTTTGGCCGGGAGATGTTCTGGATTGGTCCGACCGGAAAAACCCGGGACGGGGGCGAGGGAACTGATTTTTATGCAACGGAAAACGGGCATGTTTCTGTTACGCCACTCAAGTTTGAATGGACGCAGGAAAAACTCATGGATGACCTCCAGAAAGTGCTGAAATGAGTGGAAAACGAAAAAATTTCCCCTTGCCTTTGTCGAGTGTGATGGGGAAAGCGCAGCCCAGACGCCTGATAGATTCGGATTATCGGCTAAGGGAAATTGCGCCGCAGACAGCCGTGCGCAATATGGCGGATAACCGGATGGTGTCTGCTCAGGAGACAAAAACAGCACTCAGACCAAAGGCGACGCAGTTGCCTCAGGTGCTAATGCAGCCAAAAAACATGGCAGCCCCGATTCGTGGTGCGATTGCCATGGCAGAGAAGATCGCCGCGCAAGGGGTTCGTGACAAAATGGTGCTGTCTGCGTTGGCAACGGTACCTCGGCATTTTTTTGTGGAATCTGGCCTTTCCCAGCAGGCTTATGCGGATACATCGCTGCCAATTGGTCACCAGCAGACCATTTCCCGCCCTTATACCGTTGCGCGCATGATCGAAGCGGTCCGGATGGAGGCGGATGGTAAAAAGCTGTCCAGTGTGCTGGAAATCGGTACCGGTTGCGGTTATCAGGCTGCGATTCTTTCGCAGGTGTCGCAAATGGTGTATTCCATTGAACGGATAAAAGCGTTACATGAACTGGCAAAGAAAAATCTGCGCCATCTGCGTATCCCGAATCTCCGGCTGCACTATGGAGATGGCATGCTGGGGTTGCCGCAGGTCGCGCCTTTTGACGCTATTGTGATAGCGGCTGCCGGGCTGGAGGTGCCGGAAGCGCTTTTCGGGCAACTGGCTGTTGGCGGGTATATGATTGCGCCGATCGGCAATGAAAAGCAGACGCTGCAGTTGACGAAGCGCACTGGTGAGAGGCAGTGGCAATCTGTTATGCTTGAGGACTGTCATTTTGTGCCTTTGCGTCAGGGTGTAATCTGATTTGAGACGAAACTGATATTTTGGGGAATGTGTTTATGAAAAAGCTGGTCTATCCTTTGCTGATTGTGGTTTGTGCAGGTCTGGCGGCCTGCGGTACATCTGAAACCCAGGCGCCAATTGAAGACCGTTCGGTAAGTGGCGGTGTGGCAAGGGCACCCGTTGGTCCCGGATACTATGCCGTGATGAAAGGGGATACGCTTTACCGTATTTCAAAGGCTCACAATCAGAGCGTATCTGATTTGGTGGCATGGAATAACCTGAATGATGCCAATGCTATCAACGAAGGGCAGGTGCTGCGTGTGGCGTCTCCCGGAACGGATGGCGGCGCAGCAGTTCAGACTGCTAGCGTCAGTGAGGGAGAAAGAGATGTGCAGCCGATTGCCGAAACTAAGACAGAGCCTGTGGCAGCAAAACAAGTTTATTCGGAAAGTGCCGTGGCGGGCAGTGCCGCTGCCGTTGGCGGCGCATCACGCGAGGTTGCAGGCGTTGTTTGGAGTTGGCCTGCTAGCGGAAAGATTGTGCGCGGTTTTTCCGAGGGACAGAGCAAGGGTGTTGATATCGGTGGCGCAAAAGGGCAGAAGGTTTTTGCCGCTGCTGATGGCCGGGTGATTTACTCCGGCACAATGATTGGTTACGGTAATCTGGTTATCGTTAAGCATAACGATGATCTGTTGACGGCTTATGCGCATAACAGCAGTAATCTGGTGACGCAGGGTGCCACCGTTTCCCGTGGTCAGCAGCTTGCTGAAATGGGCAGTAGCGGCACGGACTCCGTCAAGCTGCATTTTGAGGTGCGTCGCCAAGGCAAGCCGGTTGATCCGCTTGTTTTTCTGCCAACACGCTGATTTGGGTTAATCCAACTGACACCAGATGATGAAATCATCTGGTGTTTTTGATTTTATGACTCCTGATATGATTGATATTGAATCTCTTGACGCCGAAGGACGCGGTGTTGGTCATCTTGCAAACCCGGATGGTACGCCAGGCAAGGTTGTTTTTGTGGAGGGGGCGCTGCCGGGTGAGTGGGTTCGCTTTGAATCTTGGCGAAAAAAGAAAAGCTGGGAAGCTGCAAAAATGACCGAATTGCTTCGCGAATCGGTTTTGCGTGTCAAACCCCGTTGTCCGCATTTTGGTGTTTGCGGCGGCTGTTCGATGCAGCACATGGAGCCTTCGGCGCAGGTTGCTGTCAAACAGCGTATTCTGGAAGATAATCTGTGGCATATTGGTCGTGTACGGGCTAATCGGATGTTGCGGCCTATTTACGGTCCTTTCTGGGGTTACCGTTACCGGGCGCGTCTATCTGTGAATCATGTGCCGAAAAAAGGCGGCATATTGGTTGGATTTCATGAGCGCAAGTCGCGTTTTGTTGCGGATATGACGAGTTGTGCGATTTTGCCGGCGCATGTCTCCGATATGCTGGTCCCGTTAAGGGAGTTGATTGGCTCTCTGTCGATTTATGACAAAATTCCACAGATTGAGTTGGCCATTGGCGAAGGGAAGGGCAATGGCCTGACGGTGATGGTGCTGCGGATTATGGCACCACTTTCCCATGAAGATGAAGGCCGTCTGAAAGCATTTGCCGATACACATGCCGTGCAGTGGTGGCTGCAGACCAAGGGGCCGGACACGGTGGCACTTTTTTATCCGGATACGATGCAACTGCAGTATTCCCTGCCAGAATTTGCCGTGACGATGCCTTTCAAACCAACGGATTTTACACAGGTCAATCACCAGATCAATCAGGTACTGGTTTCAAGGGCTGTACGTCTTCTTGAAATCGACCCCGGTGATAGGGTGGGGGATCTATTTTGCGGGTTGGGTAACTTTACCTTGCCGATTGCCCGGCAGGCGAAAGAGGTGGTTGGTATGGAAGGCAGCACCACTCTGACCGAACGGGCGAGGGCAGCGGCTGAATTAAACGGTCTGGCCGATAAAACTGGTTTCTTTACCCGGAACCTTTTTGAAATGAATGAGGAAGATTGGGTATCTGCCGGAAAATTTGACCGTATCCTGATTGATCCGCCGCGTGATGGCGCGCTGGCAGTTTGCCAGACGATTGCGTTGCTGGCGGGGTCAAATGCGGATTTCCGACCATCGCGCATTGTGTACGTTTCCTGTAATCCTGCCACTCTGGCCCGGGATGCCGATGTACTGGTCAATGATGGGGGATATGCGTTGACGTTGGCGGGGGTGGTCAATATGTTTCCGCATACTTCGCATGTGGAGTCGATTGCGGTTTTTGACCGTACCTGAAAAAGGACGAATGGGAATTATGCTTTGAACCGGAGGGAGAAAAGGCTTAAAATCCTGTAACACAGTGATCGCATGATAAAAAATGAAATTTCTTTTTGACCTTTTTCCGGTACTGCTTTTCTTCGGCGTTTTTTCCTGGGCAGGAAAAAATCCGGAGAAAGCACAGGCGCTAGCCGAGAGCTATCTTTCGGGTTTTGTCGGCAATGCTGGCGCGGCAACAGACAATGTGCCTATTCTTCTGGCTACTGCCGTGGCGATTGTCGCGACAGTGGCCCAGATTGTTTATCTGAAATGCATGAAGCGAAAGGTGGAGCCCATGCTCTGGATTTCGCTGGTTATTATTGTTGTTTTCGGTGGTGCAACGATTTATTTCGCCAGCGAAGAGTTTATCAAGTGGAAGCCAACGGTTCTTTACTGGATTTTTGCAGCTGCCCTTTTGCTCAGTAACCTGCTTTTGCGCCGGAACTTGGTTCGCCTCATGATGGAAAAGAAGATCCGCTTGCCGGATTTTGTCTGGGGACGTCTGAATTATGCCTGGGTAACCTTTTTCATGGTGATGGGTTTTGTCAATCTGTATGTTGCCTTCTGGGGAGGCTTCGCCACATCGACTTGGGTGAGTTTCAAGCTCTTCGGGGGGATGGGTTTCATGCTGGTCTTTGTTGTTGGGCAAAGTATTTATCTGGCCCGATATATGCGGGATGCCTAATTTTTCAGCAATTTCGCGATGAATGAGTAAGAAGAGGCGATGAAAATCGCCTCTTTTTTTATTTGCTGCCGTTTTTCTGATTGCCATCTTGTTGAATTTATTTGTTTTTTTCTTTTTTTTCAGATTTTTTAAAAAAAAACCTAAAGTTTTCTGTTTTGCGTCCGTAATAGATTTGTAGATAAGTGGGAAAGGGTCAGGATTGCCTGACTGCAAAACGGATTGGCAGGACTTTTTCACCATGTTCTTTTTTCTCCAGACTTTGTTGGGGTCAGAAATTGAAAAATTTTCAGAATTTTTTGATTTTAGCCCTAAAGTTTTGCGTGTTTATGCCGTAAGCAGGATGAGCAGGGGAGGAATGTCCTGCAGAAGTTGACGGGCTAGGTTTTGTACTTTCTCAAAAAAGTGCAAAAAACGAGGGTGAGAAACCTGAATTTTTGAGAGAGCCGGTCATTGATGTGTTGTAAAAAGGGTAAAAAGACCCTGAAAAAGCCGTTTTTTTAACGGATGGTTTTTGAAAAAATGCTTTTTTTTACAACAAAAAAAGAAGAAACACAAAAGCCCTGCCACAATTTGATCTTCAGCAGCCGGTTGATTTTTAACGGAAAAGCAAGATCAGCCATCCTTCTGTAGGACAAACGCCTACAAACATCCCGGCAAGCCTCCGACGAAAAATACCGCGTTGTTCCTATTTCCACTCTCCTTGCCGCAATTGCACAATGGACTCGTTTCGTCGTGGCAACATTTGAGGTTGCTAGGGCAGGTAACCTTGATACCGGGAGAAAGTGATGAACGTCCAGAACATGATGTCCGAGATTCGGGAATTGAATCTCAGCTATCTGATGCTGACCCAACAGATGATTCGGGCTGACAGGGAGGCAGCGGTTTTTCGCTTGGGAATCAGCATTGAAATTGCCGAGCTTCTGGAAAGTCTTTCCAATGCGCAGCTTTTGAAGCTGGCTTCAACCAATATGATGCTGGCACGCTTCCGTTTTGAGGACGATATTATTCTGGGCATGCTGACGGATTACAACAAGGATGGGGCGCAGGCCAAATCCCATGCTGCGATTCTGATGTCCTCGCAGCCTGTTGAACAGATCAGTTGATTGATCAGCATCTGGTGTACTGTCAGGAGAGAAAGATGTCACGTAAAAGTCTGTTAACTGATGCAAAGGAAGTCCAGCTGGCGATTGATCTGATCCGGCATGGTGCCCGCCTTCAACTGCTCGAGCAGGAAACATCGCTTTCACGTGAACGCCTGATTCGCTTGTACAAGGAAATCAAGGGAATGTCTCCGCCAAAGGGGATGCTGCCGTTTTCCACAGACTGGTTTGTGACTTGGCAGCCCAATGTCCATTCCTCGCTTTTTATCAATATATACCGGTATTTGTGTGAATACGCCAATATGTCCGGTATTGCCGCTGTTCTCAAGGCTTATCGCCTGTATCTGGAGCAGATGCCGGTGAGCGAAGGAACGGAGCCGGTTCTGTCCCTGACAAGAGCCTGGCGGCTGATCCGTTTTTTCGAAAGCAATATGTTGCAGACAGCGCCGTGTACCAAATGCGGCGGGCATTTTGTTACCCATACTTATGATTTACACGATCAGTTCGTTTGTGGTCTTTGTAATCTGCCTTCCCGCGCTGGCAAGACCAAAAAAGCGGCAGAGGAACGCAAGGCAGCCTGATTTTGCAGTGTGCGCGTAAATAACAGTAAATCAGACTCATGAGGGACTACAGGAAAAACCCGGAAGGGCGCTATTCGCGTCTTCCGGGTTTTTCTGTTCCAGTTCAGGCACTTTTTATCCAGCTTGTGGCGTTTTGCCTGATGTTCTTTGCTGCGCAGGTGGCCTTCAGGCTGACAGGCTGGTCGCCCAGCGCGCTGGTGTTTGGTCTGACACAGGGGGGGCTGGCCGCGCTGATTACGTATGTGCGGCGAATGCCGTACTGGTGGCTGCCGATCCAGCTTATCTTTCCGGTGAGCATGTTTCTGCTTCTGGCATTGCAGATTCCCCCGGTCTGGTATTTGGGTGTTTTTTTCGTTTTGCTTGTCCTGTTCTGGGGGGCGATTGTTACCCGTGTGCCGCTGTATCTTTCCGGGCGTGATGTGTGGAAGGCGGTAGCGGATCTGTTGCCAGAGGATCGCCCTCTGAATATTGTTGATGTCGGAAGCGGGCTGGGTGGCCTGGTTCTTTATCTGGCCAGTGTGCGGCCCGACTGTCGTGTTTCCGGTATCGAGATATCTCCTTTTTTATGGGCATTCAGCCGTTTTCGTCAGCGCTTTTCAAAGAGTGAGACCCGCTTTCAGCTCGGGAACTATGAAAAGCTCGATTTTGGCGGGTATGACGTGGTTTTTGCCTATCTTTCTCCCGTTGTGATGGATGCACTCTGGTTCAAGGCAGAAGCAGAAATGCGCGCAGGCACGCTTTTTCTGAGCTTTGAATTTCCAGTTGACGGGATTGATCCGGATATCCAGCTTGTGGTTAAGGGGAAGGTTCTGTTTGGCTGGTTCATGCGAAAAACATCACTGTTTCAGTGATAACTGTTGTATTTCTCACCTGTTTTGTGCGAAAGTAAGGATTTGCTTGTAGGCAATCTGTTTTTTTGAGGCACAATAACAAAATTGGAAAAGGTTTTCCATCCTGCGTTTTTATAGCCTGTGTTTTTTGCTATCGGTCATAAGGGAGAGAGACGTTGTTACTGATTGTCGGGTATATCGTGGTGCTGGGTTGTGTCTTCGGCGGGTTTATGATGTCCGGCGGACACCTTGCTGCATTGTG
>JGI994J12354_10005021_pt1 | contig 11576 bp, 17 predicted proteins | sample IntmicLarv3ML3BL_FD_12354 | JGI IMG/M metagenome (IMG submission 12354) | reverse complement strand
TACGCACACTTGGATTTGGAGACAAAAAAGGACGTTGCCGAACGCTTCAAAAATATTTTTCCGCTAAAAGTGTTACCCGAAGTGTTACCCGCTTCAGAGGAGTGAAAAATAAATACCCCCAAAAAGTATAAAAAAATGACCATTTCCGCAGAAAATGGCCACTTTTACCGTTGGTGCGAGTGGCGATACAGCACTTTTTCAAGAAACCCAGTAAAATCAATGGTTTACAGGTAGTCAATAGACAACAATTCCCCTAAATAACCCCCTCAAAAGAGGATATGCGCCGTAGGTTTTGAAAATCTACGGCGTTTTTTTGCGCCATTTTTCAGAATGAAAGGAGGGATTTACACATGGCAGTATTCCGGGTAGAGAAAAACAAGGGCTATACGGTTATGAGCAACCACCATTTACGCAACCGTGACTTGACCTTAAAGGCAAAAGGGCTTTTATCGCAAATGCTTTCCTTGCCGGAAACGTGGGATTATACCCTGCAAGGCCAGTCGGTTATCAACCGCGAAAAAATAGACGCTATCCGTGAAGCCGTCTGAGAATTGGAACGCGCTGGGTATATCGCCCGTTCACGGGAGCGCAACGACAAGGGGCAGCTTAAAGGCGCGGACTATATCATCTATGAGCAGCCGCAGCCGCCTACGTTGGATTTGCCTACATTGGAAAATCCAACATTGGATAATCCAACGCAGGAAAAGCCAATATTGGAAAACCCTACGTTGGAAAATCCAACGCAAATAAATAAAGAAGTATCAAGAACTAACCCAGTAATCCCTAAAGAAAAAAATACGGATGTATCAAATACCCATTCCATTCCTATCCATTCCCCTAACCCCTTGCCTTTGGACGTTGCGGCTACGCCGCCGGAACGGAAAAGAAGCGAACCGAACGACGCATACAGGATTTACGAGGAAATTATCAAGGACAATATCGAGTACGACCACTTTGTTACATACAATCGCCTTGATAAAGGCCGCTTGGACGAAATCGTTGACCTTATCCTTGAAACCGTCTGCACGGCACGAAAGACAATCCGCGTCGCCGGTGACGATTATCCCGCCGAGCTTGTGAAATCGAAGTTTTTGAAGCTCAACAGCAGCCATATTGAATTTGTGTTTGACTGTATGAAGAAAAACACAACGGAAATCCGCAATATCAAGAAATATCTGCTTGCGGTACTTTTTAACGCGCCGTCCACCATTGACAGCTATTACACCGCCCTTGTCGCCCATGATATGGCGCATTGGGGCGAATAATCAAGCGTCTTTTACGGCGCGGAAAGGAGCGTGATACCCTTTGCTACATGAGGAAGTAAACCGGGAAAGTATGCAGCTTGGCGCAAAAATCGCCAAAGTGACCGCCGAGGAAATCCGCAAAGCCCTTGAAAAGCTGATTGCCGAGCTTAAAGACGGTTTGAAAAAATCTCCCGCCGATATTACCCACGGCAAGCAGAGCCTTAAAGAGCTTGCGGCGCAAAACGCGGGGCTTTCCAGTATCGAGCTATCCGACCCGAACTTGCGGCAGCTTAACCGTGAAATGAAAAAAAGCGGCATTGACTTTTCGCCGGTCAAGACCGGCAAGGGCGAATATCTGTTGTTTTTCAAAGGCAGAGACGCGGACGCTATGACCTTTGCTTTTGAGCGGTACACCAAAAAGCTGATGAAACAGGCTGAAAAGCCGTCTATTCGCAAAATGCTTGCAGCGTTTAAGGAAAAGGCGGCGGAGCTTAACGCCGGAAAGGATAAGGTGAAAAACAGGAGCAAGGGAGGGCATGAGCATTGAAGATTGACACTAAAAAGCTGATTATCAAGTCTTTGCCCTTTGTGATGTTCTTTTTCCTGTTTGATAAGGCCGGTCAAGCGTTCCGCTTGGCGCAGGGCGCGGACATAAGCGGCAAGATTATGAATATCGGCGGCGGCTTTTCGGCGGCGTTCGCAAATCCCTTGCCGAGCTTCCACCCGCAGGATTTACTTGTCGGTGTTGTGGGCGCGGCGGTTATCGGGCTTATGCTGCAAATAAAAAAGCAGAACGCGAAGAAATACCGCAAAGGGATTGAATACGGTTCGGCGCGATGGGGAACCCCCGCCGATATAGCCCCATATATCGACCCTGTTTTTGAAAATAATATCCTGCTTACCAATTCCGAAAGGCTGATGATGAACAGCCGCCCCAAAAATCCCGCCCATGCCCGCAATAAAAACGTGCTTGTAATCGGCGGGAGCGGAAGCGGCAAGACGCGCTTTTTTGTCAAGCCTAACCTTATGCAATGTACGTCAAAAGCCTATCCCGTGTCTTTTTGTGTCACCGACCCAAAAGGCAGCGTCCTCTTGGAGTGTGGAACGCTATTACAGCGTTGTTCTTATGATATAAAAATCCTAAACACGGTAAACTTTGCAAAATCCATGCGCTACAATCCGTTTCAGTATATCCATGATGAAAAGGACATTTTGAAACTGGTAAACACATTGATTGCCAACACCACCGGCAGCGGGGAAAAATCATCCGAGGATTTTTGGGTCAAGGCTGAACGCTTGTATTATTCGGCTTTAATCGGCTACATTTGGTATGAAGCCCCGGAGGATGAAAAGAACTTTATCACTTTGCTTGATATGATAAACGCAAGCGATACCCGCGAGGACGACGAGGACTATCAAAATCCCGTTGACCTCATGTTTGAGCGTTTGGTTAATAAAGACCCGGAGCATTTCGCCGTCAGGCAATATGCAAAGTATAAAATGGCGGCGGGCAAAACTACCAAATCTATCCTTATTTCATGCGGGGCGCGGCTTTCCCCCTTTGATATTAAAGAGCTACGCAACCTTATGGAATACGACGAATTAGAGCTTGACACGCTTGGCGACCGCAAGGTTGCCTTTTTTTGTTATCACTTCGGATACGGACAGCACTTTTGACTTTTTATCAAGCATGGTAATTATGCAGATGATGAACACCCTTTGCACAAAGGCAGATGATGAATACGGCGGGCGTTTGCCTGTTCATGTTCGCTGCTTACTTGACGAGTTTGCCAACATCAAAATACCTGATATGCAGCGTTTAATTGCTGTACTCCGCAGCCGCGAAATATCGGCGGCGCTTATCATACAGGCACAGTCACAAATCAAAGCCATTTACAAGGATAACGCCGACACAATCACAGGAAATTGCGACGCGACCTTGTTTTTGGGCGGGAAAGAGAAAACTACGCTAAAGGAAATGTCGGAGCTTCTTGGCAAGGAAACAATCGACGCTTTCAACACTTCCGAGAACCGGGGGCAATCTCAATCCTACGGCCTTAATTATCAGAAATTGGGAAAGGAGTTGATGAGCCAGGACGAAATCGCGGTCATGGACGGCGGCAAGTGTATTTTGTCTTTGCGCGGTGTGCGCCCGTTCCTATCAGCAAAGTTTGATATAACGAAGCACCCCAAATACAAGTACCTGTCCGACTATGACAAGAAAAACGCATTTGACCCGGAAAAGTATCTATCCCGCGTCCGTCGCGCCCCGGCAATCTTCAAGCCGGATGATGTGATTACCGTCGTCGAAGTCGGAGCGGATACGACCCCCGCGCCCATCACCGCCGAATAAAACGGCGGCATTTTTATTTTAAGGAGGTTGCAGCATGGAAGAAAAGTTTTTTGAAAACGCTTGTGAAACCCTGTCTATTCTCGTTACCGCGTTGGGCGCGGGACTTGCCGCGTGGGGGATTATCAATCTCTTGGAGACATACGAAGTGGGCGCGGCGAGGGATGAAATCGCCGGGGAATACCGCCAACGCATTGATGAACTGGAATTATCGGCGCGGCGTATTTCTGACGATTACGCAGCCGGTAAAATCCCCTTTGAACGGTATTACGCCCTATGCGCGGAGTACGACGCGGAGCAAAATGAGCTTTTAGACGCTCTTCACAGTCTTGACGCGGATATTGCCGCGCAAAAAATCAGATGATTATGCACATGGCCTTTGTCTATGTGCGTCGTCAAGACGTATTCATATTGCCCCTTTAACATCTCGGCGGCAAGCCGCTGTCCTATTTCGTGCACCTGTTCCGGCGTTGTTTCGCCGGGGTCAAAGGCCTGTATCATGTGGTGAGCAAGATTATTGCCCTTATCAAGAGCTTGCGACAAAGTAAAATCAAACTCAATGTCTGCCGTTTCATAAGAGCAGCCATAAGAGGACACAAGCATTTTATCATCCGTCTTTTTCGGATTTTGGATATAATCAAGGGCTTTGCTTAACGTGCTTTTAATAGGCTTAATCATTGTAGTCGCCATATTTCAGCCAACGCCCCCTTTATCTCGGCTATGTCCTGTTCATACGCGCTGCCGGTTGCGTTTACACGCTTGGCAATCTGATTGATATTCACGCCGATTTTTTGAAGCTCGGCGGTCATGGCTTTTATGTCGGTATGGTCTATCTGTATGATATAGCCGTCAATCAGCATTTTGCGGGCGTAGGCGGCAAGGTTGGTTGTGGGTATCTGCCGCATTTTTGTTACTATTAATTCGCGCTCCGCTATGGTCACGCGAAACTTGACTTGTATCGTTCTCTTGCGTCCGTCCATGTGGCAAGCTCCTTTCGCTTTTCAAGAGGGTTTGGGATACTTCCCAACAAGCAATTTTGCAGCTTTGACGCAGCGGCGGCAAAGTGTGAAATACGGAAAGGGTACCCCTTTCCTATGCTTGCTACGTTACTTTCCCTACTACCTACAACACCGAAAAGGCAAAAATGCCAAACGCCCGGACATAAGAAAAAGCCGCCGTAAAGTTTTTTACGACAGCCTAATAAGAAAAAGAAACGGCAACGATTTTAACCGTTTTCCGTTCCTTTCGTTCTGTCTTGGATTGCGCCGTCTAATGCACCCTCAATGACTTTCAAATGTTGTTCCGGGCATAAGCCTACTTTTGTAATAACACGCTTCCGTGCTTCGCTGATTGTATCGTCGTCGCTATCGGGTGCTTGATTGAAATATTTTGCGGCTTGTAGCTGACAGGTTGTTACCAAATCATAGAAAAGCGGCAATGCCGGGATATATCCGTCGTTCTCAATGTGTGCGAGATAGCGCGTATCCATTCCGATAATGTCAGACAATACGCGACGGGAAAATCCTAAATTTTTGCGGGCTTCCTTTAAGTCGCTTCCAAAAGTGTCAAAGGCCGGACACTCTCGCTTATCTTTTTTGTCCTGCGCGATATATACCACCCCCATTTATATTTTATATGCCCTATAAAAGCGCGGGAATGGTTTAGTATGCCACATTATCTATAAGATTTATGCCGCATACTGCTTGTGTCTTATATGAGCACTTGACATCCAAAAAATACTGTGTCACAATCTATATGACTAATAGATTTAATATAGTCATATAGATTGGAGGGCGCTTATGCCACGGTTTAGTGATAACGAAAAAAAGATTATACGACAACGGTTACTCACAGAGGGGGATCGGCTATTTACCACATTCGGCCTCAAGAAAGTTTCCATTGATGAAATTATTGCGACGACCGGCATTGCCAAAGGCTCGTTCTATGCTTTTTATCCAAGCAAAGAACATCTTTTTTTGGATATTGCGGTGAGCCAACAAGAGAAAATGTGGGCTGAAATGGATGTCTTTTTACAGGAACACTCCGGCCTGTCCCCCCGCGAATTGGTGAAGCAGACGGTCATGTTTATGTTTGAACAGTTTAGCCGTTATCCCCTTATTCAAAGCATTGACAGAGATACAACCGATTACCTGTTCCGCAAGCTACCAAAAGAAGTGATTGAAGCGCACACAAAGGATGATAGCACGGAGCTTTTGAAGTTGGAGCAATATGGCGTTCGTTTTACTTGCGACATTTCTATTGCAGCTAAAACTTTGCAGATGTTGGCTATTGATTTTTTCAATCTGGCCAGGGAAGATGAAGCGACACGCATGGAAATTATAAATATCATATTGGATGGCGTTCTAAAAGAGATTGTGAGGGATGATAAATGATTTGTGTCGAGGATGTATTTCAAAAATATCCTGCCGCCAAAGCAGATACAATACAAGGTATCAGCTTTACGGTAAAGCAAGGGGAAATCTTTGGCTTTCTCGGCCCATCCGGCGCGGGGAAAAGCACCATGCAAAAGATACTGACCGGCGTACTCCGCGACTATCGCGGAACTGTGCGCGTATTTGACAATGAAGTAAAAAACCGAACAAGTGACTATTACGAGAAAATTGGCGTTGACTTTGAGTTTCCCAACTTTTACAGTAAGTTTACCGCGCTTGAAAACTTAAATTACTTTGCGTCCCTGTACGCTGCAAAGAGTATCGCCCCAATAGAACTGCTTGAAAAGGTAGGACTTCAAAACGACGTAAATAAAAAGGTTGGGGATTTTTCCAAAGGGATGAAAATGCGGCTTGGGTTTGTCCGCTGTCTCATGCACCGCCCCGAACTGCTCTTTTTGGATGAGCCTACAAGCGGGCTTGACCCCGCAAACGCAAGAATACTCAAAAATATGATTTTGGAGCAAAAGGCGAAAGGCAAAACAATCATTTTGACAACACATAATATGCACGACGCGGAGGAACTTTGTGACCGCGTTGCCTTTATCGTTGACGGAAAAATCAAAGCTCTTGACACGCCCCATGCACTAAGGCAGAGCGGAGCGGATACTAAAGTGGCGTTTAGTTTTATGCAAGGCGGGCAAGAGGTAGAAAAAAGCTGTCTGCTTGCGGAGCTTGGAGAATCGGCGGAGTTTGAAGCCGCCTTAAAAGCAGGAGCCTTGAAAAGTATTCACTCAAAAGAGCATACGCTTGAAGATGTATTTATCGCGTTGACTGGCAGGTGTTTACAATGAGGTTTCTTTCTGCCTTAACAAATGATATTTGTTATCAAGTGAAGTACGGTTTCTATTTTCTCTATGTTTTTATCACGGCTATCTATGTGGCTATACTGTTTGTCGTCCCGGCAGAATACAAAAAAGTGGTTGCGTCCATTATCATTTTAACAGACCCGGCCATGCTCGGAACATTCTTTATCGGCGGGATATGGCTTTTGGAAAAGGGCGAGGGCTTGCATGGTTTTTTGGGCATTTCCCCTTTGCGCCCGATGGAATATATCTTATCTAAAGCTGTATCGCTATCCGTTATCTCCACATTAGCCGCTGACCTTATCGTGCTGTTCGGATTAAGAGAACAGGCGAATTATCTTGCATTAAGCGTTAGCGTTTTTGTGGGTTCAATGGTTTTCACAAGTTTTGGGCTGCTTATCGCGTCATACGCACGAAGCGTCAACCACTATATGATACTTGTAACACCGATTGAAATATTTATTTCGCTTCCTCCGATATTGGCGGCCTTTGGTTTGTCACTTCCGATTTTTGATGTGTTGCCCGGTGTGGCGTTGTGGCGTATCATTGGTCATTCCATCGGCATGAACGGTGGCAAAACAATTTGGCTGTATCTTATTCTTGCGCTATGGCTTGGAATTGCGCTTCTTTTGACAACAAAAAGAATACCCGCCGCCATGCAAACAGAGGGTGGTGAGAAAGCATGAGGCAAACTGTAAAATTGTTTCAAATTGGAATAAGGCAGATTACAAGAGATGGAATGTTGCTTGTGTTGTTACCTGCGCCGTTTTTGATTGGGCTGATTTTCAAGTTTGCTATTCCCCTTGCAAACCAAATCTTAGAGAATATGCTATATTTTTCACTAATGCCGTGGTACGGACTTGTGGATGGCTTGCTTATTTGCTTAACGCCTATGCTAATGGCTATGGTGTCAGCGTTCCTATTGCTTGAAGAACGTGATGAGGGTATCGGCGCATTTTATCAAATCACGCCGACAGAGGGCTATGCTTATCTAATGGCTCGTATCAGCTTTCCTATGGTGTATTCCCTGCTTGTAACAGTAATTGCGGCGGCGGTTTTTAACATATCGGGTTTGTCTTTAGGCGCGATAGCGAGTAGCTCTTTCATCAGTACACTAATGGGGAGCGCATTGGCAATGATGATTGTATCTATTGCCGGAAATCGTGTAGAGGGGCTTGCCATGTCCAAGCTGACAGGCGTTAGTCTGTTGGGACTTGTGGCCGTTTGGTTTATCCCCGCCCCTTATGCGCTATGCGCTGCATTTCTTCCCTCGTTTTGGATTGGTAAAATGATGATGGAGGGCATGAGCCTATTTCCTTTTATAATGGGCTTGTTATTTTCTTGCCTTTGGATTGTCATTTTCACAAGAAAGTTTCAAAAGAGGATTTAGCTTTGCATAATTGAAATTGAGGTGTTGCAATGGAAAAAAGCAGAATGGCTTTTATGTCCTGTCTGCAAAAACAAAACCCGGCTTAGAATACGGGAAGATACCGTGCTTGATAATTTCCCTCTATTCTGTCCGAAGTGCAAGCAGGAAACTATCATAGCAGTAAGAAAACTGAATATGTCAGTTATCAAAGAGCCAGACGCACAGACGCAGAGCCGATAACCGTGAGTGAAATCACAGTTATCGGCTCTTTTTTTATGATAACTACCCGCGCTATGCGATTACTGACAGGCTTAACAACGAATACAAAACCGTTGTTTAGGGGGCAGTGCGCGTAGCAGCGAAACGGCGGTTTTGAAATAACAAAATTCAAAGCCGCCGTTTCCTTTTTGAAAAATGGACAAGCGGAGGGTGTATTAAGTTCGCCCTTTTTGCGGAACACGGTGGCAACTAATGAGGAGGTTGTCGCCGTGTTAATTTTTTGCTTCTGTGACTTGTGAAAAAAAGCTATTTCTATTTATGGGGCGACCCCGCCCATGAGTGTGGCATATACCTTATAGGTGAATATGGTAATAATATCCATGCCCGGTTGAGTTTATTTCAACCGGGCATTTTTGCGTCCTATCACAAAAATAATTTTCAAAAACTCCCTCAAAACTTCGGCATATCCAAAACGCCGGTGTTGAGAGCTTACGAAAGGGGAAATCATCACCCGCCTTTGCGGTTGCGAAAGGGGGTGAAAACATGGATGAACCTGCTCGTACCGAATGGCAGATACGTTGCGCTTTTAACGGATTTTGCACACGGGCGTTAAAACACGAAGCTATCAACGCCCACCGCGACACCGGACGGCAGCAGTTACGAGAAGTGACGTTTTCCGACCTCACACCACAGGAAGAAAATGAGCTTTATACGCTTGATACCTATTTCGAGAATGAAGCCGCAGACACTTTTCAAGTGGGAGGAAAGAAAATCACTACAAAGCTGATTGCCGACGCGCTACACAGCTTGCCGGAGGACAAACGCAAGGCCGTTATGCTGTATTACTTTTTCCAAAAGAGTGATGTGGAAATCGCGGAAATGTTCGACATTCCGCGCAGCACAGTACAGTATCGGCGGACAAGCTCTTTTGAGCTACTAAAACGCTATTTGGAGGAACGCGCTGATGAATGGGAAGATTGGTAACACCGAACAGGACGAACGCGGCTTGTTACCGTACCCGGTCATCATAGCCGCGACGAAAGGCGACCCCGACGCTATGGCGATAGTGCTACGGTCAAGGCTTATGCGGGCTGTCCTTTCGTTCAAGATTTAGCAGCTATCGGGGCTTGTGAAACCCCTTTCCACAAGCCCGGTTGCAGTCTTGAAAATATACCTTGTCAAAGAAAGCCCGCAAGNTAACGGCGGCGCAGTATAACGGTAAAATCGGATACTTCCTATTTCCATACCGGCCGGGGCGGGTGCGCCATGACCTCAATTTTGAGAGAGCGAGAAACACCGACAGCCCGAAGCAAGCAGCGACACGTTGGCGCGGGCAGGCTTGCAGCTATGACCGCATGGAAGTGTTAAAGGTACTCCTGTTCAGTCACAGGCCGAGCGTTAAAAGCGTCGCAGCCAATGAGAGCAGCCCGGTGAGAACCACGGGGGGATGAAATTTCCGTGAGGGCGCGCCCGCGTCCGTCCGATTGAGCCTTTTTAGTTTATTTCAAAGGAGGCTTTGCATTGGACAATTCAAATATGCTCGAACAAACAAAAATGCCCGGTGCGTCCGGGCAATCGCCTTTAGAAGATACAAGAACCTACACCATACAGGGAAAGACTTTTATTGTCGAGCCTGTTTTCAAAAAAGACGCAAAAGAAACCGTTGGAACAATCCTCTTGCGGCTTATTCAGTCGGATAGCGAAAAGGCCTGATTTACCGGGCTTTTACCGTGACATTGGCAGTATGATATGGTACAATATTCATAGGGAATATTGTCTATTTGACTGCCGGAAAGGAGGACTTGTGAAGCAGTCAAATAAAATAATCGAAATTACAAGCCTATTGGATTTGCAGAGCTTTAGAAACGTGATAGACCCCGCCAAAATTGCCGCATTGTATGTGCGCCTTTCCCGCGACGATAATTTAGAGGGTGACAGTTACAGCATAGGCAAGGAAATACTCACTTAAAGAAGTCACTCCATTGCACCAATAAATTTATAACAACTCTTTATTTCTCGTTCCTTGACACCGTCCGCAATTTTGCTCTCACCGACCTCAATTCGCTCAATTATATTTTCAAGCAAGTCACGGTTCAAGCAATCAACTGTGGCGTTCGCTTTTATTGAATTCATCCATTTTTGAATATCGCTTAACTTTTCTGCGGCTTCCTGTTGGGATGTTTCCAACAGAGAAAGCTGTTTTTCATTTTCCTGTCGTTCAGCTTCATTTTTCTGTATCAAGGAAGCAAACAAATCCTCTGAAAGAAGTTCATCTACTCTATCCTCATAGAGCTTTGCCATTGTCACTTCCAACTTGTGAAGCCGTTGTTTCAGCGAAGCGATTTCCTTTTTGCACTGAGCATCCGTAATCACCTTGCCACCAACAAATTGATCGGTGAGTGTTTTAAGCACAGACTGCTCATCAAGGCGAACCTGCTCTACCCATTGCTGAATCTGTTCAAGTATAATGCCAGAGAGAACCTTTTCACTGATGCTATGCCTTGAACATTCTGCGCTGCCAGTGGAATGAAATTTGCCACAAAGATAATGGACAGAAAACGTGCCGTCTTTGTTTGGACGCTTTCTGTTTTGTATAGCCACCAACGAAGCACCGCAGTCGGCACAAAACAGTATGCCGGAAAACAATTTCTTTTCAGGGACACACCTGTTGGCGTGGCGCTTACTTGCCTGCTCATTTACAGCTTGCACAGCTTCCCATGTGCCTCTGTCAATGATAGCTGGAAAGACATCCTCAATGCGTATTCGTTCTTCCTCTGGTCGAGATACTTCCCGCTTATCTCTGTATGAAACCACTTTTTTCTTGAGCTGAACAGCGTTACCGATATACAACTCATTTCTGACCATGCAACCAATCCAAGCGGGCCGCCAGCGCCGAGTTTTTACATAAGAATCATCTCTGCCCATAATGCTCAGATAATATAATTTTGGGGGTAGAGTTGCATCGGCGTTTAATGCTTTGGCAATCGTGTAAAAACCTTTGCCCTGTTTCCGCATCTCAAAGATTCGCCTGACAATGCCTGCTGAGTATTCATCAATGAGCAGGCGTGTGTTTTCTTCGGGATTGCGCCTGTAACCATAAGGAGCCTGACCCGAAACCTTTTGTCCGTCCTTTGCTTT
>JGI994J12354_10005020_pt1 | contig 11580 bp, 7 predicted proteins | sample IntmicLarv3ML3BL_FD_12354 | JGI IMG/M metagenome (IMG submission 12354) | reverse complement strand
CGGAGGACAGCGTTGGCGAAACGATAACAATTACCGACAGAAACGCTCATGCATGGGTTGAGGTTTATTATGACGGTGTGGGCTGGCTTCCACTTGAGGTGACACCGCCCGGCTCGAACTCAGGCATACCGCGCCGTACTGTGCACACGGTCACACCGGAACGCGAAACCGAGGAACCGTCGGAGCGTGAAGAAACTGAATACATCGATGATCCTTTTCCTGAGATGCTGCCGACGCAGGCTGTTGAGACCTCTGAAAACGCCGCTCCGGAGCCTGCGTCGGAGAGCGGCAGTTGGAAAAAATATGCTGTTATTATTCTTCTTGTTGTTGCGCTTCCGTCAGCAGTATTGGTTATAAGACGCAGGATTCTTGGCGATATCAGACAATCAGCCTTTACACAAAAGGATACGAACGCATCCGTTATATATGCATGGCGATATATAAGGCGTGTCGATAAGAGAAAACCGGTTCCTGAAATGGTGACAGAAATTGCGCAAAAAGCGCGCTTCAGTCTGCATAATGTAACAGAAAAGGAACGCGATGATGTTATTCTGATAGCACAGTGGTTTGCTTCGCAAGCGTACAGCGGTAAGAATGTGTTCGAAAGCTTTTGGTTAAAATATGTCAGAGGACTCTAAAAAAATACAAACGGCAAAGCGCTGCGTCGCGGTTACATTGCTGTGCTTTGCGCTTTTTTCGCTTTCTGTCTGCTCGCTCACAGACTGTGCCGTCGTCGAAAATAAGTCGAACACAAGCGATGTTTTTTGCCTCAATGAACTCAACTCAAATTACTTCGAGGTTCTGGCGCAAGCACTTCCGGGGTATTCTCTGAGCAAAACCCCGCGTGTTTATCCCACCCTTCAGCAAAAAAATACGATCGCAACGGAAGCTTTCGACCCGCAGGCGTTACCCGCGCTGGAGTACGGAGTTGCGGCTTACTGGTATCCGCATTACCTTGCCACTGTGGTGCTTGCGCTCGACCGCGATATGACGGAGGCGGAAATATTCGGATGGAGTGAGCTAATCTCTGCCAATGAAGCAGTCGGTTTTATCGGCACATTAGAGTATCAGATGATATTCAGCTCGATAGCTTATGGTGTGGAAGGTGATAATTACTCGCTTCATGGTGCGGCGAGGATATTGGCGAATTTGAGAAAACGCGATCTTCTTCGCCCCAATTCGAGTGAGACAGCAATAACGATTTGCTACGACTTTCAAGCTGCCGATATGAAAAAAAACGGACGCAACATTGAGATTGTTGTGCCGCGTGAGGGTACATTTTCCTTTGAACGCGGTTTACTTTCAAAAGCGGAGCTTACATTTAAAGATGATCTCGACCCGTCATTGATCTCGGCAGGCTTCCGACTTATTGATGGAAGCTGCGACAGCGGGCTTTACCCCGATGCAGCGGCATATCAAAGCGCGGCCATGGTTTCCGACTATACCCGTTTTAATACCATTAGTCTGGATGGCGACCGCATTTTTAGGCGTGATATCCTTAATACCAGGATGTATACATCTGCGGACGGTAGGGAGCATCAGCTTTTCCCCTTGATATATATGATCATTTTGATTGCGTGGGCCGCATTGGTGTATCGCCGTGCAATGCAAAAAAGTGTGCGGCGTGCGGTTTTGCTGACAGAGATCATTCTGCTGGGATGGATGATTGTGCGGCTGATCAAATTCCAAATTGTTGATGAATCGACACTGGGGCTTTACCTGTGGTATAGTTACGATCTTTTCAAGCTGACGCTGCCGCTCGTTATTTTGTGGATGTCACAGACCATCGACAGTCCGGAGGAGAAGCGGTTCCCAAAATGGATGCTTGCTCCGATAGCGCTTGTAGTAATACTTATATGCCTTATCTTCACAACACATATTCATGGGATTATATATCAGCTCGACTTTGATAAGCTGAATTGGGCAAGTAATTACAGCTACGGGCAAGGATATGTGGTCATTCATTTTGCCTGTTATGGTCCGCTGGTGGCAGCATTTGTGATTATGATGGTCAAGTGCGGACGCAGCTCGCTGAAGAAGAGCTTCGTATTCCCCGCAGTGTTTTTGGCTGTTCTTATGATGTACGGTTACGGATATTTCGCACGAATACCCATAGCCCGCGAGAGCGATATCACCATGGTTACAGGATTACTGACGCTCTTGGCTTTTGAATCAGCGCTGAGAACCGGATTGATACCGGTCAACACAAGGTACAGAGATTTTTTCGAAAACACCACGCTTGGGATGCAAATAATCAGCAATGACAAGAAAACAATGATGTCCTCCGCCGCGGCTGTTGAATATGGCGGTAATGTCATTGCTGGAGTGCTTGCGTTATCCCCAATTCCGGTATCTGCCGATGAGAATACGCTGCTTTTTGCAAGCGGTATCCGAGGGGGGAATGTATTCTGGCGTGAGGATATAACGGGGCTTAACCGGCTTCATGCCGAGTTCGACGAATCGGTGAGGAGACTTTCAGCCGCAAATGCTCTGTTGGCTGAGGAGGAAAAGGTCAAGCGTATCATAGCCGAGGAAAATGAAAAAGAACAATTGATGAGGCAACTCGAAGCGGAGATAGCGGAGCATACGGCTAAACTATCGGTTATGGTACAACAAATTGCGGATGAGGATGGTCGTCACTCAAAGGCTGTGGAATTGGCGTTACTTCTGTGCTATATCAAGCGGCGGAGCAACTTTTTCTTCCGTGAACAGGAAGCACAAACAATGAGAGCCGCCGAACTGACTGGTTATCTCGACGAGCTTGCGGGAATCGCTGCCTATTCTGATAAGATGATAGCCGTATCAAATGATGCGGATGTTGTGTTAACAATTCGCAGTGCAGCGTTGTTTTATGATTTGTTCTACAGTGTTATTGAGTGGGCTGCGTTGCAGAGCTGCCCTCATGTGATGGCTCATTTGAGAGAGAAAAACGAAACCGTTATACTAAGGCTCCTACCCTACTCAAACTGCAGTGGTTTTGCGCCCGAAACGAAGCTTTTGGAGGCAATCAGACTGTGCGGCGGCGAGTTTTCAATTGAAAACCTTGACGATGCGGCTACCATAAGCCTTTCATTCCCGCAGGGAGGTATAGCCGATGTTTGAGCTATATAAATGGACCCTGACGAATAGCAGCATTATTACTTTATTGATTGCTTTTTGCGTAATCGTACAAACACTGCTGACAGTGCTGCGATACTATCGGCGTCCGCATACCCGCTCTTATCTGCTCGAGAGTCTGTTGGAGGCGGCATTGTTATTTCATATCATAGTGCTGTCATTGCTGATGGGGCAAAAGCAGCTCAGTCATAACTCGGGGCTGATCGTTCCTTCCGGATACATCGCTCTGCGCTATGCTGCCGCCGCCTGCGTCGTAATGTTTACCATTGCAGTCATGACTTTTACCGGCAGAGAATCTGTTGCCGGATGGTTCACCCAAATAGCCGTGCCGGTGCTTACCGTCGCTGTCGCCTGTCTGACGCTGCCCTTTGCGGAAACACTAAGCGGCAATGCTTATATCCGGCTCTACATTGCAGCGCTCCTCTTTTGGCTTTTTCGTGGGGGTATATTATGCGCAATTTGCTATCGTGAGACCAGAACGAGCATTTCATATCGGTCCGTCAAGGATGCCGTCGATTCTCTGCATACGGGGGTTCTGTTCAGCGAGCCTGACGGAGATATCGCACTCATTAACCTTCAAATGCAAAGGCTTATGTCTGAGATAACCGGTAAAATCCATAGGAATAGTCTGTATTTTTGCAAAATGCTGACTTCAGGCAGAATATCACGGGAATGCCGAATTACAGAGCACGAAGGGCAGATAGTGTGTCTGCTGCCGGATGAAACGGCATGGTTATTCACAACTACGGATATAATAATTAAGAAAAAGCGATACATTCAGCTTACGGCAGCCGATATTTCCGAACGATGGGCACTAACTGCGCAGCTGCAGCGGCAGGAAGAACTATTGCGTCAAAGCAGCGAAGAGTTAAAAGAGATGATCGTAAGCTTGCAGACGCTGAGTCGGACAAGGCAGCTCAAAAATGCGAAGCTCCGTGCTCACGATGTACTTGGTCAGCGTTTGACAATGCTGCTGCACAGCATAAGCAGCGGAAAAGTATTGGATCATGAGCTGCTTCGCACGCAGCTTGAGGGCTTGCTTGACGATTTGAGATCGAATCAAAGCGCGGCATCTCCGCAGGATAAGCTTGATGATCTCCGGCGCACATTTAGTACTATCGGCGTGGAAATACACATCGGCGGGAAGCTGCCCGAGGACGACACCAAAGGGCACTTGTTTGCGGAGATTATAAGCGAGAGCGTTGTTAATGCGGTGCGGCACGGGTTCGCATCCGGGATATTCGCCGGGATTAATTGCTGTGACGGCATTTGGCGTCTGATAATAACAGATAACGGAAACGGGCAGCTATTATCCGAGCCAATCAAAGAGGGCGGCGGGATCGGAGCGATGAGAGATAAGCTTGAGCAATGCGGCGGTTCACTCGTGGTGACCAACTATCCGCGATTTATTCTAAAGGCGTATCTGCCGGGAGGTATAACAGATGTATAAAGCGATCATCGTTGACGATCATGAATCCATGTGTGATTCTCTGACATATGCGCTTGAAGCTACAGGCTGCTTTACGGTTGCCGGTACGCTGCCTGCGGCTGCTCATGCGGAGGTGTTCTGCGAGAGGCTGCAGCCTGACCTGATTTTGATGGATGTCTGCACGGAGGGCGATGTGTCGGGCCTTGATGTGGCTGAAAAGCTGCGCGGAAGCTTTCCTGAGTTGAAAATCATCATCATGTCAGGATTTGATGAGATCACTTATGTGCCGAGGACAAAGGAGATCGGGGCACACGCCTTTGTTTATAAAAGCAAGAGCCTTGCCTATTTTATAGAGGTCGTCCACAGCGTGATGAATGGCGAGACAGTCTACCCCGAGGAGAAAACAATCCCAATGCCGATGGGAGAGGTGCCGCTGACTATCCGTGAGCTTGAGGTGCTGCGCCTGATGTGCAAGCATATGACCGGTGAAGAAATTGCCGAGGAACTCTTCATCAGTGTGAGCACGGTTAAATATCACAAGGCGAATATACTTGGGAAAACAGGGTTTGCAAAGTCTTTGGATCTTGTTTTTCACATGCTGACAAAGGGGTGGATCAACCCGTTGCACTAACCTTTAATAAAGAGCGGCACAGAACAAAACTAGCCATTGCGGCTAGGGCGTAAACAGATTTTTTGTTGTATCATTGGAAAATTAGGAATTATGGAGGAAGATAATAAAATGAAAAAACGGATTTTTGCACTGTTGCTGGCACTGGTTATGGTGTTTGCGATTGCTGCCTGCGGCAAGAAGGATGAGACGCCTGCTGCAGGCACACAGAGGGTATCCCGCGTCGGAGCCGGTCGTACATCAGAATCTCCAAGCATTACGCCTGACTCGGTTGATTCCCCCGATATGTTACCGACAGCGGTTGCTGTCGCACCGCCGGAGGGGAAGTATTATTTAACCGTTTATGAGATGAACGGTGAGGATTGGATGGATATTCTAAAGCTCATGGGCGGGGACGACTATCACCCAAGCTCCTATTACATCGAGTTTCAAGGCGGCGATACTTGTATTCTGGCGATCGACTACGGTCCGACAGAGTCTGATTTCACATTAGACGGCAATATGATCACCGTTGATATGTACGGCAATGATCTTGAGGGTGAATACGATGCCTTGAGTGAAACAATCACCTTGGAATTGGACGACGGTGATTATGCACTGAAGTTTGTATTTGATAAGAATGCAGATATTTCTTACATTCCGGAGACTACAACGGATGACGGCGCACTGACAGCCGCTCAAGAGAAGTGGAACGGACTCTGGTATGGCTACATGTTTGCGATGGATTACTTCGGATATTATGAGGGCGATGAGGACGAGCTGTACGATTCCTTCATGGTCATAGATATTGGCGATGACGGGAAAGGCACTTTGACAATTTGTTTGGGCAGTACATATGGCTATTATCCGTATGATTATGTGAGCGACTTAGTTTTTGTCGAAGCCGATATCATTGCCGATGAATATCACATCGAGGTGACTGAGGGTCAAATTCTTGACGATTATGGCAACGCACCGCTTGTCACCGAAAATTGGTGGTTGGGTCAGTCGGGCTTGACGGACGAGCCTGCAATCGTCATCGCTGATACTTACACGGATGCCGACGGGGATGGCTTTGATTATTTGTTCAGTTTCCGGATGTACGGTTCGCGGTGGGAGGACATGCTCGGCGGCGGGAGCGCCAACAGATTGCCGCCCGGCTATGAGGAATATATAGCGGAGCTTGACGGTGAAGCACCTGATTGGGGAGGGTATTCCGGCGAGTTTCCCGCAGGCGGTGATGGGCTTCTGGACATCACATATGATGAATTCAAAGAACTGCTTGACGAAATCAGCAATGATTCATGGTTCGGTGATGAGGACTTTACCTACGATGATGTCGTGGAATATTTAGGCGGCGTTGAAGGCAGATTCGATGAGGAATACGAATCCAGTATATACTATGAGTGGTTTGCCGTTAACGGCGGCGGCGCATATGTATTATTCGATGTAGAAGACGGTGAGCTCATCTTCTCGGGCTATTCAGCATCGGAATATACGAACCCGTAATCTACGAACCCGTAATCTACGGNGTATANTNATAGTAATAGAGTGCATAGTCACAATGCTGCGACTGACTAACCGCTTCCGCAGCATTGCCTGTGCTGTTCGCAGCGNCACGGATTGCGTCAATAATTTCGGTAAGACCGTGTCACAAGCTTAACATTATTGCGAGGACAGCNTTATGATAAAACGAATATTTCTTCTGCTGATGGCGGCAGTGATGGTTTTTAGTCTTGCCGCCTGCAAAGGTGAAGAGAAAACCGACGACTCACCGGCGGGCAGAGCTTCAAGAAATTCCGCATCGCGCAGGGGGAAAAACGAAGAGCAAGACGCACAGGATGAGCAAGACGCGCAAGATGCACCAACGGAAGCTTCTGATGCTGATGATCCACCCCTTGGCGATTTCAATATATCGGATTCGATGGTGAATACATATTGGAGGACAACCGGATTCGACGGTATCGAGAATGAAACCGGCGATTATTGGTCGGATCTTTTCCTGTGGGAGAACGGCACCGGATATTTCCGCTTCAGTCAGGCGACACCGGACAGCTATTTTTATGGTATGCATGATGTTACAAGCTGCGGATGGTCTGTGACGGACGATGGTTCNCTAACCCTGTTTCAACCCGGAACACAGCTCACACTGTTTACCGGCGCATTTTCAGATGGAATTCTAACCTTGAATTACGATGGTTATGCCAATGAAGCCATAAAGCTTGAGCAGTCCGAAATGCCGCCATACGGTTCGCAATGGACAATATTAGACCTTTACGGTACATGGGAGATGACCTCATTTACCGATGCCGCGAGCGGATATCACGCTGCGCCGTACTACGCTGTCGACGGAGAAGATATCTACTTTGCATCGGAGATAACCTTGGATCGTATATCCGGTGTTCATTTTTGGATAGCGGATCCGCTTGGCTCGGGGCTCGAAGCGCAGAGGTATCTTGACATAGGGCAGTATGATAATTACACATGGAAACCCTATACCGCAGGAACAATCTGGGAGGGATGCCTAAATGAAGCGTGGTATGCCGAGCTCACCGGAAATAACGACTCGAATGTGAGCCTTTATGTCACATACGCCGATGGCAAGCTGCTGCTTAAAAAGGAAGATAAGAGTGATCTGAGACGATTCCCGTCGACATTCACTGCCGAATTTGAGTATGTGGGTTATACGACCGATTTGGGTGAAGGCGATGCCGTTGACATAGTTAACCAGCGGTATGGCACGTTTGCTTATGCAAATATTATTTTCAGTTATTTTTACGCATTGCAGTACAACGACGATCCTGATGAAATAGCCGACTATGCACTGGCGCTTCTGGTAGACAATACCGATATCAGCGATGAGGGTCTGCTGGGTGAGCTTTATACTTCAATTGCCGAGCCTGTCCGCTATGGCGTCGACATTGAGTTTGGATATGCTATTCGCGACATAAACGAGGACGGCATACCCGAGTTATTCATAATCACACGGCACGAACCCACAGGCATTGAAGAGATCATAGCGATTTATACAATTCGCGCCGGGCGCACGGTTCCGGTGGGGGCATTTTGGTCTCGAAACCGCTGCATGATCGATTCCGAAGGCTTCATTTACAACACAGGCAGCAGCGGCGCGGATGACAGCTTTTCTGTGATCTATACGCTCAGACCCGGCACGGGAGAGCTGCAGCTTGTTGAGGAGTCGGGTGAATATTACGATTATTCAGATTACCCTCCGGAGGATGCGGGATTGATTTTCGCACCCCTTTCGCAAATTAACGTGAATACTGCCTGAATGAAAATCTAAAACAGCTCCCAACACGACCGTAAACACAGGCTACACACGAGCCGGAGCTGCGTGACAATTTTAGATAAGGGTTGACAGCAGAAAAGCATATAGCCGGTTATTCGGTTTATTTTATTAGTAGTGCTTCATAAAAGCATATGCATTGGTGGTGTTGTGATGGCAAAAAAAGTGCTGCTTGTGATGAAAAGAAAAATGTTATCTGACGCTTTAATCGAAAAAGCCGATGGTGACCCCCGCTTTGAGTTTGTAGCAGCGCGGAATTATCCGACGGCGTTGCTGACAGCCGAGTCATGTTCGCCGGAGATCACCGTGGTTGAGATACCGGAATCAGGCTCCTGGAAATCTGCCGAAAAGTGTCTTACGATTTGTGATACGATCCGCGCGCAATTTCCAAATTGCAAGCAAGTGATTCTGTGCAATGAGGACGACACAGAGTCATGCATTGCAGCCATTCATGCGAAGCAGAAGAACAGAATTGATGACTTCGTCTTTTACGACAGCAGCATACATTACCTGTTTTCAAAATTGGATGCGTTGATCGCAAGAGAATGAAATAGTAAATCACATCAAGGGGCGGCAGATATTTCTGCCGCCTTATTCAGTGCTACGCACCAGTGCTACGCACCAGTGCTACGCTTCGCACAGCACTCATTTGCTTTTCAATGCCCTTCAATTCACTGCACGCAATTCGCAGCACAGCATCAAGCACAGCACCAAGCGGAACATTTTTGTTGACGTAAAGCCATGTATGACTGTAAAATGTAGCATTGTTTCATATTATATCGGTGTAAAGAGGCTTAACGTATGTCTCAGACAGGCTCCCTAAGTGCAAAAAGCGCAAAACTTGATGACAGCAGATTGTCACACGCATATATCGCCGGGAGCGGAGATGCCGGGCGTTTGGCCGCTGTCGCAATTTGCGGCGCCGCCGAGGGAACGAAGCCCTGCATGAGCTGTGAGCATTGCCGAAAGCTCTCCGGCGGAATTCATCCTGATGTAATATATGTCGGCAGGCTGCAAAAAAAACGGGAAATACTAGTTGAACAGATCCGTGAGATAAAAAGAGATGTGATCCTTCTGCCTAATGAAGCGGAAAGAAAGGTCTATCTCGTCAACGATGCCGACACAATGAATATCAGCGCACAGAACGCGTTTCTTCAAATGCTGGAGGAGCCGCCCTCTTATGCAATGTTCATTCTGGTAACAGAGAACCCGACAGCCCTGCTTCCGACAATCCGGTCAAGATGCATCAGGCTTAGTACCGCCGTGATTGAAAACAACGCTGATAGCAAGGATATCAACGGCAGCAAGGATACTAAGGATAGCAAGAAAAGCGCAGATACCACGGATACCGCAGCTGCCAATGTCAGCAGAGGTAATAAGGGTAATAAGAATAGCGCAGATACTAAGAGCAGCAAAGACACCACGGATAGCAATAATAGTGCTGATGTTATAGATGATGAAGCTTTTAAAACAGCGGCAGAGTTTTTGGCAGCCATCGACAAGGGGAATGTCGAGCTTGCAAGAATGATGTTTCGCATCGATAAGCTGAACGGACGCGAGCTTTCCTCATTCATCTCCGCGGTTCGGCACACGATGATCGAGAGAATGCGAGCATCAAGCCGAGCAAAAGCCGATGCACACGATACAAACAAGCTTGATGTACCCAATACATCCGATATCCTTGATATACCCGATGCGCGCAAAACACTCGATACGCTCGATATGAGTCGATTCGAGAATATTGAAAAAACACTTACAAAATGCGAAGAAATGCTTTCACTAAACGTCAGTGCGGGATACATATCAGGTTTGATATTCTCCACGCTGATCGTTAATAACTAAATCGAAGGGAATGACATATAGTTTTGACTGAGGTGATCAGTGTACGCTTTAACACAAGAGGAAAAGCTTACTTTTTTGATCCGACAGGGATCAACGTAGATAAAGGGTCAAGTGTTGTAGTTGAAACAGCCAAAGGGCTCGAATACGGCGAATGCATCAACGGTAATCATATGGTGGAGGAGAATAGTGTCGTCAGACCGCTCAGACCTGTTATCCGCATCGCCACAGAGGAGGATGAATCGGCTGCCAGACTCGGTAAGGAGAAGGAAAAAGAAGCCTTCGACTATTGTCAAAAGAGAATTGACGAGCTTGGTCTTGAGATGAAGCTTGTCAATGTCGAATATGGGTTTGGAGGAAACAAGATACTGTTCTTCTTTACCTCCGACGGACGGGTCGATTTCAGAGAATTGGTCAAGGATATTGCGGGAGTTTTTCGCACGCGTATTGAGCTTAGGCAAATCGGTGTCCGTGATGAGACGAAAATGATGGGCGGGCTCGGGCTATGCGGGAAACCGTTTTGCTGCTCACAGTTCCTGCGCGAATTTCATCCTGTTTCAATCAAAATGGCGAAAACTCAAGGACTCTCATTAAATCCGACGAAAATATCGGGAACGTGCGGAAGGCTTATGTGCTGCTTGAAATACGAAGAGTTTGCATATGAGGAGCTTGTCAAAAAAGCACCGAAAATCGACGCTTTTGTCGAAACACCTTCCGGAAAAGGTACAGTCACAGGTATAAACCTGCTCCGCGGCAACGCAAAAGTTCGCCTTGAGGAGGGAGTGGATACCACACTTAAAACATTTTCATTTGATGAGCTTGATATTCTCGGAGGAAAAGGCAGAAGAGCCGAGTATATAGCCGCAAAAGATGAGGGACGTCTTGAGGAGGCAGGCTTTACCGTTTCGCCGGGAGACGACCGCAAGGCAGCGCAGACAAAGAGAGGACCGACAGCCGAATACAGGCAGGGCTCGAAGCAGAAGCAGGGAGCGGAGCAGAGGCAGCCGTCGCAGCAAAAGCAGGAATCCGGGCAAAGACAGGCGGCACAACAAAAGCAGGAGTCCGGGCAAAAACAATCAGCACCGCAGAAGCAAGGGGCAGAGCAAAAGCAGCCGATGCAGCAGAAGCAGGAGCCCGGACAGAGGCAATCGACGCCGCAGCAAAAGCAGGAGACAGGTCAAAAGCAGCAGCCTGCTCAGGAGCAGAGCGACGGGCAAAAACAGGGATCATCAAGGAAGCAGAGCGGCGACCGCAGACATACTTACGGCGGTAAACAGGGGA
>JGI994J12354_10005019_pt1 | contig 11580 bp, 16 predicted proteins | sample IntmicLarv3ML3BL_FD_12354 | JGI IMG/M metagenome (IMG submission 12354) | reverse complement strand
TCAAGCTTTAACTCTGGAAATTCTTCCATTTGTTCAGTTTGTGAAGTGTCTCCAGCTGCATATATTTTGACTCCATCAACCTCAATAATATAACCGACACACTCATTTACATCATGATTTTTGTTGTAGGCTTGTACTGCTTTGATTTTTACACCCTTAACCTCAAGATTTTGATGGACACCAGCTATTAATGATTCATGATTGCTGATAATTGTGCACTCAGGTTTTTGAGTAACTAAATCGCATTGGTTGTGGTCACCATGTTGATGAGTAACTAAAATTAAGTCGGCTGGGATATCATAACCTTCACCAGCATAGGGGTCAACATAAATAACGGTATTATTATCAGTAGTAATTCGAAAACTTCCGTGTCCTTGATAGAATAATTTAGCCATTTTAATCCTCCTTAATTTACCTATGTCTTAATTTTACGCTACAAGCTGCTAAAGTGCAAACAAAGGAAGTAGGGGAAATGTAACGTATAACTTAGTGGTGAGATGATGTTCAAAACAGTACGAGTACGCTTAATCCCAACGCTGGAGCAGGTATTGTTTTTAGAAGAGGTTTCCTATAATTACACAAGGCAACTAATAGAAATTTCTCAATGTTTTAGCGATAATCAAGAACCACAAGTGTATTTACTACGAATTAATAAAATCCCCTTTAACAGTAAATACTTACTTTTTAATGATATTAGAAAAAAAAGCCAAAAAAAGGTAATTAACAACGAAGTAGTTCAATACTGTCTTTGGAATAGCAAAAACGCCAAAGTATCACTTAACGAAAAAAACATATCACTTCAAAGTTCGAATAGGTTTGTTTATGTAGAAATTTGTTTACACATTAATAGATACAAATTGCAGCTGTTGAAAAAGGGGAAAATATGTAAAGTGAAAACCCATTGTCTTGATAACCAATGGTATATGGATATTTTATTACAATTTCCCGAGTAAGAACTTTGTGATATAATTTGTGAGCAAAGGAGATAATTAAGATGAAAATAAATGGAACAATTACGATGGCTAATGGTGAAACAATACCTTATGAACTTTACCCTGATGAAGCTCCTAAGACTGTTGCCAATTTTGTCGAATTAGTAAAAAAAGGATACTACAATGGGAAAACTTTCCATCGAGTAATTGATGGTTTTGTTTCTCAAGGGGGTTGTCCATATGGAACAGGAACAGGCGATTTAGGCTATACTATTCCTTGTGAGACTGTTGGGAATCCTCATAAACATATTGAAGGTGCTATAAGTATGGCTCATGCAGGGAAAGACACTGGCTGTTGCCAATTCTTTATCACTCATGACCCTCAACCACACTTAGATGGAAAACACACGGTTTTTGGACAAGTGCTTGGCAATATGAAAGCAGTAAGAGCTATGAAAAATGGAGATATTATGAGTGTTGTAACTGTTGAGGAGATAGTTTGATGAAAAAGTATGGACTACCTATCCTCGTAATAATTGTAGGCTCTATTGTATATAGTTTAGCGACTGAATACTTGACTTTCAATGGAGCTAGTACAGTGTGCACTTTTATAAGAATTGCGATTATATTCGGTTTTGGAGTTAGCCTTTGCCAAAAACGTCGCAGCAATCAAAAAGATTGGATTAAGAAACTAGTGATTTCGTTCTTTGTATTCTTTTTGATTTGTTGGGAATTAGGATATTTTGCTTTCCCCGAACTACGGTCGCTGATGAAATTTCTAGGGTTAACGACATTTGGCTTTAATCTAATCTATGTTTACTGCGGCTGGGCTTTCTTTGATTAAATAACAAAAAAATATGCGATTTCAAAGTCAATTGCATATTTTTTGTTGCTCTATTGTTTTTCAGCTAGCAAACCAGTATCTATTTGTTTTGAAACAACGATTAGTCTTAAATCCTCACTAGACGACAAACAGGTCTGCATGGTCATTAATTTGTCTCCAAACTTTGCCGAAGAATTAGTTTTGACTTTGCTGTGTTTTTTAGCATAAGCGATGAAGTTATCAAAGTCTACTTGATTATAGAAAACAGTTTGGGTGAAGTCGTAATTAGGATAATCTTTGATGTTGAACTCATATACGTAAAGAACTTCATAGGTTGTAAACTTGTTTTCAAAATAGATATCAAATAGTTTATTGTCATCAAACCCTTTTTGTTTCATTAATTTTGTTAAGGGGGTAAACATTAAGGTGCTAGAACCAAACATGTTATGTCCGTAAACAACAACGTTATCATGAGCAAAGGAGTTTTCATAACTCATGAAGATTGCACCTTGAGGACCTTTACCTTTTTTAAATGTGCGAGTTAAGTAGTAATCATTGTCCTTATACTGAACAACTGGTATAGAAATTAGTCGATTTTGGAAGTGAAGATAGAAGACAAAATCCTCGTTGATTTTATAAAGTTCATTGAATTTCTGACTCGTAAACACAAAAGGTTTAGTCGTATCTCCATCACCAACCTGATCATCGATAAGATCTGTAATCGTTTGATTGTCGGCTTTTATTTTTCTTAAGTCCATTTGAGACTTAAATATCTGAAATGTACTAACACATATAGCAACAAAGCATACTACCAATATAAGGTTGCTAATAATTTTTTTTATTGTCATTTTTATCACCGAAACTATTATAACACCTTTTTTAACTTTACAAAAGTTTGATGGTCTATTATATTACTAGAGTGAGGAAATTATATGAAACCAGTTATTTTTTTCGATGTTGATGGGACATTAGTGGACCCTGTTGTTAATAGAATTCCCGAGTCTGCACTAAATTCAATTAGGGACCTAAGAGCAAGGGGTTATTTGTGTTGTGTGGCAACTGGAAGAGGTTATGAGAACTTGAAGACTAATGTTGCCTTTAGGGCTATTGAATGGGATGGCTATATTTGTTGTAATGGCCAAGAAGTTTTAAGAGCGGATGGTAGTTATGTTTTTCAAGAAGTTTACAGTGAAAAGACTATTTTGAAAGTGCTTGACATAGCGAAAGAAAATGGTCATTTATTGTCAATGTTGACAACCACAGAATGGTTGCTAGTTGACGAACCGAATGAATATGCCAAAATCAGCTTTAGTTTCTTGCATGAGCCAATTCCCGAAATATCCACCTATAAAGGGCAGACACTACTCTCATTTTTAGTTTTTGGACCAAAGGGTTACGATTATGCTCCTTATAAAGCGATAGAGGAAGTTCAAGCCTTACCTTCCAATACTTGTTATGCTGATTTAGTTTTAAAAAGTGCTAGTAAGGCTAAAGGGATTGATAAATTTTTGGCGGAAGTAAATGGTGAAGGGTATATTGCATTTGGTGATTCGATGAACGACTACGAAATGTTGAAACATGCTGATGTAGCTATAGCGATGGGACAAGGTGCTGAGGCATTAAAGCAAATCGCTGATTTCGTTACTAAAGCCGTTGATGATGATGGTATCGCGTATGCCTGCAACAATTTAGATATTTTAAGGCTAAAGTAGGGCTAATGTTTGTTGATAAGTCAGTACTTTAGTATTATTATAGAAAACAGGAGGATAATAATATGGTTAATGAGAAATTATTAAGAAAGTATGCAAAATTGGCAATAGTTGGAGGAGCTAATGTGCAGAAAGACCAACTATTGGTTATTACGGCCAATGTTAGAGACTATGAATTTGCAGAGATGTGTATTGAAGAAGCTTATAATTGTGGGGCTGGCAAAGTAATAGTCGAATGGAGCGATGAAAAACACACCTTACTTGCATATACAAACGAAACAAAGGAAACACTGGTTGATATTCCACAATGGGCCTTTGATAAACGCAAGGATGCTCAGGACCGTGGCTGTTGTTACTTGCACATCAGTTCAGCTACTCCTGGGTTACTAAAAGATGTTGATACAGACAAAATAGTGGCATATCAAACCGTGGCTGGAAAAATGTTTGAGCCACTCAAATCATATACCATGGCTAACCATGGACAATGGAGTATTGTAGCAATTCCTTCAGTTGGTTGGGCGAAGAAAGTATTTCCGGATAAAACTGCTGATGAAGCTGTCGCGGCACTATGGGATGCTATTTTGATGAGTGTCAGGATTACTGAGGACAATGACCCAGTTGAAGATTGGAAAAATCATTCTGAAACCCTAGGTAAACATAACGAACTACTTAATGGGTATAATTTTAAAGCTCTACATTTTAAAAACTCAGCTGGTACNGATGTGACAATTGAATTAGTTGAAAATCATATCTGGGCTGGTGGGGCAGAGCGTACNACTAAGGGAGTTATGTTTAATCCGAATATGCCAACGGAAGAGACATTTACCATGCCAGCTAAATATGGTGTAAATGGCAGGATTGTTGCTACTAAGCCGTTGAGTTATCAAGGCAAAGTAATTGATGAATTCTATTTGGATTTCAAAGATGGTAAGGTCGTTAGTTATGATGCTAAAAAGGAACTTGCTTCTTTAAAATCTCTTGTTGAATATGATGAAGGAAGTAGNTATTTAGGAGAAGTTGCNCTTATTTCTTACGACTCACCAATCAACAATACTGGTATTCTATTCTACAATACTTTGTATGATGAAAATGCTTCATGCCATGTNGCNTTGGGAGCTGCATATCCAATGAATGTTAAGGGTGGCACAACAATGTCCAAAGAAGAGTTATCCCAAGCAGGTGTTAATGAGTCAATGACACATGTAGATTTCATGTTTGGTTCTATTGACATGCATATTGAAGGAATCATGGCAGATGGATCAACTGTTGTAGTATTTGATAACGGTAACTTTGTTATCTAGTAGTGTATTTATTGACAATAGGTTGAAATTAGCATATAACTAAAGAGTAAAAACTATGATTAAGACATGATTTTATGATTTTAGATGTAGAGAGAAATGCGGTGGTGAAAGCATTTTGACGAAACATGAAATTACCACTTATGAGTTGGATGTTTGAAAATATCCCGTCGCCGGCGTTAACGGTTAGAGTGCGTGTTCTGTAGAACACGAATTAAGGTGGTACCGCGTTTATAACGTCCTTTTGATAAGGGCGTTTTTTTTGATAAGGAGGAGATAGCAATGATTAATATCAAAGAAAATGAACAATTAAGTGTTTTAAATCATTCTTGTGCTCATCTATTGGCTCAAGCGATTAAACACTTATACCCTCAAGCAAAGTTTTGGGTAGGGCCAGTTATTCAAGATGGATTTTATTATGACATCGATTTGGGCGATGTTACAATTAATGAGGATGACTTTCCAACTATTGAAAGGGAAATGAAAAAGATTTCCAAAGATGGTAAACGAATAACTCGGGAAGAATTGTCAAAAAAAGAAGCTTTGGAGATGTTCAAAGATGATGAGTACAAAATTGACTTAATTAACAACATGGATGAAGAGGGTGTGACAATCACTTGCTATAGTCAAGGTGATTTTGTGGATTTGTGTCGCGGACCTCATGTGGAAACGGTTAAGGAGCTAAAGCACTTCAAACTGTTGAAGGCCTCAGGAGCGTATTGGAAAGGTGATGCCAACAATAAAATGTTGCAGAGAGTTTATGGTATCTGCTTTGAAAATGAGGCAGACTTAGCTGAACACTTGAATCTAATTGAAGAAGCCAAGAAAAGAGATCATCGAAAACTTGGCAAAGAACTTGGCCTATTCATGTTTTCTGAACATGGACCTGGTTTTCCGTTTTGGTTACCAGATGGTATGACTTTGTATCGTAATTTAGAGAATTTCTGGTATGAAGAACATACAAAAGAAGGATATCAATTTATCAAAACTCCAATCATGTTGAGTCAAGATTTGTGGGAGGTATCTGGGCATTGGTACAACTATCGCGAAAATATGTATGTGTCAGAAATTGATGATAGATTATTTGCGGTTAAGCCGATGAATTGCCCAGGTAGTTTATTAGTTTTCAAAAATGACTTGCATTCCTATAAAGAATTACCAATGCGAATTGGGGAGTTGGGACAAGTACATCGTCACGAAGCGAGTGGGGCCTTAAGTGGTTTGTTTAGAGTACGTACTTTTACTCAAGACGATGCTCATTTGTACATGAGAGAAGACCAAATTGAATCTGAAGTAGTTAGACTGATGGATTTCATTGACCGTTTCTATAGGGTGTTCAATTTATCGTATGAAGTGGAGCTAAGTACTAGACCACTAGAGAAATACATTGGTGAAATTGAAGTATGGGATAAAGCTGAAGCAATTCTTGAAAAGGCATGTGCTAAAGCAGGTAAAAAATGTCGTATTAATCCAGGTGATGGTGCCTTCTATGGTCCTAAGTTGGATTTCCATGTGATGGATTCTTTAGGAAGAGTGTGGCAATGTGCTACTATCCAATTGGATATGAATTTGCCAGAACGCTTTGACATCAACTATATTGAACAAGACGGTTCTAAAAAACGTCCAGTTATGATTCATCGAGTAATCTTTGGTTCAATGGAACGTTTCATTGGCATCCTAATTGAACACTTTGCAGGAGCGTTTCCATTGTGGCTGGCACCAATACAAGTGGAAATACTACCAGTTAATCCAGAGTTGCATACAGAACATAGCGAGAAAATTCGAAAGATGCTGCAAGATCAAGGTATTATCTGTAAAGTTGATGCTAGAAATGAGAAACTAGGCTATCGGATTAGGGAAGCGCAAATGAAAAAAATCCCTATTGAGATTGTTATTGGAGATGGGGAAATTGCTGATAATACTGTAACCGTTAGGCGTTATGGTAAGGAAAGCAAAGAAACAGTTAAGCTTGATATCTTCATTAGTAATGTATTGGAAGAAATTGCCGAGAAAAGGTTATAGTTAATGTTAGCGATGTTGTATTTCGACATCGCTTCTTTTTAGTTATATAATTAGTTCATGAACAAAATGTCAATAAGAAATGAAATCAAAAATAAAAGAACACAATTGTCGTTAACAGATAAACAAGAAATGGATCATGCAATTTTCCAAAGGTTAATCTCGCATCCTCGGATAATAGAAGCAAAAGCAGTTTACTGCTATTTCAGCGTGAGTAATTTAGGAGAAGTAGATACCCAGAGTTTTATTAAGTATGTACTTGAAAAGGGTATCAAGGTAGTTTTACCTAAGATTGTTGGGGCTCAGATAGAGTTTTACAAGATTAGTTGCCTAAATGAGGTGGTAGTTGGCAAGATGAATATAATGGAGCCAAGTGAAAATTGCCAAAGGGTTTTGGCAGCTGAAGAGGTTATTTTAGTACCTGGTTTAGCTTATGATCGTATGGGGAATCGTTTAGGTTATGGAAAGGGTTATTATGATAAATACTTGGCAGGCAAAAATCATTACCCCATTGCTTTGGCTTACAACTTTCAGATTTGTGATAAACTAGTAGTAGATATGCATGATGTAAAGGTTGCTGAAATTATTACGGATTTAGAAATTATAAAATGTAACTAACAAGGAGGAATTCATATGGATGTAATGGAAGCTATTAAAACCAGAAGAAGTATTCGCAAGTATCAAGATAAGCAAATTGATGAAAATGTGCTGCACGAATTGCTTGAAGCAGGGTTTTGTGCACCTAGCGCTATGAATTTTCGTCCTGTGCACTTTGTTGTAGTAAAAGAGAAACTACAGCTAGCGAATATAAGTGCTTGTGGAATGTTTACCAAAATGATAAAAAATGCAGCCTGTTGCATAATCATAGTTGGAGATTGCAGAAAACAATTAATCCATGATCTACTAGTTAATGATTGTTCAGCAGCAATTGAGAATATCCTATTGGCGGCCCATGGTTTAGGTTTGGGTGCTGTTTGGTGTGGAGTGCCCGAAAAAAGAGGTTTGGATAAAAAACTGAAAGTGTTGCTAGAGTTGCCAGAGAGAATGAAAGTCATGGGATTAATCTCAATAGGATATCCTGACGAAGTCAAGAAGAATCAAGAACGCTATGAAGAATCAAAGATACATCATGAGAAATGGTAGATATTTGTGGTAGAATACATATTGTTGTAAAGGCAGGAGAAAAAAATGAAAAGAATAATGGTTGCCTCGACTAATACTCATAAAATTAAAGAATTNAAACTAATGTTGGAACCTTTAGGTTTTGAAGTGCATGATTTAACTGAACTCCCTGGTGATATAGATGTGGAGGAAACTGGCACGACTTTTGAAGAGAATGCTACTATTAANGCTGAAAATATTAGAAACTATTGCCAGATGATGGCTATTGCGGATGATTCAGGTTTAGAGATCGATGCTTTTGATAAAGAACCAGGCGTAAATTCTGCTCGCTATCTTGGTCATGATACTGATTATGGATACAAAAATAAGATCATTTTAGAAAGGATGAAAGATGAGATAAACCGCAAGGCACGATTTATCAGTGCCATTGCCTTAGCGATTCCAAATGAACCTACCAAAGTTTTCACTGGCGTTTTTGAAGGTGAAATAGGAACAAAGAGCAGGGGGGAAAACGGGTTTGGGTATGATCCAATCTTCTATTTGCCTGATTTGGGTTGCAGCAGTTCAGAATTGTCTGAGGAAGACAAAAACAAAATCTCTCATCGTGGTAAAGCGCTGCAACAAGTGCTTGCTTACTTAAAGGATAAAGATTATGAAGAAACATCTAACTAGTTTCGATTTGAAGGTAATCGCAATTGTAACAATGACAATAGATCATATTGGTTTTTACTTGTACCCAGAAATTGAATTCTTACGAATAATAGGAAGAATAGCTTTTCCTATTTTTGCTTTTTTAACAGCTCAGAGTTTTCGATATACCCATAATCGCAATACCTACTTTATTCGAATGCTATTACTTGGAACATTATTCACAGCAGTTAAATTCTACTTTGAACCACACTCTGGTGCCGATATTTTTCTAACTTTAGGACTAGGTTTTGGTATTCTGTATGGCTTGGAAGAAAAACAATACTTAATGGCCATAGTTCCTTTAGTGTTAGGAATATTAATTGATGTTGATTACGGTTTTTACGGTCTCCTATTGGTGCCATTAATGTATTATTTTGAAAACAAATTGCTTTATGTTGTTCCTATCATGGGGGTTATGACTTGGTATGCAAAAAAATACCTATATTTTTCACCCTTACAATATTATGCGATTATTTCCATAATTATCTTGCTGTTATATAATAGGCAGCCAGGCTATAAGAAAGCAAAGTACTTCTTCTACATTTATTATCCCGTACATATTATCGTGTTGAATCTGTTAGTGTATTGGAGAAACATGTTATGATTCATGTTGTTTTATTTGAACCAGAGATTCCTCAAAATACTGGAAATATCATGCGCACATGTGTTGCTACTGGATGTTCTTTGCATGTGATTGAACCCTTGGGTTTTTCACTTGATGAGAAGCATTTACGTAGAGCCGGCTTGGATTATCGAAAGCGACTTAACTTAAGGATTCATGAAAACTGGAGTGCTTTTGAACATGAAGTTAATGGTGAAGTGTTTTTTGTCTCTAGGTACGGGCAAAAATCTCCTGACGAGTTTCACTATGAAGAAATAAATAGTGATATTTATTTAGTTTTTGGCAAAGAGAGTACAGGAATTCCTTTGGCGATAATGGAAGGTAGATTAGAAAACCAAATACGTATCCCTATGCTAGCGGACACTAGAAGTTTAAACCTTTCAAATTGTGTTGCTATTGTGGTTTATGAATGCTTAAGGCAATTGGGCTATCCCAATTTATCTAGGGTCGAAGTTTTGAAGGGCGAAAATTATCGGGGGAACCAGTAATGAAATATCTAGATAGATTTCTAAACACCTATGAGAAAAGAGTCTTCGCATTGTATGTGCTAATTTTAGTTATCTTATTATACTTGGGCATTAATGCAATAGCGTTAGGAAGCCAATTAACAAGAGTAACTAATATTGAGACGTTGTACAGTTTGGCAAGTTTTTCTAATGTAGAAAATACATTGGTAGGCCGAGTAATAGTAGGATACTTGCTTTACAATAATCTTCCGAATGGAATTGTTAGAATGCTAGGGTATGCTTTTAGTTTCTGGCATCTATTATTAATGCTATTTTGTTTACTGTTGTTTACTTGTGGAGAAGTAAACGCCGCCAATAAAAGTGGCAGAAATCATATACTTGCTGTGTTAATCGTGCAATTAGTACTCACATTAGTCATCCTTGTTGGGTGTGTGATAATTACTCAAAGCACTACAACTGCTTTGGCTATTGAAAAAGTTCACTTGTTAGGAATGGGGTATCTAGTTGCCCAGACACTTGTGCTTATCACTAACCTTATTATACCCTTTGTGCTTTTATCAAAGTATAGAGGAAATTAAGAGAATAACTTATCGTATGAAGTTACAGATCAGCAAAATCGTGCTATAATTTTTTGGTATATGGAGGTGAAGGATATGATTGAAAATCTAAATGACTTATTATCATTTGTTCTGATGGCAGGATTATTCATTTACTTGTTCTATCTTTTGGCTCGCTCATTTGCTTTACATCGTTTAGCTAAACATATTCGAGATGAAGAAAAGTACTACAAACAGTGGGAGGATGAGTAATGTTGATAAAAGGAATTTTTTCTGATAATGCTCCTAAGGCAGTAGGACCATATTCACCTGGGATTCAAATAGGTGATATGGTATATTTATCTGGGCAAATACCATTGGTACCTGATACCAATGAAATTGTATCTAATGACATTAAAGAACAAACGCAACAAGTTATAAATAACATGATGGCTGTTTTAGCAGAAATGGACCTAGAGTTGAGACATGTAGTGAAAACAACTGTATTCATGAAGGACTTGTCTATGTTTGCGGATATGAATGAGGTTTATGCATTGTTTTTTGAAGAACCTTATCCAGCGCGCAGTTGTATAGAAGTTTCTAAACTACCAAAAGATGCCTTAGTGGAAATTGAGGCAGTAGCAATAAATACCCTAAGGTATGAAAGTGGGAATAGTGCGTCTGCCTGTGGTGGTTGTAGTGGCTGTGTAATGAAAAAATAAGTGCCCATGGCACTTTTTGTTTAGAGGGTATTATTAAGTATGGTATATTATTTTAGAAGAGGTGAAAATAAATGAGTGTAGAGGTTTTGCTTATATTGGTACTATTAGCTGGGCTAGGGCTTTTTGCTATAATAATTGCACTACAGATTTATCTCTGTAAACAAGATACCTACTGGTATGGCTTAATACTTCCGGCTATATCTAGTGTTTTTGCCATGGTTGGAAGTGTGTCTATTATGCAAGAAAGTTTGGGGAATGATATCTTTGCGTTTATTTATTGGTTTGTGCCCTCATTTGTTATGATAATAATTTACTACTTTGTTCGTAGAAGTATTGGCAAGAAAAAGACAGAATTAATGTAAAAAAAGGAGGAACTAAACATGAATAATTTTACATTTTGTAGCCCAACAGAAGTGGTGTTTGGGAAAGAAACAGAAAAGGAAGTTGGCAGATTAGTTAGTGGTTTTGCCAAGAAAGTACTGTTACATTATGGTGGTGGTTCGATAAAGAAAAATGGTCTTTATGATATCGTTATTGAATCACTTGAAAAAGCTGGTGTTGAGTATGTCGAGTTAGGAAATGTTGTTCCTAATCCCCGCTATTCTCTAGTTGTTGAAGGTATTAAAGTATGTAAGGAGAA
>JGI994J12354_10005018_pt1 | contig 11581 bp, 9 predicted proteins | sample IntmicLarv3ML3BL_FD_12354 | JGI IMG/M metagenome (IMG submission 12354) | reverse complement strand
TGCAGTTCGGACAAAAATCGCGGCACGCAGTACAGAAATACTCGCACCCATTACACACGACGCTGCATTCACTGCAAGTATCGCAATTTGGGCAACTGTCGGTGTCACATGCGAGGCAAGAGACCCCGCAGTCCGAACAGACATCAGCACAACTATCACAGTGTTGATTGCATTCTAAAATAGTGCTGCATGCATCGCAAACACCGCACCCCGGATTCGGGCAAAGCTCTTGGCAGTTATCGCATTTATCGCATTCGGTGCATAAGGTAACACATTGATCGCACATCCAGCAATTGTAACACATGTCATTCGCTGCATCCAGGCAATGCGATATATCGTTCTGACAGTGTAACTCATCAACGCAACCGCAGAATATTCCATAGCCGCATATGGGGCAAAAAGCATGGTCCAAGTCTCCACAGTGCGCGCAGTATCCCCATTCGATATCATCCGCATGTGCCTCATGAACCGTGCCCGGCACAGCACCGCTGAACAGGGCCAGCACAACCATAAACGACATCAAGGCACTGAACCATCGTTGCCGATTCCATATTTCTTTGATCTTTGTTCCCATTTTCATATTCCCCTTACCCTTTCATTTATAGCAATATTTTTTCAAAAATGATTTTTCGGCACATATTCCCATAATACTCACCCCTTTTACACAAACGAAATAAGATTTATCGTCAATCCTGCGCCAATAAATAACATTATAATATACTATAGACAGAGTATGCTAATATGTTATATTAGATTATGCCATTGGAACATTTGTCAATGGATTAATCCCGAAAACCACGTTCGAGAGGAGCGCACAGAATGGTAAGCAATTCGAGTGGCAAACCACTTGACATTTTTATATATTTTTCCTCGTGGAAAATATATAAAACGCTTGTTGGAGCTTCGCGCCATTGACCACCTATTTTCCGTCTGTGCTGTGGGAATAGCGGCGACGGGGAATAATTCACATTGAGCTGTCCCATGCGTTGATAGAGGAACGCGGTAACATCACCCGGATTTTTCGCTCCGTTCAGCGTTCTGTTTTGTGATAGCTTCAAAACTTATTTTTTATATACGCCATTTTCAAGGCTCTTTTGCTGTTGTCCTAAATTTGGTCGCACATAGATTAATAAAAAAGAGTTGTTCGCAGAATTTTAAAAGTCACGAGAACAAATTGTCCAGTAAAAATCCCGTGACATAAACTTCAACCATTGCCGCCGCAAACAAAAGCGGTACAATGACGATGACGAAAAGAATGATCGCCGCTAAGAAATCAAACAGAAACAAACGAATACTTTTTTTCTGAAAAAGAACTTGAAGTGTTCCGACACCCATTTTAAATCCGATTCCTGCGCTGATTAAGATGATCGGAAGTTCGATAATTCCGTGAGGCAAAAGGCCGACAAGAAGGAAAAAAAGGCCATTGGTACGGATAATGGATTCCGAAACAATGCCGATCAGAAAACCGTTGGAAAAAACAATAAGAATCGGGAGAACGGCAAAAAGACATCCTAAAAAGACAAGAAGGCCGGCAACTTTGACATTGTTGAAAAAAATGAAAAGCAGGAAGTCAAATGCGCTGTATTCGGGGAAGTGGAAATAATCGGACAGCATCTCAAAGAAAGACGGCGTGTAAAAGCCGAAGAGATAACCGCAAGCCAAAGACAGAACAAATATAAAGACCATCCAAAGCGTATATTTTCGAATGTCCGGAATCATTGAAAAAAGATGCCGGCGGAAAGAAAACTCTGGGAGGGCGGCAACGGCGTCAGCGTCAGCAACGGCGTCAGCGTCAGCGACAGAACCGAGGGCGTTGATAGCGGAAGAAGAATCTTCCGAGACTGCATCGGTTTCAAATTCGGATTCTTCGACAAAACTTTCATTTTGAATAATAATCACTCCTTTTCGTTATCAGATTCCGAACATCAGACGAATGGAATTACGGATTGCCGGAGCAATGCCGAGAATGATAATAACGAATTTGATTGCGTTTTTAATTTGGTCGAGCTGAATTTTGTCTTTTTCGCTTTCATCGGCGGCAGCCGATTCAAGCCCTTTGTCCAACAACAAAACGACGATTAAGAAAATTGCCAGTTTTAAAGGATACATGATATAAGCAGAGCCGGTCAGTTCAATCAAATAAGCCGGAAGAACGTGTTTTTCGACATAGCCGAATACTTCAATTCCGATAACGGTGGATGTCGCGTCCATCATATGGGCGGCCAGAATCGTGAGATTCATTTTGTCGGAAAAAACGGGGCTGCCATATTTTTTTGCCGCGAAGCCAACCGCTAAAGCAATGCCGAGACCGACAAGAGCAACGGCAAAAGGAACAAACCAATTCTCAACGGTACAGACCGAGAATAAAACCGCGTAAACGGCAAAGATAAACAGAATGCCGAGCGCCGCATACACTTGGTGGAAAGTTTTGACGAGATTGAATTTTTGCAGCAGAAGCGCGAAGATGAGGCAGAGTGCCGTCAGCAGAAAGACGAAGAAGTAGATATTCGGCGTAATTAAAACATAACTGAACGGCGGAGAAATTGCGCCGGAATCCGCAACAACGCGAAGAGACGCGCCGGCGATTACAAATGGAAAGGTGGCCGCCATGGATTTGGCGTCAATTTTGATGTTCATTTTTCGAAGGGAATAAATTAAGAAATAAACGGCAATTCCTAAAATGATTGCCCACGTCACGGTATTAAAAATATTGTACCCGGAATCGTTGATGATCGGATCGATATAATATTTTTGAATAAAAGCGAAAATGGAATTGATGAAAGACATGATAAATCCCGAATAACGTTTTGATAAAATATGAAAAAATATGAAGATTTGCTATGAGATTAGAATTTTCTATGAGATTAGATTTACAACATAAATAAAAAGGTATGCCACATTCGACGGGAAAATGATTTTATAAAAACCGGAATTCGGATAAAACAAAAAGGGCGGAGGATATAAAAAGAAGACAGCGGGAATTATAAATAATAATCAGACAAATTAATATTATTGAGAGTATTAAAAAAGAAAATGTTGAAAAATAAAACCCAAACGGAAGAATGATTTTATATCAATATAACCGATAGGTTTTATATTTAAACAGTCATATTTGATTCAAATTGAAACTGTTAAATAACGGGAAAAGGAACATCATAGTATGAAAGACGGCGAAGGTCTGAACAGCTCTGTCGGCTGGCGGGAAGATGAAATTCGAAGCATGAAATGGATGGAATTTCCGCGAGAAGTGCTTATCGGCAAGGATGTTTTAAATGAAATTCCGAATGTTTTAAAGAAATTGAAAATCGATAGGAATGTTATCATAGTTGCCGGAAAAAGTACGATTGATATTGCCGGAAAACAAATTAAAACGCTGATTGAAGAATCGGGCGGCTCGGCCGATGTGTATGTTTCTGAGAAAGCATCGCCGGAAGAGGTAGAAAAGATTACGGCGGCAGGAAAGGAATTTAAAGCGGATTGTTTCCTCGGTGTCGGTAGCGGCCGATCCATTGATTTGGCAAAATTGTCTTCTAAAAATTGCGACGTTCCTTTCATCAGCATTCCGACGGCAGCGTCTCATGACGGAATTGTATCGTCCCGCGCGTCCATTCATTCGGACGGAAAATCCGAGTCCATTGATGCGCAGGCGCCGATTGCGGTTGTCGCCGATACGGAAATCATATCGAGAGCGCCGTTCAGACTTCTGGCTGCCGGCTGCGGTGACGTCATTTCAAATTATACATCGGTTTTGGATTGGGAGTTGGCCTCCCGTCTCAAGAATGAGCCGTTCAGCCGATCCGCCGCAACGATGGCGTATATGAGCGCCGATATGATTCTCAATTCCGCCGATTTAATCCGTCCCGGACTGGAAAGTTCGGCACGGACAACTGTAAAAGCACTCGTTTTGAGCGGAACGGCGATGAGCATTGCCGGTTCCTCAAGACCGGCGTCGGGCGCGGAACACATGTTCAGCCATATGCTGGACCGGATTGCAAAAAAGCCGGCGCTACACGGAGAACAGTGCGCTGTCGGATCGATTATGACGATGTATCTGCACGGCGGCAATTGGGAAAAGATCAGAAATGCGCTGCTTCAAATCGGAGCGCCGACATCCGCCCGAGAAATGGGAATTTCGGATGAGGAAATTATAGAAGCTTTGGTGAAAGCGCATACGATCCGTCCGGAAAGGTATACTATTCTCGGCGGCGGGCTGACATTATCGGCGGCAGAAAAAGCGGCTGTTGTAACAAAAGTCATATAAGGCAAACGGATGTTTTAATCAGAAATAGAAAAAACATGATTGAATAAAAGGATCGAATAAAAAATATGACAGCAGTTTCAAAAATCACAGTTATCGGGAACAGATTGGCAAAGCCCGGAAATACCTTCTATTTCTTAAAAGAACAAGAAGAATGCCAAAAATGCAAAATCAGAGGCACGTGTTTAAATTTAGATGCCGGCCGAAAGTATCAGATTATTTCGGTTCGGAATACGATGCTTTTGAGCTGCGGCCTTCATGACGGCGGCGTCATTGCCGTGAATGTCAAAAATGCGCCGATCGATGCGTATGTTGATTCTAAAAAAGCAATTGTCGGCTCAAAAATATCATTTGATCCGATAAAAATGGAGAGAAGCGATTCCGAAAATGCCGACGAAGACCTGTTTCATCCGAAAGGACTCGAAAAAGGAGATAAATGCGTTGTTAAAGAAATCTTTGAAAGCGTCGAAAAGGACGGAAAAACCTATAAAAGAGTAAGCCTAGTTTTGGAATAAGGATTAAATTTTCAATCAACTCTTTCATTTAAAGAAATTATGGGAAAATAACTGAGGTAAAAAAATGGCTGAAAAAAATATGCCGTATTATGAATTTTATTCAAAAGCCCGTTGGGACAACTGGATTAAGCAAATAAAAGATTCCGGTTTTTCGCTTGATGACGAAGAAAAGGCGGAAAAAAATGCAATGATTTTCGTCAATATGGCGGACGATGTCATTCTGTCCTGTTTGAAAATTGCGGCCCGCTTTGAGAAAGGGGTTGCAAGCGAGAAAGAAGCGCTTGAAATTCTGACGCTGATTCAAGGCATTGTTTTGGAAGAAGTTCCACCGATTTCGGAAGACGCCGATTTTATGATTATGTCCGTTCAGGATTCTTTAAATTGCTCGTTGGCGGCGTTTGAAGCGTATTTCCTGGAAGATTACGATAAGAAGGCGGACATTAAAAAATTAATTAAAGAAGCCGGCGAAGCTGAAGAAAAAGAAGATTGGGACACCGCGTTTTCAATTATTGCAACCGTCGGCGCCATGGTCATTTCCGGCGAGCCTTTTGAAGAAGAATATCTGTCAATTCTTTCGGAAGAAAGCATTGTCGCCGAATGGTTAGACGGCATTGATTCAATTGCGGCAGCCATGATCGGAACCGACAGCTACAAGAATTTTGATGATGTCGATGATGAAGAATAAAGCGGCAGAAGCCGCTTTATCTGAATTTTATTATTATCTGATATAAATTATCGGAGTTTATGATTTTAGATTTTTCCGTTGTTCAAAGCTGTGCTTTACGTTTTTAACTTTACGGATCGTTTCGTCTAATTTTGACATTATCGGGTCATATACATTCGTTTTTTCTAACCCGATCGTTGAAAAAACGTCCAAAATATTTTCCCGAGCGAAATTAAAATCTATTTCAGAAAGGTTTATGTTATCGTGGGAGGCGCATATTGAAGCGCAAACGATTCCGACCATGATATTATCAAAAGATTCGCCTTCTGAAAAACACATACATGCCCCGCCAATGAGTCTGCCGTCAAGTTCTAATTTACGATACGGGTCTCTCGCAACTCGCGAAATCGGATCACAGAGCAATGTTTCAGAAAAACGGCTCAATTCTTTTTTTGCATACCAATCCAAATAGTCACTTTCAATGAGTCCTTGTTTTTTGAGTATCACTAACATTTCTTCCATTGCGCCGTTTACGATATTCCTCAAATCTTCATACATCATGACTTCATGGATGTATGTCAAACCGCAAAGAGCCCCTAAATAGGACGTAACACAGTGAGACGTGTTGTGTAAAAATAATTTCGCTGTCCATTGACGTTCAAGCAATTCTTTTTCGGTAAGATAATGAATATCATCATTAATGAAACCGGCTCTTTCATCAACAAAGAGTTCACCGTTTTCGGTATGAATTGCCAACGGATCAGATTCAAGGTTTTTTTCGGAGGCCGTGTCGGATGTTATGACATCCGGTACCGCAAAATAAACCTGATCATAATTTAAAGCGGCCTTGACAAGGTCAACCGTTTTCGGATCGTTTTCACACAATATGAGGGGGCATTCGATGCCTTTCAGATATTTTGCGGCATCAATAACATTTCGGGGTCCCACCGACAAAAACACCGCCAGCGGCTTATCATAACACCTTTCGGAGAATTCGGAGAGGGAATAGGCCCGATCGATTGCAACAAATTTCTCTTCCAAAGAATTATTTTTAATTCTAAAAGTGCTATAGCCTCCGTTTTTATTCATATTGTCTATTATTTTGCGATTGACGTCAACGAATATCAAGCGGTAGTTTTCTAAATTAATTTTCCAGGGAAGAAAGCCTCTGCCAATTGCTCCGGCCCCGACAATGATAATATCTTTCTTAATTTGATCCGACCGCAGCTCATGAGCAGCATCTCTATTTTTCATTGACAGCCATCCTTTTGATTTTGTTTTCTATTTTTTTGTTTTTGCTTTCAGCTCAGTACTTAAAAATAAAAAGCTCAAAAAATAAAAAATGTGTTGAATTAAATGAAAGATTCAATGAAACATTTCAATACAATTAAATTATAAATCTGAAATCGGGCGGCTGTCCAAAAACGGACGGCTGTCGTGAAGCAGATCAAAGGCGACAAGGTACGGTTCTTGAGCGACGCCCATTGCAAAACCTCTTCCGATTAAGACGGAAACGATGTATTCGTCCCAATTCTTGAAATGCTTTTTTGTTTCGGCGGCGGCTTTTTTGATCCAGTCCCAGGCTTCGTCTTCGGAGATGTAGCCGATTTTAACAAACAGACGAGCGAGGTAGCCGATACGTTCTAAGTCCCAGGCAATAAGCGTTTCACAATTGTCAACAACGGATTGAGGGATTTCTAAGGCGTCTGTAATGCCTTCGACGCTTAACGCATAATCTTCGGCGTCGTCTTCGTCGACTTCATCAAAATTACCGGCTTTGAGAGCTTCATGCGTTTTCTTGAATTTTTTGGCGTGACGGCCGGCTAAGAGTGACGTCATCATTTTAAGTCCGTCTTCGCGGGAGTCGATGCCCCAGCCGTTCTCAAGCGCGCCCTCGATTTCTTCGACGTCCGAAATAATGGCAAGCGTTTCATACGGCTCGCCCCACGTGCCGATTAAAAGCGCGCCGATCGGGAGAAGGCGGCTGCATTCCGGCGGAACCGGATGGGCGGCGATAAATGCGTTCATTTCTTCTTCGTCAAACTCATCCTCTTCATAATAGCCGGATTCGGCCATCTCGGCCTGTGCGGCTTCCATAATCTCCTGAGCGGTCATGCCCTGCATTTGAGCTTGCTGCATCATAATTTGCTGCATATATTCATCATAAACGCCTTCGGGCATTGCAACGCCCATTTGCTCCATCATTTGCTTCTGCATTGCCAAAGATTGTTCCATCATCTTTTTCTGCGCGTCCATTGCTTTCTTCTGCATTTCTGCCATCATTTTTTCTTGTTCGTCATCCATTGGGGTCATTCCTGCGGTCATTGATTAAAATTTCAATTTTGTTATAAACTTCAACGGATATAGTTTTACTTAAATTCATAATAATTTTTCGAAAGAAAATGATTTTTATAATAATAAAGCACAAAAAATTATGAGAATTCAATTTGAATTTTCAAAAGGAAGTGGGAAATATGGAAAAAAAGCAAAAAAGTAAAAAGAATAGTAATGAAGCGAGTTATGAACCATTGCAAAAGCCAAAAATACTCCTGCAAAATTTTAATTTGGAACAAGATGGGAAATATTCCGAAATTCAATTCATTGGCATGTCTATTTGCACAACCCCGGGAGACCTGAAATCAATTGTAAATACGAGTGATGACGGGAAATATGTCGGATTAGATACAACAAAAGAGGACTTACAAGCTCGAAAAAAAAGCTTCATTGACGCAATAATCAAAGTACTTCAAAGTAATCAAATAAATATGTCATCAAATGTTTTGAAAATATTTGCGGTGCCGGAGTTCTATTCACGCGGTATTGCCGGCGCATATCTGGACCAACGAGAACCCTATCAATTTTTCAAAGATGAATTTGCAGATTTAATCAAAACATTCCAAACCGAGCTTTATTTCAAAGATTGGATATTTGTTTTAGGAACTGTACTCACAACAAAAATTCCGGTAATACAGAATAGAGAACCAACCAAAAGCCTCTACCACACAGGCGATAATCTTTTGGATGTCTATTATCGATTACATCCGAATTCAACAGAAAGCAAGAGGGAAAAAGGAAAAACGCTTCACAGAATGATGAAGGAAATTGACGGAAGAACTGTTACGAATAAAAAAAATGAAACCTCTGTGGAAGATACCGCATTTGGAGATGTTTTGAAATCAACATTAAATTACTGCGATATGACCGCAGATATTACCGTAGACAATTCTTGTTATATTATTACAGGCGGCACGGACAGAATTATCAGAGTTTTGAAGAAAAATAAATCAAAAGAGGATTTCGTCCTCAACAGCCTGAATAAAACCGGAGAAGAAAATGGATATCTACAGTCAATCACTAAATATGCCCCCGTTTTTAATGAAGATGAAGTGAAAATAAGCGATGATGACACGCGAGCCATATTTTGTCATAACGGTATATGGATTGGCATAGATATTTGTTTAGACCATTCGCGCGGGAGATTAGTCGAGAATTTGAAGAAAAATCGACAGCAATATGTCGACATACAAATTATTACATCCTGCGGAATGCAAATAACAGACAGTGCCGTTGCAGCCAGAACCGGCGGATGGGTAATCAATTGTGACGGAGAATATACGCTGGGGAATGAAAAGGAAGCGCATGACGGAAATTACAGTCATACAAGTCTTCGACAAGTAAAAATACAAATAAATCCGGACGATAAACAACCAAAAGCTACCCTTAATCAAAACGAAAAATGTATTGACATACCATGTCAGGCTTCGACGGAAATTATGCCGATGAAGGAATATAATCTTCATATATATCCGAGTGTGCCGCTCTCGAATGAAAAATAAAAAACGTTTACAGAAAACAAAAGTGTTTTGTTGCAGAAAAAAGGAGCAAGAGTTTGTTTATTTCACAAACAAAACTCCTGTCCTTCTTTAAACATAATCTTATTTATAAGAAAAAAACAAAGAAAGAAGAATGGAAACTCGATTATTCAAAAACAAAGAAAAAATATCTCTGCTCGGCTTTGGAACGATGCGGCTTCCGAGAATTTCGGAAGATAAACAAAATATTGATGCGAAAACCGCTCAAAAAATGACGGATGACGCGATTAAAAACGGTATTAATTATTTTGACACGGCGTATCCGTATCATAACGGAGAATCGGAGACATTTATCGGCGCCGCTCTTGAAAAGCATGACAGAAATTGTTTTAATCTGGCGACCAAAATGCCGATTTGGCTTGTCAGAAGCAAAAACGATGCTGAAAAGATATTTGAAGAGCAACTGAAAAGGTGTCGGGTTGACTATTTTGATTTTTATCTGATTCACAATATCAATGAGACTTTTTTCGGCATGATTGAAAAATATCAAATTTACGATTTCTTAAAGCAAAAACAAAAGGAAGGAAAGATACGATATTTGGGATTTTCTTTTCACGATAATCCCGGACTTTTGGAAAAAACGGTTTCAAAATATGAATGGGATTTCGCGCAGATTCAACTCAATTATTTAGATTGGGAATTGCAGGACGCAAAGCGGCAATATGAAATCTTAACGGAGAAGAAGATTCCGGTCATAGTTATGGAGCCGGTCCGCGGCGGTGCGCTTGCGACGCTGTCCGAGAACGCGGCGGGAATACTAACGGCGGCGGAGCCGGCGGCAAGTCCGGCCTCGTGGGCGATACGTTATGCGGCATCGCTTCCGAATGTGCTGACGGTGCTGAGCGGGATGTCGGATATGGCGCAGCTTAAAGATAATATTAAAACGATGACGGATTTCAAACCGCTGACCGACGGCGACCGGAAAATAATTGAGAAAGCTGTGACGGCGTACAGGGAATCCTTGGAAATTCCGTGTACCTACTGCCGCTACTGTATGGAGTGCCCGTCGGGCGTCCACATTCCGAAAGTGTTCGCAAAGTATAATCAGCAGCGTGCAAAAGGAGAAGGGGCGGATACGTTTTACTTTTTTATGGAATACCAATTGCTCGGAGAAAAGCGGCAGGCACATCAGTGTACAGAATGCGGCGTCTGCCTCTCGAAATGTCCTCAAAAAATCAATATACCTCAAGAATTGAAGAAAATTGCGAAATTCGCCGCAAAAAAATAACAGAAAAAAAAGGCAGAGGCTTTCAAGATCGTGATTAAATAAACTTATATATAGAATCATTTCTCTATTTCTTTATTCTTAAAATAATAAATAGAATAAGAATACAAAAAAATAAAGCATGTTATTGTTTTTCAAAAACCGCCATATCGAACAAAGCATGTTTCTTCCAATATTTTTAATTTTAGATTTAAATAAAATTGTCGGCGGGAAGGTATATTCATGGTTGACGTGAAACAAGAACTTGAATTATTAAGACAAAAATTGCTCGACCTTTCATTAAATAATAACTTATTAAATTATAAACCTTCAAAAAGAAGAACGGTTGAAATCAACAACAAGAATCTTTCCGAGATTTACGATATTTTGGTGATTCAAGAAAAAACAATGCGATTTAAAGCGGACCCGAACGCCGTTAAAAAATCAAAAAAGGGAGAAGAATCCGCTGACGCCGCCGCGGATGATGAGGAAGAATCCGGGTTTTTAAAAGGGCTTTTGAAGAAAAAAGAAGGAGCGGAAAGTTCCGTTGTCTCTCTTGAAACGCCTTACCATACCGATGAAATGGAAGAGCGTCTTTTTTATGCAAATAACCAATCGATTTCGATTTTTGAAGAACAGGGATATCCGATTCTCTATTTGGCGGCAGGATTTTTAAAATGGACGGACGGAACGAAGAAGTTTTTTAAGGCGCCGCTGATTCTGATTCCGGTGGAATTCAAACGTGTCGGGCCGAAAAGAAGATTTACGGTTCAGTGGACGGGAGATGAAATTTTCGCGTCTATTACGCTGAAAGCCAAACTTTTGGAATTCGGTTTGGAGCTGCCGGAATTTACGGGAGCCGACGATAAAAATGCGATTGAATTTTATTTAAAAGCGGTTGAAGATTTGATTTCCGATAAGAAGGAATGGGAAATTGTTCGGGAAGCAAATGTCGATTTTTACAATTTTAAGAAATTCGTGATGTATAAAGACCTTGACCCGAAGGTTTGGCCGGCGGGACACGGACCGGAAATGCATCCGCTGATTAATCAGGTATTCAATCCGTCG
>JGI994J12354_10005017_pt1 | contig 11582 bp, 11 predicted proteins | sample IntmicLarv3ML3BL_FD_12354 | JGI IMG/M metagenome (IMG submission 12354) | reverse complement strand
GGGTAAGGGCGGCTGAGGGGGCCTGTATGCGCAGGCGGGTGCCTAGAGCCTGCAACGTACATATGCCGCCCAAACCAATATAAGTGATGAGAAATGGCTGAGGGTCGTCCGCCAAAATGACAATATCGCCTATTTTCATGGGGTGGCCTCCTTTTCTATATGCATCAGCATATGAGGAGAAAGGGCGGGCGGTGATTGGCGAAAGTGCGTTTTCAAACAGAGGGAAAGGAAACATGAAAAACCGTGCCGCCTTCGGGGCTGCTTTCCGCCGATATTTTCCCGCCATGGGCATCGGCGATGCTTTTGGCGATGGACAACCCAAGCCCATAGCCATCGGTTGCGCGCGCTTTGTCGGCCCGGTAAAACCGCTCGAATACATAAGGCAATTTGTCAGCAGGTATGGCGACACCTGTGTTGTGAACAGACAGGATGGTTTTGTTTTGCTTTTGTTTTAATGAAATGCCGACAATCTCGTTTTTGCCCGAAAACTTGACGGCGTTATCAAGCAGGATTCCGGCAAGCTGCTTCAACTGTACCGCATTCCCGCTGATGTGCAGGCCTGCGTCTATGCCGCTGTAATCCAGCAGAAGGTTGTGCTCAAACGCGAGCGATTCAAACGCAAGGGCGGCGTTTGTTATCACATCGCTGAGATTTATGTCACCGTGCATGGAGGGGATTTTTACATCGTCGCTTTTGGCAAGAAAAAGCATATCGTCAACCAATTTTTTCATTCGGGACGCTTCTTCTTCGGTGTTGTGAATCCAGCGCAGATGTTGGGCAATGGGATCGGCGGGTTTTGTTTTCAAAATGCTTATGTTTGCCAAGATTACGGTCAAGGGCGTTTTAAGCTCATGGGAAGCGTCGGCCAAAAATTGCCGCTGTTGCTGCCATGAGCGTTCTACAGGGCGAAGTGCCCATTTGGACAGAAATAAGCTGATGGCAAAAAAAGCAAGCAATGCCAACGCGCCGGAACTTAAAGAAATCAAAACGGCATTCCGAATGGTTGCCTGCTGCCTGCTTAACTCAATAAAAGCGATTTTGATTTCGCCCGGCATATCCCGCCTTAGATAGCGCAAGTTGCTGTCTTTCAAAACGCCGGACGTTTCGCCCGAGGCGATGATTGTTTGGAGGATGGTGGGCAAATCGCCATCCTCCACGGTGACGTTTTCAGCATGAAGCAAGCGTATCATGCCGTTGCTGTTTATGCTGACGGCAAACACAAGGTCATGCGTAAAGTTCGGCGGCGGCGCTTGCCCGATATGAAAGCGAGGGAGGCTTCGCCCCTCTCTCCAGCCGATTGCCATATGCAAAGCGGCGGTGCTTTCATCAAGCGCCTGCCTATAGGCGCTGATGCAGACGATGGAAAACACAACCGACAACACAATTGTTACCAGCAGCATGTTTATCAGTATAAATTTTTGGCGCAGCGCCTTAATCATGCATTATGCACCTCCAAACGATACCCCACTTTGCGGATGGTTTCGATGCCTGCCGCCGCATTTAGATAGGCGAGCTTCTTTCTTAAAAACGAGATGTATGCCTCGACATTATTGTCCGCCGCATCGGAGTCCGCGCCCCAAATTTTACATATCAATTCCTCTTTGGATGTTATGATTTGCTTGTTTAGCAGTAAAATGCGCAGCACCTCAAATTCCTTAAAACCTAAGCGCACAGCCCGCGTTCCGCAAGAAAGCGTGTTTGTGGAAAGGCTGAGCGCAATATCCGCAAACGAAAGCGCCTCAAGAACCACTTCCCCCTGCCGCCTGGAAAGCGCGCGGATGCGCGCCAAAAGCTCCTCCGGTGCAAACGGCTTTGTCATATAGTCATCCGCCCCGCAGTCAAGCCCTTGCACTTTGTCTTGAAGTTCATCCTTCGCCGTAAGCAGAATGACGGGCGTTGCGTTTTTTTCTGCGCGCATTTTTTGCACCACGTCAAACCCTGTAAGCCCCGGAAGCATTACATCCAAAATGACCAAGTCATATTGGCCGCTGCGGGCATAGCTTAACCCATCGATACCATTGTGAACAACATCCGTTATATGCTTTTGTTCTTTGATGATTTGCGCCAGCGCATCGGCCAAACGCATTTCATCTTCCACAATCAATATTCTCATGCATAACCATTCCCCGCCCATTCTATGTAAGGTAATTATAACACAGTTTGCTGAAAATAAACTGAAATCATTACTTCAGACTGTTTTCAGCGTTTTGCTTTATACTGTAGGCAGGCCGCTTATATGGCGAAGGGGCTAAAGAAAGGGGTGCGCAATGGAAACATACCGAAACGAGTGGAAGCATGAAATATCCTACTCGGACATGATTACCATACGCCATCGTATGCGTGCGGTTGCAAAGGCGGATGAACACGCGGGGCCTGACGGCAGCTACAATGTGCGAAGCCTTTATTTTGACACGCCTGCAGACAAAGCACTGCGTGAGAAAATTGACGGCGTAAACACCAGAGAGAAGTTCCGTATCAGGTATTACAATGGGGATCAAGCGTTCATTCAGCTTGAGAAAAAAAGCAAAGTAAATGGGTTGGGAAATAAAAAGTATGCAAATATTACCGCGCGGGAAGCGCAAAGCATCGCGGACGGCAATTGGGGATGGATGCCGCAAAGCGGCAGGCCGTTGGTTGTGGAGCTGTACAGCAAAATGCAATCCGAAGGTTTGCGGCCGAAAACAATCGTGGACTATACAAGAGAGCCGTTTGTGTATGCACCGGGCAATGTGCGGGTGACGCTGGATTACAATATCCGCACCGGGTTGAACGGCATCGATTTTTTGAACCCACGGTGCATCACCATCCCGGCCGGAGGCGGCATTATCATGGAAGTCAAGTGGGATGCGTTTCTTCCTGCCGTTATCCGCAAGGCTGTCGGGCTTAACGACAGGCGAAGCAGCGCATTTTCAAAGTATAGAATTTGCCGTATCTATGGCTAAAAACGAAGGAGCGAATGTATATGACAACATTTTCTGATATTTTCAAATCCGGTTTTTTGGATAACATAACCAGCGTATCTTTGATCGATATGGCGATTGCACTTGTTTTAGCTTTTGGACTTGGCCTGTTTATCCATATGGTTTATAAAAAAACGTATTCGGGGGTTATGTATTCCTCCGGGTTTTCTCTCACGCTTATTTCTTTGACAATGATAACAACCCTTGTTATTCTTGCGGTGACATCCAATGTTGTGCTGTCGCTTGGCATGGTCGGCGCGTTGTCCATTGTTCGGTTTCGGACGGCGATTAAAGAGCCGACAGACATCTCGTTCTTGTTTTGGTCGATTGCTGCGGGCATTGTGCTTGCTGCCGGAATGATACCCCTTGCGGTTGCCGGCAGTGTTGTTATCGGGCTGGTGATTCTTGTGTTTGCAAACAGAAAATCGTCCGACAACCCGTACATCATTGTCATAAGCTGTGCCGATCATGACAGCGAGGTAAGGGCGACGGCATTTCTTGATAACCAAGTGACCCGTGCGGTTATTAAAAGCAAAAGCGTGCAAAACGGCGCGATCGAGCTTAACTTCGACGTGCGGCTGAAGGGCGATGACACCGCCTTTATCAATACGCTTTCGGAGCTGGGCGGTATCAACAGCGCGGTTTTGGTTAGCTACAACGGCGATTATTTGGGATGAGGTGGTAAGGATGCTGGGGAATAAGAATATCAACGGGATTTGCTGGGTTGTTATTGTGTGCAGCGTTGTTATCGCCGCACTGTTTACAATGGCGGCCATTGCGGGGCGGATTGAGGCAAATGCCGAAATGGGTTACGAAAGCAGACTTTTCGATACATCCCGCGTTCACACCATCGATATCGTGATGGATGATTGGGATGAATTTATACGAACGGCAGCGGCGGAAGAATATTCGGCTTGCACTATCATCATTGATGGTGTAAAATATTCCAATGTGGGGATACGCGCCAAGGGCAATTCTTCTTTGTCGTCGGTTGCGTCATACGGTAACGACAGATACAGCTTCAAAATTGAGTTTGACCAATACCAATCCGGCAACAGCTACTATGGTCTGGACAAAATAAGCCTTAACAATCTTATTTTTGACAACACATACATGAAAGATCATCTGACATATCAGATGATGGCATATGTCGGAGTAAACGCGCCGCTAAGCAGTTTTGTGTATATTACCGTAAACGGCAAGGATTGGGGGCTGTATATGGCCGCCGAGGGCATCGAGGATGGTTTTTTGCAAAGAAACTATGGCACAGCGCACGGCGCACTGTATAAACCCGACAGCATGAATATGGGCGGCGGACGAGGGGCCGGCGCCAATTTCGATATGGATGCGTTTATGGATGGAGGTGACATTGGCCGCGCGGATAGGTTTGGCGGCAGAAACGGGAATAATGTCGAGGGGTTTGGCGGTATGGGAAGTGCGGATGTATCACTTCAATACATTAACAATGACCCGGGCAGTTATCCCAACATTTTTGACAATGCCAAAACCCAAATCACAGATGCGGATAAAACCCGCCTGATTGCTTCGTTAAAGAAATTAAGTGAGGGCGAAACGGTTGAGGCGGTTGTTGATATAGACGCGGTGATTCGGTATTTTGTAGTTCATAACTTTGTGCAAAACGGCGACAGTTATACCGGCAGCATGGTTCACAATTATTACCTGTATGAAGAAAACGGCGTTTTGGCCATGCTTCCGTGGGATTACAATATGGCTTTCGGCGGGTTTGGCGGGGCGGAAGCCTTGGGCGGCGCGACCGCGGATGTAAACGCCCCTATTGATTCCCCCGTTACAAGCGGCACGTTGGAGTCGCGCCCCATGGTGGCGTGGATTTTTGAGGATGAAGGGTATACCGCGCTGTATCACCGGTATTTCGCGGAATACATTGAAGGCTATTTTAACGGCGGGCATTTTGAGCGGATGCTGGATGCAACGGTTGATTTGATTTCTCCGTATATCGCAAAAGACCCCACTGCGTTTTGCACTTATGACGAATTTGTTCTTGGCATAGAAACACTGCGGGCATTTTGCCTTTTGCGCGCCGAGAGCGTGTATGGCCAACTAAATGGGGCGATACCCTCAACCCAAGAGGGGCAGCGCGCGGACGGCGCATCACTTGTGGATGCGTCGCACGTGTTGATTTCCGACATGGGAGGTATGGCGCGCGGCGGGATGGGTGGCTTTGGCAATGCAAGGCCGAATCCGAATGGCGGGGCAAACCCGGCAGAGATGCCCGGCACGGAATACCGGCCAAATGCAGATGAAATGCTGAATATGGAAGGCCGGCCGAATGCAGGCGGAATGCCGAACATGGAAAACCGGCCGAATACAGACAGAATGCCCGGCCGCGGTGGTGATGTTGATGCAAACGCGGTGCCGGGCAGCTTCGGTGCATCGGCAACATCCGGCGGTGGAACGCTGGCGGCGTTGCTGGGCGGTTCGGTGTTGTTTTTGGCAGTTGGGTTGATTACGGCGAAAAATTACAAGAAATAATATAGTGGTGCAAGGATGAAACAGGCGTTATCAATGCGTTGCAAAGTATGACGCAATCAAGGAGGAGAAAAAACATGAAAAACTATAAAAAGATAATAGGCCTTTTGCTTTCAGCCGTTTTGTGTATTGCTTTATTCGCAGGGTGCGGCGGGGAGTCAAATGCCGCATTTTCTTACAGCGACGGGCTTGACGAAAATGGCTTTTGGGCGGGCGTAAAGGCGCAGGATTATATTGTGGATTTCGATTATAACGGGATTCTTATTCCCGAGCATGTCCACCGTGTGCCGGAGGAAGATGTGCAAGCGGAAATTGAGTATATCTTGGAATATTTTGCAGGGTCTGCAATGGTTACGGATCGCGAGGTTGCTTACGGTGATCTTGTAAATATTGATTATGTCGGAAGTGTGGACGGCGTTGAATTTGCAGGCGGCTCAACCGGCGGCAACGGTGCGGAGGTAACCGCCGGAAGTATGGATTATATTGACGATTTCCTGACGCAGATTATCGGGCATATGCCGGGTGAAACAATCAATGTCGAAGTCAGATTTCCTGACACGTACTATGAGGCCGACCTCCAAGGCAAGGACGCCCTTTTCGTAACGACAATCAACCATATTGTTGATATGACAGTGCCGGAGTTAACGGACGCGTTCGTCGAGGCAGAGCTTTCTTTTTATCATGGTTGGATGACGGTTGCCGAAATGCAGGAAGAAATACGGATGGGCTTTCAGAGAGGCGCCATCGAAGAATACATTAGGGCGTATTTGTCGGATGAGGTGGAGGCCAAGTCCATACCGGATGCACTGGTGGATTACCAAGTGAAAAGTATGCAGGATTTTTACCAGGGCTATGCAGATATGTACGACATCACGTTGGAGGAATTTCTTCAAGAATACGTGGACGTTTCCGGTTGGACGGAGCTGCTTGCGAACAACCAGGAAGAAAACCTGCGCGGTGCGCGGTATTCTCTTGCGATACAAGCGGCGGCCGAAGCCGCCGGAATTGTGGCGGATGTTGATGATGTTGCGGCGTTTTTCCTCGAACACACAGGGACAAGCGATTATGCCGAGTATGAGGAGCAGTACGGGATGCCCTACTTGATGCAGTTGGCGCTGCAGCAAAAGGTCATTGTATTTATGATTGATCTTGCCGTTTTGGCGTAACAGGCCCCAAAGCATGCAAAACCTCCCTGCGCAGTTTGCGCGGGGAGGTTTTTTTGAAGCTTCAACAAAAAGCCAACCGCATCCAAAAAGGTTATGTTGTTCCTGTAACTGCCAAGCATGAGTGTGGCCATACTTCATGGGATTTTTGAAAGGCAAGGGCAGTCTGCTGATATTTGATAGACACGCGAACCTAAAATGCAAATACGGCAACCGACATTTTTAGTGCGGAAGATATTACTTCAGACCGAATATCCCTCAAAGAGTATGTTGGCTCTTATTGGTTTCGCTATTTCTGTTTGGGTTGGTGCCAATAAAAACCGAACCACTGCCCGCCGCCGTCAAAAAATTCACCCAACCACACTTGCCCCCCATATCACTGCGCCTCCGCATACTGAAAATTACTCCATTGTTTTTAATGACTCCACCATATCAAGCTGTCGAATTTTTCTTGAAAACAGCGTGCTGACAAACACCGACAGCCCAAAGGTAATCACAAACGACAGCGCCGCTGTGCCTGCCGTCAGTTCCACAGGGAAGTCAAATGCTTCGCCCGATGAACCGGTAATCGCGTGCACCAGCCACAGCCCGCAGGGAAGCCCCAGCATAAAGCCGACCACCGAAAACCAAATATTTTGCGTAAGCAGCAGCCCGCGCAGCTTTTTGGTTTTCATACCCATGACTTTGAGCGTTGCCATCTCTCTCGCTTTTTCCGTGAAGGACAAAAGCCCCAGGTTGTACAGCACCACGATGGAAAGCACTGCCGCGCCCACAATCAGGACATACACCATGGTCATCATCGCCTCGGTTAAATCGTCCCAACCCGCGATGATGTCGGCAGTGGACAGCACAAGAGATACCCCGGCGAAGCTTTCGGTGACCGTTTCGGCGCTGATGATGCTTGTGGCCCGAAAATCATAGCCGTGCGCCTCAAGCGCCTCGCGGGTCATGGATAGCCCCTGTATGGTAGGGTTGCGGTCAAGCTGTGTGATTGTCGTTTCCACCCATCTCTCACTGCCGTAGATATGCCATTCAACAGTGTCGCCGATTGTGACGCCTAAAATGTCCGCCAGCCGCATAGTTATCGACGTGCCGTTTGCAGGCCATGCCATCGGTTGCTTGCCGCTGTCAGTGAGGTGTATCAGTGTCGAGCCGTCTGTGACAGTTACCGAGGCGGTTCGCTTTATGCCGTTCACTCGAATTTCGATGCTGTTTTCCATGACGGCTTCACCATTTACGGCCAAAATCACCGCATCGATTTGTGCATCTGTGGCAGCTTCTTCCAAATTCAGCTTGCTCTCAAATTGGTTGATGCTCTCATATTGCCATTCTTTCAACAATCTCATGCTGTCGTGTATCCCGAAGGCGCACACCAAAAGCGCCGTACAGCCCAGCACGCCAACGATGGCCATAACCGACCGCGCCTTGTTTCTGGCAGCATCACGCAGGTTCCATTGTGTGTTGAAGCCGAATCGGCGCCATAAGGCAGTTTTCTCAATGAAACTATGCTTTGCGATTTTGGGGGCTTTTGTCCGCAAGGTTTGCGCGGGGGTGTCTGTAAGTTGATTGGCGCAGGCAAGCCATGTGACGGCGGCGCAAAGAACGACAACCAGCGCTGTGACAACGGCAAACGAGGGATGGTAGGCCGCCTTCCATTCAGGCATGGTGTAAAACCCGGACATGGACGGATAAAAAAGCTGCGGCAGTGTCAACGGCCCGACCATGCAGCCCAAAACCGAGCCAGCAAGCGCAAGCCGAAAGCCGTAAGACACATAGTGCCGCAGAATTGCGCCGCGCTTGAAGCCCATTGCTTTCAGTGTGCCGATTTGCGTACGCTGGCTGCTGACGATGCGCGTCATGGTAGTCATCATGGTCAGCAGCGCCACAAGCAGGAAAACGATGGGAAAAATGTCGCCCATCATTTTGTGCTGGTTGATTTCATTTTGGAACATCGCAATGGACGGGTGGTTTTCCTGCTCCAAATAGACGGCAATTTTGCCGCCCAATGCGCCGCTTACTTTTTCCTCCAAACCGTCAAGGCTTTCTGATTTTATCAAAATGGTACTGTATGCAAAATAATCCGGCGCGGGAAACGCCGTGTATGACAGATACGCATACCCTGTTTCTGCAAAATTCGGCGTTAGGCCGCCGTTATCGCCCGCAAAAACGTATTCCGGCGCGTAGATCGTTCCTCGGACTGTCTTTTCGGTTTCCATACCGGCGATGCTCACTGTCAGTGTGTCACCGACGGCCAGGCCGTTTGCTTCGGCAAAACGCTTGTCCGGCCAGATGCCATTGTCGTCTGCTATATCAAACGGCACGCCATCGACAAGATGAAATACGGAGATTTCGCCCTTTTCAACAAAATGAAGTGAAAGCTCCGGCGCGTTTGCGAAGCTTTCATTTGAGAAATGTTTGACGGCTGCCTTGAGAATCGTCCGCCGCTCGGCAGCGGTAACACCTTCAATGGCCGCAACCGCCTGCGCCTGCTCCATGGTGTAGGTGCTGCCCATAACAAGCACGTCCGCGAGATTGGTATCGGTGTAATAGCGCTCGGCACTGGTTTGCAGGCCGCGCCATTCGCCTCCAACCCCGGTGTAGATAAATACAGCCAGAAAAGCCATGAGGAATATCGAAACAAATTGTGATTTATGGCGCAGGATATCGCGCAGCATTTTGCGTTTCAACATTACCAATTCACCTCGCTGACGGCTTTCGGCAAAGCGTTTTCCGTGATGTCGCGTATTTTGCCGTTTTTGATGCGAATGACACGGTCGGCGGCTTCGGCAAGCGCAGCGTTGTGCGTGACGATAATCACCGCTTTGTTCCGTTCCCGGCTCATCTTTTGCAGTATGGTGAGAACAAGCACCCCTGTTTCGCTGTCGAGCGCGCCTGTCGGTTCGTCGCAAAGCAAAATCGCGGGGTTTTTGGCGACAGCGCGGGCGATGGAGATGCGTTGCTGCTCCCCGCCGGAAAGCTGTGATGGGAACTGTCGCGCGCGTGCTGGCAAGCCAACCATCGCAAGCAACTCGTTCGCATCCAGCGGATTTTTGACTATATCCTTTGTCAAGGCGATGTTTTCATAGGCGGTCAGTGTTGGAATTAGGTTGTAAAATTGGAACACGAAGCCCACATTTTCGGCACGGTATTCCGTCAGCGCGTTGTCACCCAAGCCTGTGATATTTTGGCCGTTTACGATGATTTCGCCGCTTGTTGCAGTGTCCATGCCGCCTAAAAGGTTTAACACAGTGGACTTCCCTGCGCCGGACGGGCCGAGGATAACGACAAACTCACCCTCGCGGATTTGAAAGCTTACATCGTCAACGGCGCGCAGTTTATGCGCGCCGAGGATGTATTCTTTCACTACATTCTTAAATTCAACGATTATTTTCGCATTCATCTCCATACGCCGCCTTTGTCATGGAAGAGCCGTCGCCCTTCTTATTTTGCGATGTTTGCACCAAATTCCTTGCACTCGCTGCCTTCGGGCATTTCGTTCACAATCAGGCTGTCGCAAACGAGGGTTGCCCCGGCATTTTTCATGCGAACATCCCAGTCGCGCATCCATTCACCATCACCCCAGCCATACGAGCCGAACAGGGCAAGCTTTTTGCCTTGCAGGTTGCTTTCAATGGAAACGATGTAAGGCTCGAACTCGCTTTCCTCCAGAACCTCGGCCCCCATTGACGAGCAGCCAAGGCAGAGGGTATCGCATTCGACATCAGCAACGTTTGCGTCGGATACGTTTTTAAGCGACACGGTTGCACCCGCGCCCTCTGCGCCTTCTTTGATAAATTTTGCCATTGCTTCGGTGTTGCCGGTACCGCTCCAGTAAATAATGTTGATGTGCATAACCCGCATCTCCTCATCATGTTTTATATTGAGCCGTTTGCGATTGCCTCGGCTTTATAACAAAAATAGCGATAGAAAATGAACCATGCCGCCTGATAAAGCAGCGGTAAATGCACAAAGGCCTGTGCCGATAACCGCACCCCGTATATGGTGGCACAGGCTTCGGTATTCTGCGTCCATATCCTCAGTTCCGGGTATTCTGACTTTTAGGCTGTGGCAGAACCATCCAAAATCTAAAACAAATAAATCAAACAGATTAACCGACATGAACAGAATAAACACATGGGTGGCGGCGCTCACAAAATTCTTAGCGCCCGACAGCCGCGCTGCCACCGCAAAAAGTATCGCAATCACAAAAACAGATGCGACTTTCCTTGCAAAATGCTTTTGTTCTTTTTTCTGTATGACACTTGCGTATTGCGGCAGTGACTCGACCTTCTTGCGGATTGTTGTTGGATAAGACATGATGTACAACAATGGATCCTTTAGTAAGGTAGGAATCATAATGGCTGTGAAAACAATGCAGGCCGCCAAACATTGCAGAATAAGAGTCATAAACACCCCCAAGCGCATAAAAGAAAATCGAGAGTTAACTGAGATTAACTTCAATTATAACGGTGTTGATGAAAAATGTCAAGCATAAAAATGCACCCCATTTTATAGGGCGCATTTTTATGCTTGCTCCGCAAACGAATGTACATGTTTCGCCATATCATTTGTGTACGATGACTTTAAAGCAGCCAGGTTATCCGACCCATAAATCAATCATCATAATCAACGTCTGTCTTAAGTATCTTCCCTGTTGCCGCGTCTATTTCATATTCGTACTCCAGCCGACCGTTGTTAAATTCAACCTCATATACCATGATTCCATCTTCGCGGTCAAGTTTAACTTTCATGTGGCTGACCTGCGACTCGGACAGCCCGGCGTGAGCAAGCGCGATAGCTTTCGCTTCGGTTTCGCCGATATGCTGTGCTGGGGCCGGGGTGGATTGCGGCGGTGTCATGTTCTGTATGGCGGTATTATTTGGAATCGAGTAATTCTCGATATCTCTGTCGAACTCCAAAATCATGCCGCTTGCCGCATCAATTTCGTAAT
>JGI994J12354_10005016_pt1 | contig 11582 bp, 14 predicted proteins | sample IntmicLarv3ML3BL_FD_12354 | JGI IMG/M metagenome (IMG submission 12354) | reverse complement strand
GTGCCCGATGCAAAATTTGAAAACATCATCGTTGAACCGTCTGACATACAAAAAGAAATGGTACAGGAATTATCCGAACGTGCCGCCGCCGTTCACGCAAAACTCGTCGAGCCAAATATTGACAATATGCTTAAAATTACGTCAGACGGACGAAAAATCGGGCTTGACCAACGCCTGATGAATCCACTTTTGCCCGATTTTGAGGGGAGCAAAGTCAACGCCTGTACGGAAAATGTGTATCATATATGGGAGGAAACCAAAGAAAAACGTCTGACACAACTCATATTTTGTGATTTTTCAACACCAAATAAGGACGGAAGATTTAACATATATAACGATATTAGAGATAAATTACTGAACAACGGTATACCCGAACATGAAATAGCTTTTATTCACGATGCAGACACCGAAACCAAAAAGAAAGAACTGTTCGCAAAAGTTCGTCAGGGCAGGGTTCGCATATTATTCGGTTCCACGTTCAAGATGGGGGCAGGAACAAATGTGCAGGACAGGCTTATTGCGATTCATGACGCAGATTGTCCGTGGCGACCCGCAGACCTCGAACAACGCGCCGGACGTATTATACGTCAGGGTAACCAAAATTCCGAAGTCCAAATTTTCCGTTACGCGACAAGCGGCACATTCGACAGCTATTTATGGCAAACAGTTGAATCAAAACAAAAATTCATCTCGCAGATTATGTCGTCAAAATCGCCAGTACGCTCGTGTGAAGACGTTGACGAAACAGCTCTGTCATACGCAGAAATAAAGGCGTTGTGTGCCGGTAATCCGCTCATTGCAGAGAAGATGAATCTCGACGTTGAAGTGGCAAAATTGCGTATGCTCAAAGCAGACCATCAGAGCCAGCATTACCGTTTGGAAGATGAGTTGTTACGCGGTTATCCCGAAAAAATCACGTCATGTAAAGAACGTATTGCCGGTATTGAAAAAGATATTGAGTTATATAAATCACAGAATGAAAAGTTGACGGATATTCAGGAATCCATGACAGGAAACACGACTTCGGTTACGGCAAAATTCCCCGGTATGATTGTAAACGGAGTAGAGTACAAAGAAAAAGAGCCTGCCGCGAAAGCACTGCTTGAAACCTGCAAAGGCGTTAGGGATAGAACCGAAATAAATATAGGGGAGTACATGGGATTTAAGATGACTTTACAATATGAAAGTTTCGGGAATTTATTCAAACTACATCTGCGCGGAAATATGACGTATCAACTCGACCTCGGCACGGATGCATTCGGTAATATCACGAGGATAAACAACGTATTGAATGAATTGCCCAAACGCCTGAAAACAGCGCAGTCACAGCTTGAAACGTTATTATCACAGCAGGAAGCGGCGAAGTCTGAACTTGAAAAACCGTTCACTCTGGCGGCTGAACTCGCTGAAAAAGAGACAAGGCTCGCACTCTTAAATGCCGAATTGAATATTGACGGCGATGGCGGTTTCGATGTTATGAACGATGAGGACAACCGCGAAGAACCTGAAACAGAATCAGAACAGGAAAACGTCGCAGATTACCAAAATGAATTTGACAAAAAAGTGAAACCATCTTTTTTAGACGAGATACGCAACTTTATTCCGGAAAAAACATCGACTGTTCCGGTGAAAAAATCTGAGCGTGATATATAACAAAGCATGGCGGCGGTTTTACGTTCCGCCGTTTTAGTATTTTTGTGGAGGCGATAATTATTGATAGTACAAATAAAATGACAGCGGCAAAAAAACGAACACGGACACACACCGTCAACTTCCGTGTCACGGCACAGGAACGTGAAATGATAAACAGACGAATGGCTCAAACGGGAATAAAGAATCTACGCGCTTATCTGCTCAAAATGGCGGTTGACGGGCGTGTGATTCATATAGAACTTGACAGCGTCCGCGAGATGGTGCGACTACTCTCAAATGCGACGAATAATATAAATCAGATAGCGAAACGCGCCAATGAAACGCGAAGTATTCACGCCACTGACCTTGACGAACTAAGTCGGCATTACGACGAAATCTGGGGTCAGGCAAAAATGATTTTACGGAAGTTAGCGGAGATGTAATATTTAATAAATACCTTGATATAAATAATTTTTTATGATATAATTATTTATATAAGCTCATTCATAAAATACATTGGAGAAAAAAATGTTTTGTTTTATCTTTATAGGCACAAATAAAATTCGATAATTATTTGACACCGATATTCAAGTCTGTTTTTACAGGCTTTTTCGGTTGTACGAAAAAAATCATTTTATTAAACTTATAAGGAGAAATTAATGAATATAAATAATGTAATAATAAAACATTATCTGAAAAATGTAATGTTTATAAACGGCACAGCATATGCCGGAAAATCGACTATGGTAAAAATGCTTGCCGAAAAATACGGGCTAATCCATTGCGGAGAAAATTATGATTGTATCCCCGAAGAAATAAGAACTCCTGATAATTTTCCGAATATGTGCTATTTTCAAACAATGAAAGATTGGCAGGAATTTATTAACAGAACGCCTGATGAATATGATAATTGGATTCAAGGGGGATATAAAGAAGTGATGGAATTTGAAGTGGCATATCTTATGCGTATTTCTCAATCACAAAAAGTTATAGTCGATACTTGTATTCCCGTCAATGTACTGCGTGAAATTGCGAATTACAATCAAGTCGCGATAATGTTGTCACCGCTCTCTATGTCTGTTGAACATTTTTTTGACCGTGACGACGCGGACAAAAAATTTTTGAAAGAACAAATAATGAAAGCCGAAAACCCCGAAAAAACTATGGCAAACTTCCTTGCTTGTATAGCAAAAATAAACGGGCGGCAATATTATGATGAATTCATAAACAGCGGTTTTTTTATATTGGAACGAAAAGACGCGATAACCGACACAAAGTCAGAAACACTTGAAATTCTCGCGAAACATTTTGGATTAATGAACTAATTGCATATAATACAAAAATCAATTGTAATATATAATAGTAATATTTTAAAGTCAGGAGCGGTAGAACAATGAAAATGAATGAAATCCCACAGGTTGCCGAGGAGTATGATAATGATTTCATATTCGCGTTCTGTACTTTTTTAGATGAATTCTATGCTGCGAACGGCGAGGAAAAAAAGAGATTGCTTATCGAAGAACCGAACGAAGGATTATTCGACAGCGAACAATATTGCACTCTTGCGGCAACAGCACATAAATTAGCGAACGACTATAATATAAATGTACCCGAATGGACTAAAAACAAAAAATATATTATGCCGTACCCGGTTTACGCGTTTAACGCGTCCAAGCCGGAATATAAGGAGTTATTACAAAACGTAACACCGGACGAATTTAAAATGCGTAATTTGTTTTTGGGTTCAAAAATCTTAAAAAGGGTGTAGAGCTATGAAACGAAAATTTTCAAAAAACGATATATTAAAGTACCTCAAAGAGATAAATAAAAAGTTATCGGAACGCGGAAAATACGGCGAGGTAATGCTGTGCGGCGGAGCGGTTTTGACTTTGATGTATGAAGCCAGAAATTCGACGTTCGATATAGACGCAATTTTGAAACCGAGAGATGATTTAAAGGAAATCATCGACGAAATAAGCCTCGAAAATAATTTAACAAGTCAATGGCTTAACGATGATGTTTCTATATTTACTAAAGAATTTGAAAATCTTAATTACTCAGAATATTTACAACTAAGCAACCTTACAATCAGAGTTCTGGACGCGGAAAGTCTGCTTGCTATGAAACTCGTTTCGGCTCGTGAAAAAACTTACGATTTAAGCGATGCGGTAATCTTAATGGGATATTTAAAAATAAGTAATATTGAAGAAGTCTATGCAATATTTGAAAAGTATAAATTTCCGCTTCACCCGACGGCTTTAAGCGAAAGTATGAATTTTGCGGAACAGGCTTTTAATGAATATATGAAAAAATAGAATAAAATTTCATCAAAAAACAAGAAGCAAGTCCTTAGCGGATTGCTTCTTGTTTTTGCGTATTCACATAAAAATCAAGCCTATATTTTTTTCAAAAAACATTTATTTTTAGTTTGGAGGTCAAAGGGAGCTATGGCTACGACGTGGATAAAATCTCTCCACACCGGAAGCAAACGGACGCGGTCGTCCGTTATTTCTAAAATTATTGATTATGTGAACAATCCGCAAAAGACTGATAGCGGCAGACTTATTACTTCCTATGCCTGTAACAGCCGCGTCGCCGACGATGAATTTCTGCTCGCGAAAAAAGAATATGAGTATATAACGGGACGCAATCAAGGTAAGCACGACGTACTCGCTTATCATATACGGCAGAGCTTCAAGCCCGGCGAAGTTGACGCTGAAACAGCAAACAGAATCGGATATGAACTGGCGATGTCGTTCACGAAAGGTTCTCACGCTTTTATCGTGGCAACACATATCGACCGTCATCATGTGCATAATCACATAATCTTTAATTCAACCGCTATATCATGCGATAAAAAATTTAATGATTTCAAACGTTCGGGCAATGCGGTTCGCCGTATCAGCGACTTACTCTGTCTTGAAAATGGATTATCGATAATAGAAAATCCGAAACCGTCCAAAGGCAGAAATTATGCTGAATGGCTCGGAAATAAAGAACCATCTTGGCAGGATAAACTACGTTTAAAAATTGATGAAGTTTTACCCGCTTGTTCTACTTTCGACGATTTCCTCACAGCAATGAAAACCGCAGGTTATACAGTCAACGACAGACGTAAATATATTACATTTCTCGCGCCCGGACAAAAGAAACCGACACGTCTTGATACTCTCAAAGGTGAATACACGGAAGAAGCGATTCGGCGGCGGATTGGTATGACAGGAGCCGTAAAATCGAGTACAGACGGAAGTCATACTCGTGTCAGCTTGCTTATTGATATACAAGCTAAAATCCGCGAGGGTAAAGGCGTGGGATATGAGCATTGGGCAAGAATTTTCAATCTCAAAGAAGCGGCAAAAACCTTGATTTTCCTCAAGGAAAACAATATCGACAGTTACGACGATTTGATAAAAAAATCATCCTCCGCTTCGGGTGATTTCGCCGCATTGACGAAAAAAATAAAGGAAGCGGAAACGCGTATGGCTGAAATATCCGAATTGCAAAAACAAATCGGAACTTACGGAAAAACCCGTGATGTTTATGCTCAGTATCATAAGTCAAAGTGGAGTGAAAAGTTTTACGAAGAACATCGTGCCGATATAATATTACACAGAGCCGCAAAAAAATATTTTGACGGCTTGGGTTACGGAAAAAACAAGAAACTTCCGACGATAAATTCATTAAAACAGGAGTACGCCACGCTTCTCGGCGAGAAGAAAAAATTATACTCAGGTTATCACGCATTGAAGAAAAATATGCAGGATTTATTAATCTCAAAAGGTAACGCAGACAAGATTCTTGGTATTAAGCCGGAAGCGCAAAATCGTAACGCTTCGCGTGAAAAAAATCGTAGCGGTACGCATGAAATATAGACTGCGTTAGCAGTCGAAGCAGACGAGCGAAGCGAGGCTTAAACGAACACGCAGAGCGTGTTCGAGGGGTCTTAGGGGGAATCCCCTAACAAGCAAGTCAAGACATTTTGCATCCGCAAAATTGTCTTGGACGGTGGGAGTGGCGTTCCACTCCCCATGCTTGCGCGTTGTATCGGAACGTTCCGATACACTTGGTAATAGGAACAAAAATAAAATCGGAACAGAAAGCACGAAGTCATGAAAATGCGGGACAATCGTGCAAAAAAGTTCCGATTTTAATTTAGAGTCGAAAGTAATACCGTGAAACGAATGAGAGATGAAAAAGGAATGTTCCGATTTTAATTTTTCAGTAAGATAAAGATTACTTTCGAAGTCCAACCAGCCGCTTGAGCGCATCCTCGTCTGTGATAACATAACGTTCGGAATCCAGCTTGGTAAACATCGGTGAATTTTCCGGCGTTGCTTTGGCAATAGCGGTTCGCTTGTGTTCGGTATCTGCATGAGCATACACCTTATGACAAGTTTGTCAAGCCAATATCAACAAACTTTATGGCTTTCGGTTCCTTACTTTCCATTTCTTCTTCCTTGCCATAATATTTTTTTGTCGAATCAATTTCTGCGTGTCCTAAAATCTGAGCCACAGTAGTTACTGGTGTGCCGGACGCAAGCATTGATGTTCCAAGTGTCCTCCGCAGTGTATGGAATCGCCTGCTGCTTGGAAGCCCCGCTGCCTTACAGCATGATTCGTAAATTTCGCCGATAGTGACGGCAGATTTCAATCTGGCGTGCGGAGCCGTTAATCGCAAAAAAATATGCTCCGAATCACTGTCGGGTCTTGCATTTAAAATGTAGTCGCTTAGTGCTTCTCCGACATCTTTGGTTAGAGGCAGAACCACCGAAATTGCAGTTTTCGCTTGTAAAAGTCTGACTTCGCCGTTAATTCAATCAATATCCGTGAGTTTCAATGCAACAATATCGCAGGCTCGAAGTCCAAGAACTATTCCGAGCATCATCACAGCGTAAGCGCGTTTCCCTTCAATGGTAGCTTGGTCGATTGATTCAAGCATTGCGGCGAGTTCGTTAGCGCTCTGCGTTTCTGGAATTTTTTTGCCGCGATTAACCTTGAAGGACAGAAGTGCGGCAAACGATGATTGCGAATACCCGGAATCATACAGATATGAATAGAGCTTTAGCATAAAAATTCTGATGTTATACACGGAACCCATTGCCATAGTTTCAGAACAATACAGCATGAAGTTTTGGATTTGTTCCGCTCCTACTCCACGCAAGTCAATGAATCCTTGCTCAGTGAGACATGCAAAATATTTGTGTGTAGTCCAACGCATATCATTCCGTGTGTTAAGACTGGTTATTTTGCCGCCTGCACCCACTATCGCCGCTTCGCTTAACAGAAAAGCATCGACGATTTTTTGGAAACATGGCAACAATATTGTTCTCGCTCCCAGCAGTGGATTTGACATATCAACGTCGCCGGTTTTTACAAATTGCACAAACCGTTCAGTTTCACGACGCATATTGTTAGCATGGTCTTCTCCTATTTCTCCCAAGTTGAATCTATTGCTTATTTCACGAATGTACTCTGCGACGACAAAGTCATCGAGTTTGTTTTTGCCGAGGGCTTCGTGACGGCGAATTACAACGCCGGCTCGCTGTAGTCTATTAAGTCTCCCTGTTACTCCGACTCCGCTTGTCTTCAATGCATCGTAGTAACTCTCCATTAGTTCCGTAAATGTTTGTTGTTTCATTTTCAGATAACACTCCTTTATATTATTGACCTGTATATGGTCAATAATATTATACAGTATCTTACTGAAAAATTAAAATCGGAACTTTCCTTTTTCATCGCTCATTCGCTTCATGGTATTTCTTTCGACTCTAATTTAAAATCGGAACTTTTTTGCACGATTGTCCCGCATTTTCATTACTTCGTGCTTTTTGTTCCGATTTTATTTTTGTTCCTATTACTAAACGTATCATTACGTAATGATTAATTTGGTTATTACCGCAAAATGATAATCAACAGATGACGAAAAATCTGACCCGTTGATTAAATGCGCTGATTAAAATTACCTGCTGCCATATAATACCGTGCCGAAAAACCAACTGTACTCAGAAGTCAATTTGGATTGTTATGTTTCCCTTGACAAGAAAACGCTTAAGCGTCTTGTCGAACTTCGGTAGATTAATTATAATCAACAGGTTTTATCAGCAGGCGTAAATTTCAATATGGCTGATTATGTAGAAATTGAATTTTTAATCATTATGTTTGCAAAGCCAACCGCAATAATTACGCCTCTTATGTTCCAACCTACTGATTATAATTTTGTGTTAATAACCAAACGCTTTATTCACAGTAAAATGCGGATTTTTTGGTTATTAAATTTTCGTATTATATTGTAATAGATTTGAAAAATTCAAATTAAATTTCTGATAAAATCAACGAATTTTCAAATCGTAAAAATTGTTTTTTCAATCTTATATTTGTTTTATTTTTTATACAGATAAAAATTTATCGGTTATTGTTTTGATATGTTTCGCAAAATATGGCGACATATCTTTGCTGTGTTCTGTTGGGAAATGAAGTCTCAATCCGCTTGTATTGAGAATAGCAAGTGCTACCGCATCGGCGAATGCTTCCTGCTTTTCTTGGAGCTTTTCAAAATTAATATCCATGGATTTATTGAATTCATCAAATCCGTTGGGAATAATGTTTATGTTCCCTGTCAATGCAAGGTGGAGCGCGTGACCGAGTTCGTGCGCAAAAATAAAGATACGGTTACAAATTCCATTTTCTTTCAGATGAAATAAAAATATGGTAGCCGTTCGAGTGCCGTTATAGGGTATTCCACATTGAGAGTTATGTTCAGTATGGGAGTTGTTGAAGCAAAGAATATACATCGGTTTTGTAGGCGCAATTATATCCAAAATTCTATATGTTTTTTGTGCGGCGTTCAATACGCGATTTATTTCAGCTACCGTAATTGCATCGTAAATCGGCGAAACAAACTCATCGCACCGAACGATAAATTTTTTCGATCCGTTTATAATATCAATCGGGTTTCCGTTTACAGACAAACATGAATACAATAATATAATCGGTGAATGCTCTGGCGGAACAATGATAACATTGTTTTTAGTGCCGCATGGAAGTGTCGAATAAGCCGCTGTTTGTTTGGTAAGAGTATCTTTGAAAAGCTGACATAACCACCACATATATATGTTTTCTAAATTGTCAACGAATGTGATAAATTTTGTTATCGCTGTTTTTATTTCGTCAATGCTCCCGCTCTCGAAAATCGAATAAACATACTCGCTTGCATTTTCTTTATTAAAAGTCTCAATATTTTTTATATAACTCACCGTCGCTTTTTTAAAATAATAATCTTTATTTGTTTGTATTTTTAATGGCTTAATGAATAGCTTACACCTCGCCATACATTTTCATAATCATATTTTCCCCATTTTTGATATTCTGCCCATTTTATCATATTTTGTATAATTTTTATTATTCGGGTTATTACTAATTTTCGTATATATCTGCGACAATAATCTCTTTTCATAGCATATTAATTTTATTTTAAATCATATTTGTTAAAATTTATATATATTTTTTATTTTTGGAGGATTTTTAATGTCAATCAATCAATTTATTTTGTCGGAAGATAAAGTAAGCGAATATATTTCATATCTCAAAGATGAGGAACGCGCTTCTGCTACGATTGAAAAATATTCGCGTATTATTTATAATTTCAAAAACTTTTTAGACGGTGCGGAAGTGACAAAACAAGCCGCTATCGAATGGGAAAACAGTCTATGCGAAACGCATAAAAAAACAAGCATAAACGCTATGCTCGTAGCTATCAATGGTTTTTTCAAATATTTCGGATTGAAAATAACTATGAAACTTTTGAAAATTCAGCGGAACACTTTTATTTCAAAAGATAAGATATTAACGCAGGGCGATTACGAACGGCTTATTAATGCCGCAAAAGTTAAAAACGACGAACAGTTGGCTCTGTTGATGCAGACACTCGGCTCAACCGGAATGCGTGTTAGCGAATTGAAATTTATCACCGTTGAAGCAGTATTGGGCGGCAAAGCTGAAGTGACAAACAAGAGCAAAACCAGAATCGTATTTATCTGTAAGGACTTGAAAAAATTGCTGTTGGAATATGCGAAAAAACGCGGCATAACATCAGGGTCGATATTCATCACACGAAACGGAAAACCACTCGACCGCTCAAATATTTGGAGACGGATAAAAAATCTGGGTTGTGTAGCCAAAGTAGAAAAAAGTAAATTATTTACCCATAATTTTCGCAAGATGTTTGCCAAAAGATTTTATTGCAAATCGAAAGATTTATCGAAGTTAGCCGATATATTGGGTCACAGCAATATAAACACGACGAGATTATATATCATGGAAAGCGGCGACGAACATCTGAAAATTATAGAGTCGTTGAAATTGGTGATTTAACTTAACCACGGTGTATTTCTTCTGTTGTTACATCCTGTACTACATACAGTTATTTTATAATTATTATATCTCAAATATATTAATTAGTCAAATATTTTTTAAAACTTTTTTATTATTTTCGCACCACAAGCCGAAAGACAAAAACTGTTGTTCATTTCGGCTCTTTTGTTGGATATTTTAAGATATTCATCTAAAAATTTTTTCCGGACATAATAAATGCAGAATTTTTTTGTGTTTATTAACAACAGAAGAAATACACTGTGGTTAAATACAAGTTTAAAGATAATTTATATAACAGTAAAATGTTTATGCTATACTATTAATGTCTACAATTTTAATTTTTTGCGGTCTCTGTCGCGGGGGTATTCATTATCCGATAAAATCCAACGACAAAAATTAACATAATTTCCAATATGATTCAAATTATATGCTTGAAATAATATAAAAATACCAGTATAATGTTATATACATTTTTCGACAAAATATTTTTGAAAGGTAATTTATATTATTTTATGACAACCGAATTAATCATTTTATTTATTGCAAGCATGACAACCAACGAAGAAGACCAAATTTTTGCCTCTGACCTATGTTCAGATTATTCCGGTTTAATGTACAAAATTGCTTTTGAACACGTTAAACACAAACAAGAAGCAGAAGACATAATGCAAGAAGCTTTTATAAAATTAATGGAAAAAATCCCACTCTTAGAGCCTATTCAAAATCTTTTTGATATGGTATAATGAAAATCAAAAAGGAGAAATGAAGAATGAGAACATATGTCCATAAATATCCAAGCGATATAACGAGAGAACAATTTGAGATAATCCGTAGCGATTTTGGAGAAGGCAAAAAAGACAACAAAACCAAGAGAAATAGACTTATATAGCGTGTATTGTGCAATTTTATACTTAATAAAAAGTGGGTGTCAATGGGATATGATACCGAGCGACTACCCGAAGCGTGGAATAGTGCGATATTACTATGATGTATGGTCGGCGAAACGAGAAGACGGAAGCACGTTATTGAGCGACGTTTTAAAAAAAATTAGTAGTAATGCAAAGAAACGATGACTTGCGCCGTGACAAAACGAGTCTTGGAATCATAGATTCGCAGAGCGTACAAAACAGCGATATGGGTCGTGAATGCGGGTATGACGCAGGCAAAAAGGTATCAGGGATAAAGAAGCACATGGTAGTTGACACGATGGGATTACCTCATGGGGTTTTTGTAACAACGGCGAATGTAGGCGACCGTGACGGTGCGCTCGAAATGCTCGGATTCAATTTGGACAACTTGTCGTGTGTGAAAAAATTTATAGTTGACGGTGGTTACAGCGGAGATAATTTTGCCAATGCTGTCAAGGAACTTTGCGGCGCGGAAGTTGAGGTTGTCAAGCGCGATGAGTTGCATAAATTTGTAGTTTTACCGAAAAGATGGGTTGTCGAGCGCACTTTCGGCTGGTTAGACAAAGCTCGCAGACTTTGGAAAAATTGTGAGAAAAAACTCCATAATTCCTTGCAAATGACCATTTTTGCTCTTGCTGCCATTCTCTTAAAAAGATTTTGAATAGGCTCTTA
>JGI994J12354_10005015_pt1 | contig 11583 bp, 9 predicted proteins | sample IntmicLarv3ML3BL_FD_12354 | JGI IMG/M metagenome (IMG submission 12354) | reverse complement strand
CTGTCGAGACACTTTATACCGGTTCGCCGGCGGCGAACATCGTTTTGCTGCGCAGCGCGAGGAGCACGGTGACGACCTGCGCAATTCCGGTGCCGAGCATGATGTAGTTTAGGTTCACTGCGTCGGCGAGGGGGCCGAACACGACCATTCCGAGCGGCATAATCGCGCTGTTGAGCATCACAAATACGCTGAAAATACGGCCCATGAAGTCGGGATCGACGCGCGATTGAAGAATGACGTTCGAGACGGTGTTTGTTATCGGCAGGAAAATGCCCATCAAGCCCATAATCGTGATGTATGCCCAGAACGGCATCGAAAAGCCGAGCGCGGCGACGCCGATGGACATGACGAACGTGGCAAGCATCATCGTATGGAACCTGTTTCGGAAGCCGCCCCACGCCGCGATTAGCAGACCGCCGAGCAGCATTCCCGCCGACCACGCGAGCTCAATCGCGGTGAGATACCAGACCTCTGCGCCGTAGTTGCGCGTGACCTGAAGCGGCGAGAGCATCGCGATAGGCGTGATGAGGAACGAGAAAAAGCCGTTGAAAACCATAAAGCGCATGAGAAATTTCGTCTTGCCGATGTAGGCGAGACCTTTTTTCATGTCGTCAAGATAGCCGACGGCACCTGCGGCATCCGTGGTTGGCTCGGTGCGCTCGCGGGCGGGGATTTTCAGGAAAAGGATGAGAATTGCGATTGCGACCGTTGCCGTTACAACGTCTATGTAGAAGAAAACGCTGAGCGACGAGAGCTTAATCAACGCGGCGCTGAGCATCGGCGCGACGAAGGTAATTGCCGACTGAATGCTGCCGTTTATGCCGTTTACGCGCGTGAGTTGCTCCGTCGGAACGAGGTCGGGCAGCATCGCCGAGACGCTCGGCGACTGCACGGCGGAGCCGAAGCCGCGCAGCGCAGTGACGACGAGGAGGAGCCACATGGAGTCGTGACCGAGGGAGAAAAGTATCGCCATTACGAGCGTGGATGCGGCAATAAAGCCGTCGGAGAGTATGATTAACAGCTTGCGGTTGTAGCGGTCAGCCCATACTCCGGCGAACGGCGTGAGCAAAAGCTGCGGCACGGCGGCGAAGATTATACTGAGCATCATAAAGGTGCCGGATTGCGTCTCAAGCGTGATGTGCCAAACGATTGCGTACTGCACGAGTGCAGAGCCGAACAGCGAAATCGCCTGACTGCTGAGGAAAATCGCGGCATTGCGTTTCCAGTTTTGTTTCATAAAACCTCCATTTTGCGGCGATTGTCGCCGCTGTAGTCAAAGCATTATACAGGATATTATTTGCCGCGTCAATTAAAAAGAGTTAAAAATGGTGTTGTGCGCAACGTAACACATTTTTGTAACAGATTTATTAACATTACGGATATGGCTTGACATTGATGGAAAGCAGTGGTAAATTATCGTTAGCACTCGGAGGCGCAGAGTGCTAAAAGACAAATCCGCTTCGCGTATTAGTCTTGGACGCAACTCTGTGAGTTGCGCGCACTAAAGTGCTGAACCTCAGTTTCGCGGAGCGAATTTGAGCTAAACGCAACTCTATGAGTTCCGCACGCCAAGGCGCAAAACGAGGATGAAATTCTCACTTGAATACCACGATTTCACGCCAAAGGAGGGATTGCTTTGGAGCTACAGGGACGTAGCCGTGAGATACTGCGCGAGATAATTGACCGCTACATTGACACGGCGGAGCCCGTCGGTTCGAAGTCGATTTCCTCGGCGATGTCGCTCTCTCCGGCGACGATTCGCAACGAGATGGCGGCGCTGGAGGAGGCGGGAATGCTTGAGCAGCCGCACACCTCGGCGGGGCGCATTCCAACGGCGTCGGGCTACAGATTCTACGTCGACGAGCTGATGCGGCGGCACAAGATGTCCATTGCGGAGACGGAGCGGCTCAACGCGGCGCTCGCGCGGCGCGTGACGGAGCTCGACCGTATTTTGGCGTTCGCGGGGCAACTTGCGTCGCGGATGACGAGCCTTCCGGCGTACGCGATGACGCGGGCGCGTTCGGAGATTACGGCGCAGCGGTTCGATATAATTGAGGTCGACGCAAAGAGCTTCATTTTGGTGGCGATGCTCGACAACGAAGTAGTCAAAAACAAGCTGTTTCACACGCCGACAGCCGTGCCGGAGGGATTTCTCGTCAAGACGGCGATGATTCTCAACTCGGCGTTCACGGGTATTGCGGAGGCGGCGATTACGGAGACGCTGATATCGTCAAGCGAGCGCGCGAGCGGCGATAAATTAGGGATTTTTGCGGCGATTGCACGGTTCGTGATTGAGCTTTTGAGCGATACGGCGCAGAGTGGCCACGTGATTTCCGGCGGCGCGAGGCTGCTGGAGCACCCCGAGTATCGCGATACGGATAAGGCGCAACGGTTGCTGAGCTTTATTGAGGACGAGGCGGCGTTGACGGGCTTGCCCACACCCGATGCTGAGACGACGACGAAGGTCACCATCGGCGCGGAGAATTTGGCGGAGGAGCTGCGCGATTCAAGCGTTGTAGTGACGCGGTACGCGCTCGGCGACGAGACGGAGCTTCTGCTCGGCGTTGTGGGACCTACGCGAATGGACTATTCGCGCGTTATGACGAATTTGCAGTATCTTGCGCAGGGGATTACGGGCGGATTGCCGCCGCCGATGCGCATTGCGGACAACGCGCGGCACCGAGACGATGACGACGGAGGATAGTGTCTCGCCTACGGCGAGACATGCGCGGAACACGAGGAAGATTCTTAGTTGCGCTCAGAATGACGCGCAGCGATATAATAACGAAAAACGAGGTGATATAATTGTCAGCAAAGAAGAAACACGAGGAAAACAAGAACGAGGACGCAGCAAAGGAGACGCCTGAGGCGACGCAGGTCGTTGAGGACGCGGCGGAGGTCGTGGAAACGGTTGCGGAGCCGTCGGCGGAGGAGCTGATTGCGGCGGAGCGCGACAAGTATCTGAGGCTAGCGGCGGAGTATGACAACTTCCGCAAGCGCAGCGCAAAGGAGCGCGAGACTACGTTCTCGGACGCGCGTGCCGACACGATATCGAAGCTGCTGCCGGTGTACGATAACCTTCTCCGTGCGCTGGCGACGCCGTGCGCGGACGAGACGTACGCAAAGGGCGTTGAGATGATGCACACGCAGTTCACTGAGATTTTGGAAAATCTCGGCGTTGCGGAGATTCCCGCGGTGGGTGAGCCGTTTAATCCTGAGCACCACAACGCGGTGTCGCAAATTGAAAATCCTGACGTGGAATCGGGCATAATAACGGCAGAATTTCAGAAGGGTTTTCTGTACAACGGTAAGGTGATTCGCCATTCGATGGTGCAGGTGAGCAATTAGGGATTGCGGCGCACCGTGTAGGGGCGAACTGTGTTCGCCCGCAATGCGCGGACGGCAACGGAAATTGCGGGTCAAGCCCGCAATGACAGGGCAAGACGAGGGATAGATTCTTCGGGCAGAGCCCTCAGAATGACACATAAATCAAACAGGACCGCGTAGCGGACTCAAAATTAGGAGGTAAAATCAAATGGGAAAAATTATTGGTATTGACTTAGGTACGACAAATTCGTGCGTATCGGTTATTGAGGGCGGCGAGCCCGTCGTTATCGCAAACGCGGAGGGTGCGCGCACCACGCCGAGCGTCGTCGCGTTCTCTAAGGACGGCGAGCGCATGGTCGGCGCCGTTGCGAAGCGTCAAGCGGTCACGAACCCCGACCGCACCATCGCGTCGATTAAGCGCGAGATGGGTACAGGCTTCAAGGTTGCGATTGACGACAAAAACTACACCCCGCAGGAGATTTCCGCAATGGTGCTGCAAAAGCTGAAAGCCGATGCAGAGGCGTACCTCGGCACGAAGGTCACCGAGGCGGTTATCACCGTTCCGGCGTACTTCACCGATAGCCAGCGTCAAGCGACGAAGGACGCGGGACGCATTGCGGGGCTTGACGTTAAGCGCATCATCAACGAGCCGACGGCGGCTGCGCTTGCGTATGGCATTGACAAGGAAAACGAGCAGAAGATTATGGTCTACGACCTCGGCGGCGGCACGTTCGACGTGTCGGTGCTTGAGATTGGCGACGGTGTTATCGAAGTGCTTGCCACGGCGGGCAACAACCGTCTCGGCGGCGATGATTTCGACGAGTGTGTCGTGAATTATCTGCTTGCGGAGTTCAAAAAAGACAACGGCATCGACCTTGCGGCGGATAAGCTCGCGCTGCAACGCCTGCGTGAAGCGGCGGAAAAGGCGAAGTGCGACCTTTCGGGCGTTACCTCGGCAAACATCAATCTGCCGTACATTACGGCGGATGCGAACGGTCCGAAGCATTTGGACATGACGCTCACGCGCGCCAAGTTCAACGAGTTGACTGCCGCGCTCGTCGAAAAGACGCTGGAGCCCGTCAACCAAGCGTTGCGCGACAGCGGTCTTTCGCCGAATCAGCTGTCTAAGATACTGCTCGTCGGCGGTTCGACGCGTATCCCCGCCGTGCAGGACGCGGTTAAGAAGATTACGGGCAAGGAGCCGTTCCGCGGCTTGAACCCCGACGAATGCGTTGCAATCGGTGCGGCGATACAGGCGGGCGTTCTTGGCGGCGACGTTGAGGGCATTCTGCTGCTCGACGTTACCCCGCTTTCGCTCGGAATTGAGACGATGGGCGGCGTGTTCACGCGTCTCATCGACCGCAACACGACGATTCCGTCGAAGAAATCGCAGGTGTTCTCTACGGCGGCGGACAACCAGACCTCCGTTGAGGTCAATGTGTTGCAGGGCGAGCGCGAGATGGCGCAGTACAACAAGTCGCTCGGCAAATTCCACCTCGACGGTATCGCGCCGGCGCGACGCGGTGTGCCGCAGATTGAGGTCACGTTTGACATCGACGCGAACGGCATCGTCAATGTTTCCGCGAAGGATTTAGGTACGGGCAAGGAGCAACATATCACGATTACGGCATCGACGAATCTGTCCAAGGACGACATCGAAAAGGCGGTCAAGGAGGCAGAGCAGTTCGCGGCCGAGGACGCGAAGAACAAGGAGGCCGCCGACACGAAGAACGCCGCCGACCAGCTCGTTTATCAGAGCGAAAAAACTCTTGAGGAGCTCGGAGACAAGGTCGAAGCGGCTGATAAAACCGCGATCGAGGACGGTATCGGCAAGGTCAAGGCAGCCCTTGAAAACGGCGACACGGAGCTGATTAAGGTCGCGACGGACGAGCTGCAAAAGGCGTTCTACGCCGTCAGCGAGAAGCTCTATGCGCAGCAGGGCGGCGACCCGAACGCCGCGGACTGCGACGAGGATTGCGATAATTGCGCGCCCGAGGGCGATTTCGTCGACGCGGACTACGAGGTGGTCGACGATGCTTCCTCCGACGAGTAGCAAACAATAACTACAGGCGGGAAGCATCCTGAGTTTTGCCACGCAAAACTCCAAACCTGTTACGGATACGCTAGTCCCACTCACGAGGGTGCAATGAAAATCTTGGACAATGTGCGAGTTTGCGGAGCAAGCTCGCGCGTTGCCCGTTGATGCAGTAAAGGATTGAGAAATTGGCTGATAAAAAAGATTATTACGAGGCGCTCGGCATTGATAAGGGTGCGTCGGACGACGAGATAAAGAGAGCGTTTCGCCAAGCGGCGAAGAAGTATCACCCCGACGTGAACCCCGGGAACACGGAGGCCGAGGCGCGCTTCAAGGAGGTCAACGAGGCGTACGAGGTGCTATCCGATTCCGAGAAAAAGGAGCGTTACGACGCGTACGGTCACGCGGGTGTTGACCCGAATTTTAGCGGCGGCGGCTACGGCGGAGGTTTCGGTGGCGGGTTCGACGTGGATTTGGGCGACATCTTCGGCAGCTTTTTCGGCGGCGGACGGCAAACGCGCTCACGCACTGCGCCGCAGCGCGGCGACCGCGTGACGCATCAGACGGAAATCACGTTTGAGGAGGCGGCGTTCGGCGTTGAAAAGGAAATCGAGGTCTCGCGCATTGAGACGTGCGAAACGTGTGAGGGTAGCGGCGCGAAAGAGGGCACGCACCCCGAAAAATGCTCTAACTGCAACGGTTCGGGCGTGGTTATCGGGCGGCAACAGACGATTTTCGGCGTGACGCAGACGCAGAGCGACTGCCCACGCTGCCAAGGGCGCGGCAAGATTATCCACGACCCTTGCGACAAGTGCCGCGGAGCAGGTCGCGTACGCCGCCGCCGCAAGGTAACGGCGAAGATTCCGTCGGGCATAGACCACGGGCAGACGCTGAACATGCGCGGTCAGGGCAACGCCGGCACGAACGGCGGTGAGGCGGGCGACTTGTACTTAACGGTTGCGATTAAGAAGCACGATGTTTTTGAGCGCGAGGGCACGGCGGTGCTGCTGGCGATACCAATCAGCTTTACGCAGGCGGCGCTCGGCGCGGAGATTGAGGTGCCGACGCTTGACGGACCGGTGCGCTATTCGGTGCCGGAGGGAACGCAGACGGGCACGACGTTCCGCTTGCGCGGCAAGGGGATTCCGAGCCTGCGCAGCGGTTCGCGCGGCGACGAATACGTGACGGTGAACGTGACGACGCCGACGAAGCTGAGCAGCAAGCAAAAGGAGCTTTTGGCGGAATTTGCCGAGCTGAGCGGCGAGGCAAAGCCAGAAAAAGGCCGCAAAAAGAAACGGAAATAAGTGAAACACGCCGCGTAATTCGCAATTACGTGGCGTGTTTTTGTTGTGCGCACCTCGTAGGGGCGAACTACGTTCGCCCGTGGTGGAATCGAGCATGTTTTCTATGCGGCGAGCCCTACGTTCGCCCCTACGAGGGTTGCGCGGGCACATGGGACGCGATTAGTCAAGGCGGAAATACAGCGTGTTCGGGTCGGCAAGGATTGCGGGGGAATGGGTGGTCAGCATTCCGTCGTCCTCCGTTTGATGACGCGCGTTAGAAATTGCTATGACGAGTCCATCATAACCGATTGGAACTTGGAAGGCGTATTCGCCGGCAAGATGCAGGACATCGTTAATCCACGCTCTTTCTAGGGTGGTATAGGTGTAGTCGCACACAAGATCTTCACCATGGTGATTTAGTGTGTAGGTGCGATTGCTTTCTTCGTCGATAGCGCGGATGTACGGTTCTACATCTTTGTCGGCGTAGTAATCAAAGAATGAGAAGAGAAACAGCGCACCATATCGCTGTGCGTTGTCATCAGAGAAAGCGGAGCTGAACTGCACAATGCGCCACTCATAGCCTTCCTTTGCGACACGGGATTCGTCAGCTTCTACGACTAGGTATTCATCAATCCTTGTGTTGCCCGTCGTGTACACGGAGGTGTTATCATAACAACGCGTAGTATACGGAACGCTCTCTCCGAGCTGCATGAATTTCGTAATGCCGAGCGTCTCAAACGCCGCCGCGAGCGGTTCGCCGTCCGTTTCGCCGCATTCGATGCAAATGGCAGGCTCTTGGTAGTTGGCGGGCTGCCACGTGTGCTCGTGGGGCGGAGGTGCCAACCGCGCCAGCATTGCTGCAATCGCCGCGTCGTCCGTAGCCGCCAAACCTTGCGTTAGGATTGCAATTGCGGCGGGTGTGTCGCCAAGTCCGACGTATGCCTCCGCCGCGCCAAGGTACGCTCGTGCGTTCATCGGCTCGATTTCGATAACGGCGAGAAATTGGACGATTGCCTGCTCGTAGTCGAATTCAAGCAAGAATTTTTCGCCAAGGTTTAGCAACTCGGAGCTGCTAAGCGGAACGGCGGGCTTCGCGCACGACGCAACGAGCGCGAGAATAAGCACGGCGCATAAAAGTAACGATATAGCTTTTTTCATTTTGGTTTCCTCTGTTTTTCGATATTAACTATAGTGTACAGTGTGTTTTTCGACGCGTCAATCCCCGGTTATGCTCTTTTTTTGACCAGTTATGCGTCGGCGTCCATCTGCCCTCCGACATGTGCGCGAAACGCGAGGCGTGCAACCGACGGTTGTGCGGCGTGTGCCTTTTGTTCGCTTGAAATTGCAGCGGCGCGGTGGTAATATGGATGCGTGAGAGCTCTCAAGATTAGAACGAAAGGTATGGCGGACTATGAAGATTTCTATTGCGGAGAAAATTAAAGCCCTGCGGCGCGGGCGCGACATGACGCAGGATGAGCTTGCGAGCGTGCTGGGCGTGACGTCGCAATCCGTGTCGAAGTGGGAGACGGGCGTTGCGTATCCCGACATTGAGACGATTCCGATTATTGCGAACTACTTTGAGGTGAGCGTGGATGAGCTGTTTGGGATGGACGCACTGCGCGACGAGACAGCAGAAAAGCAACGCTTGGACGAATTTTGGGAGCAGTGGCAGAAAATGAATCTGATAGGTGAGCCGACGGAGGAGTTTGAGCTTGCGCAATTCACGCAGTTTGCGCGAGATTATCCGCGCAACAAAAACGTGCAGTTCGGATACGCGGTGCGGTTGCTGGAGTTGCCGGATTTGGACAAAAAGCGCGAGGGGGTACGGATTCTGGAACGCCTTGTCGCGGAATGGGTTGACGGTTCGCGGCGATATGACGTGCAATCGCATCTAGTGCGCGGATATATACAGCTTGGTGAGCGCGAGAGAGCCGAGGCGATGATTGCGCAGCTGCCGCAGCTACACCAAGCGCAGGAATCGGTGACGTATTTCCAACGGTTCCAAGAATTAGTTGATACTGTCGAGCTTGGCGAGCTTACGCCGCAGTCGGAAACCGGAGCGGAGCTTCTTGACGTTCATCAGACGTACGCGAAATTCGTGGCACGGTGCATGCACCGCGTGTTGCAGCGATTGGAGATTGTGCGCGGAAAGCTGGGGCTGAACAACGACGAATATCACTTGCAATTGCTGCATACGCAGAGGTTTATGCGCGAGCTGATGGCGTACGAGGACGAGCATTACGCCGGAGTTCTTGAGAATGACTCCGAGCATTATATTAAGCTCGCGCGGCTTTATGCGGCGCGGGACAAGGAAAAGGCTCTTGAGTATTTCCTTCAATTTGTAGAACGCTACATGAAGCTGCCGATTATCGGTGAGCATACGGTGCGAATGATGGAGCTTGACCCGAATGCAGAGATTTTTCAGCAGATGGCGGCGGTCACGGAGGCGCAGATAATCGAGTGGATGATTACGCCCGAGGTACACGAGGCGTTGCGCGGCAACGCACGGTACGACGAGGTGCTGGAGCAGGTATTGGAGCGGCAGATGGCACACCAAAATCCGCGCGAGTATATGGAGAGTGCAAATGAAAATTGACATTTCCGCGAAGATTAAGACCCTGCGGCGCGGGCGCGACATGACGCAAGATGAGCTTGCGGGCATACTCGGCGTGACGTCGCAGTCCGTGTCGAAGTGGGAGACGGGCGCGGCGTATCCCGACATTGAGACGATTCCGTTGATTGCGAATTACTTCGGCGTGACGGTAGACGAGCTGTTCGGCATGGATGCGATTCGCGACACGGCGGCGGAGCAGCGGCGCGTCAGCGAAGGCTTCGCGAAGCTGCGCGACTTGAGCGTAAGAAGCAGTTTTGATTTTTCTACATTGAATGAGCAATTGGATTTGCTTGCCGAGCTTGCGCGGGAATTTCCGCGTAATTATGCGGTACAGCAACGATACGCGCAGATGTTGATGGAAACAAAGGAGCCCGATAAGCTGCGCGAGGCGATTCGCATATTAGAACGCGCCGGTGCGGAAACCGACGACATGATAATGAAGCCGCAGGCGCACAGCATCGTGATTCAAGCGTATAACGCGCTTGGCGAATGGGATACGGTTGATGCGCTCATCAACGAACTGCCGAGCATGTTCAGCGGACGAGAGTTTCAACAGTTTTATGCACAGCGCGATCGACTTTTGGGTGAAAAGGGCTTTGCGGGATTAGACGACATGTCGAACGAGGACTTGGAAAAGCTGCTTGGGATTTTCAAGGAATGGAGAAAATCGTTTGCACAGCTCTTGCAACTCGCGCCTACGGCGACTATAGCCAAAATAATTGAAAAATTAGAGATTACGGACGACGAATACTATGTAAACACCTTGTTGTGGCAAGTGACAATCAGTGCAATTGCGGATTATGAGCCAAATCCCGGCGGTATAACCCAGAGCGAGGCTCAATTCGCATTACAAAAGCTCGCAGAGTGTTATGCAACGCGCGACAAGGAACAGGCGTTGGAATACTTCCTGCAATATGTTGACCTGCGATTAGAATCTCCGATTATCGACAAACGCACCGCGCGAATGATAGAGGTTGACCCCGACAATCCGAGGTTCGCGCAAATGGCGCGGGCGACGCGCGAGGAGCTAATGCAGCACATTCCGCAGGCGGTGCAGGACTCGTTGGGCGGCGACGCACGCTACGAAGAAGCGTTGGCGCGTTATCTTGACAATTGGCTTGTGCGCTTGAACCCACGCGAGTACGCGAAGGGGGAGCAATTCCCGAAATAACGAAAGGAATGGTCAGAATTATGAAAATTGACATTTCCGCGAAAATTAAAGCACTGCGGCGCGGGCGCGACATGACGCAGGATGAGCTTGCGAGCGTGCTGGGCGTGACGTCGCAATCGGTGTCGAAGTGGGAGACGGGCGTTGCGTATCCCGACATTGAGACGATTCCGCTGATTGCGAACTACTTCGACGTTACGGTAGACGAGCTGTTCGGAATGGACGCAGATAAAGGACGAGGCGCGGATTGCGGAGTTTTACGAGCGGTGGAGCGTCGCCCCGTGGGTCGAGGAGCCGACGCCGCAGCGACACGCGGCGATGATGGAGGAACTCGCCGCGCTCGTGCGCGAATTTCCGCGCGACTACAAGCTGCAAACGGGCTACGCGCTGAACTTAATCGGTGCGCCGCTTGCGCCGAACGTAACGAACGATTACATCAATACGGAAACCCTGCGCGAGGGGGTTCGCGTTCTTGAGCGCATTATCGCGGAGTGCGGCGGTGTGGAGCTGTGCAACAAACTGACTATTGAGCTGATTCGCGCGCACTACAAGCTCGGCGAGCACGCGACGGCGTACGCGCTGGCGGATAAGCTGCCGAAAATCGCGCAGTCGCAGGAGATGATTCTGTTTGAGTTGCGCAGCATGGAGGTACACGGCGACGCGGAAAAGACGCACGAGGTCGTGTGCGGCCACGCGAGCGAGGTTGCGCAGGCTTTAACCTCGCCGATGATTGCGTTGCAGTGGGCGATTCAGGGAATCGGCATCCCTGACGAAGCTGAGTATTTGCAGCTGCTTGCGGCGTATCGCTACGTGGACAAATTGGCGTACACGGGCACGCAATTTGAGTGGCAAATCGATGCGATGGCGGCGGCGACGGAGCGGACGCTCGCGCAGTTTTACGTCACGCGCGACCTCGAAAAAGCTGCGGAGCATTTTGCGCGGCACGTCGATTTTGAGTGCAAGATGCCGAGCCGCTTGGACAACGTGGTGGCGAACGAGGGCACCGTGATTGACGATGAATGGCGCAGATGCGTTGCGACGGCGCACTTTTCGCCGAAGCTGACGGAGCCGCTGCGCGGCAACGCGACGTTTGAGGCGGCGATGGAGAGGTACGTGGCGCATCAGATAGACAGCAGAACGCGGAATTGAAACAACC
>JGI994J12354_10005014_pt1 | contig 11585 bp, 11 predicted proteins | sample IntmicLarv3ML3BL_FD_12354 | JGI IMG/M metagenome (IMG submission 12354) | reverse complement strand
CAACCTACGCCGCCCCCCGCGGATGACCTCCCTTGGGAACCCGACCCGACCCCGGAACCAACTCCCGAACCCGCCCCCGAAGCTGAGCCCACCCCCGAACCGGCTCCCACGCCCCCCGCCGGAGACTCCGCATTGCTGCAAAGCCTGGTCGCCGCGGTCTCATCCAGGGTCAACTCGGGGGTGCGCACCTACCTCTCTCTGGCCGGCGCCCGGAACATCGGCGGCGTGCTGCACATCCAGGTGGCCGAGGAGAGCCTGGTCTTCATGGACAAGCCGGCGGTGCTCGACCTCCTCAATGAGGGCGCCCGCACTCTGGGCCTCCGGGGCGTCAGCGTCAGCGACAAGCCGCCCAAGGCCGCACCCGCCGCCCCCAGCCCGGTGGCCGATATTTTAAGCCGAGCCAAGAGCCTCGGAGTAGATATAAAAAAGACTTGATTTTATAACATAAAGGAGAACCACTTATGAAACCCGGAAAAGGGATGCCCGGCGGATTTAACATGAACGCCATGATGAAGCAGGCTCAAAAGCTGCAGCAGGACATGCAAAAGCTCCAGGAGGAGCTTGAGAGCCGCGAGTTTTCCGCCTCGGCGGGCGGCGGCGCCGTGACGGCCGTCGTGGCCGGGAAGCTGGTCAAGAGCCTCACCATCTCCCCCGAGTGCGTCGACCCCGAGGATGTCGAGATGCTCACCGACCTGGTGCTGGCCGCCGTCAACGAAGCCCTCTCCCAGGCCGAAGAGACCACACAAAAGGAAATGGGCAAGCTAACCGGCGGCATGCCGGGGCTGTTTTAGGCTATTGTCCGCCGCAGGACCTTGGGGCGCCGCCCCAAACCCCGCAAACTTTTTGAAAAAAGTTTGAGCAAAAACTTCACGAAAATTGTGTTACACACAATTTTCAGTGAGTTATTTATTCCGCAATTGTATGCAATACAATTGCCAAAAGTTTTTGGGATTCCAAAGGGTATTTTTTCAAAAATACCCTTTGGCCGCCGGAGGCGGCCAAAAACAAGGAGGAAAGCTTGAAGTATTTCGCGCCGCCGCTGGAGAAGCTGATTGAGCAATTCCAGCGCCTGCCCGGCATCGGGTACAAATCGGCCCAGCGCCTGGCCTTCCACGTGCTGGCCATGAGCGATGAGGACGCCCGGGACTTTGCCCAAACCGTCCTGGACGCCAAAAAATCCATCCGCCCCTGCTCGGTGTGCCAAAACCTCACCGAGAACACGGTGTGCCCCATCTGCGGCGACCCCCGACGGGACAAAAGCATCATCTGCGTGGTGGCCGACCCCAAGGATTTGATTGCCATCGAGCGCACCCGGGAGTTCAAGGGTGTCTATCATGTGCTGCACGGCACGCTGTCGCCCCTCAGCGACATCGGGCCCGACCAGCTGCGCATCAAGGAGCTGCTCACCCGCGCTGCCGAGGACGAGGTCAAGGAGGTCATTATGGCCACCAACCCCGACACCGAGGGCGAGACGACGGCCATGTACATCTCGCGTCTCTTGAAGCCCTTCGGCCTCAAGGTGACCCGCTTGGCCTACGGTGTGCCCGTGGGCGGGCACCTGGAGTATTCCGACGAGGTCACCCTCACCCGCGCCTTAGAGGGCCGCACTGTGATTTAGCAGGCAATGCCTGCATCGCCCGCGCCTGTAGGGCGTGACGACCTCGGCACGCCGCCCGCCACACATAGGAGGTTTCTCGATGATAACCAAAGAAGAGTTCTACGACATCATCCAGGATGGCCGCCGCGTGGCCGCCCAGCCCGAGAATCTGCGCTGCACCTGCCCGGTGATGAGCTGCGAGTGGCGTGGCCGCTGCCGCGAGTGCATCGCCCTGCACCGGTACTATGAGGATCATCTGCCCCGGTGCCTCCACCCCATGCTGGAAAAACGCATCGGCGCCCTGGCCAACATTTTGGAATTGGACATGACTCCGCGCCCCGAGGCACCCGAAGAACTGGTGCGCTATGTCAAGGAGCGCGACCGCGAGGCGAAGGCGTAGGGGCGATTCACGAATCGCCCGCCGGGCAGGCACAATCGACCACCCTTTCGCTTGACAAACTTTCACAATCGTGCTACCATGCAGATGTTGCGTGCGGGCCGTTACCTTGCGCGCACACGGCCCGAGGCCTGCCGATTAGCCCGGCGGCGGAGGCGCCGGAACCTCATATTGTGCATTCCACTGCCGCCCTCGCCAGCTTGCGGGCGGCATTTTGCGTAGACCAAAGGCGCAGCAGGACGGCAGCGGAAATAAGCAGCCGCAGCAGGCCGCAAACCAAGAAAACGGCCCCACCGTTTTCTGTTTGGGGCATGTGGAGGCAGCTTATTTCCGCGACCGCCGTCCGTCGCGGAGCCTGTCCAACCTATCAGATTTCCCTTCACATTATTCCGCCCAAAGGTCAAGGGCATTTATTGAAGGGGAGTGGGTTTCGCCTACGGCTTGAAACCCCATGAAGTTGCTTCGCAACTTCGATAAAGGATACGATTTTTAAGTTCTTGGGGGAGGAGATACCCCCTCCGTTTTCAATCTCACCTCACCCATTCTCAAGGAGGCCCTCACCTATGGATTCCACCTGGAAAACCCTTTTGCGCTTTGCCAAGGGTCTGCGCCTTTATTTTATACTGGCCATTGTCACCGCCTTTGTCTTTGTGCTTTTCAACTTCCTCTCCCCCCAAATTGTGCGGGTCACCATCGACTCGGTGCTGGGCGAGGAAGCCTTTATGGTGCCCCAGTTTATCCTCTCCCTCATCGACAGCCTGGGCGGCCGGGAGGCCCTGCGGGCCCATCTCATCTGGTGCGCCGCGGCCCTGGTCTTCTGCACATTGATTTCGGGCGTGTTCGCCTATGTCTCCCGCAGCCTCAACGCCCATTTTACCGAGAGCTTCGTAAAAAACATCCGCGACACCCTCTACGGACATATCCAAAGCCTACCCTTTAAGTGGCATGTGGAAAACCAGACAGGCGACATCATCCAGCGCTGCACCTCGGACGTCGATGTCATCCGCAACTTCGTCGCCAACCAGCTGCTGCAGGTCATCCGCACGATTTTCATCATCACGGTCTCCCTCAGCCTGATGTTCTCCATGAATGTCAAGCTGTCGCTGGTCAGCCTGGTCTTCATCCCCATTGTCATCGGCTATTCCTTCTTCTTCTTCCGCATCATCTCCCGCAAGTTCCGCCAGGCCGACGAGGCCGAGGGCGAGCTGACCGTCACCGTGCAGGAAAACCTCACCGGTGTGCGGGTGGTGCGGGCCTTTGGCCGCGAGAAGCTCGAGCTCGACCGCTTCGACGCGAAAAACGAGCACTTCGCCGACCTGTGGATTAATATGGGCTTCACCATGGGGGCCTACTGGGGCATCGGAGATCTGGTCACCGGCGCCCAGGTGCTCACCGTGATGATTTTCGGCGCCATTTTCGCCGCCCGGGGCGAGCTGAGCGTGGGCGAGTACATCGCCTTTGTCACCTACAACTTCATGCTGGCCTGGCCGGTGCGCCAGCTGGGCCGCGTGCTCACCGACATGAGTAAAACCCGCGTCTCGGTGGAGCGCATCAAGGAAATCCTCGACGCCGACCCCGAGCCCGCCGAGCCCAATGCCGTCACCCCCGACCTGCGGGGCACGCTCGCCTTCGAGCACGTCACCTTCGCCTACGGCAACGAGCCGGTGCTGCGGGATGTCTCCTTCACCGTGCCCTTCGGCCAGACCTTTGGCATACTCGGCGCCACCGGCAGCGGCAAAAGCACCATCACCTACCTCTTAAACCGCCTCTACGAGCTGCCCGAGGGCGGCGGCCGCATCACCCTGGGCGGCGTCGACATCGGCACCATCGAACGCCATCACCTGCGCCGCAACATCGGCGTGGTGCTGCAGGAGCCCTTCCTGTTCAGCAAGACCATTCAGGAGAACATCGCCATCACACAGCCCAAGGCCGAGCTGACCGAGGTGCGCCGGCGCGCCGCCATCGCCGCTGTGGACGACAACATCATGGGCTTTGGCAAGGGGTATGACACCTTGGTGGGCGAGCGCGGGGTCACCCTCTCGGGCGGCCAGAAGCAGCGGGTGGCCATCGCCCGGACGCTGATGATGGAGGCCCCCATCATGGTCTTTGACGACAGCATGTCGGCGGTCGATTTGGAGACCGACGCCCAAATCCGCGACGCCCTGCGCAGCGGCACCGGCCAGAGCACCGTGGTGCTCATCTCCCACCGCATCAACACCCTGCAGCATGCCGACCAAATCCTCGTGCTGGAGGACGGCGCCGTGGCCCAGCTGGGCAGCCCCAAGGAATTGCTGGCCCAGGAGGGCATATACAAACGGATTTACGAAATGCAAAGCAAAAACGCGGAAGCGTAAAGGGCATTTGTAAGGGAATTATTGAACGAGATTTTTTATGGGGGAGGGAATGCCCCTGCGGGGCATTCCCTCCCCCAAACCCCCACCCGATTGAAGGGCCGCAATGCCCTGCCTCTGCGCCGCGAAGCGGCGTCCTCAGCCGTAGTTGCGGAGCCGGATTCACTCCGGCGTGAGCAACAAACCCAATAAACCCAAATCGACAAAAATCCGCAGATTTTTGTCGAGCGTCAGCAAGAAAGGAAACACACCCCATATGGACACCTACTCCCATGCCGAGCAACAGCAGCAGTACCCCACCCGGTTCGACCTTAAGGTGTGGAAAAAACTGCTGCCCATCATCAAGCCCTTCAAGGGCAAGATGATTACCGTATCGGCGGTCATGCTGGGCAGCGCGGCCATTGACATTGTGCTGCCGCTCTTCAACCGCTATGCCATCAACAACTTTGTCATCCCCCAAAAAATCGACGGCCTGCCCGGCTTCTCTCTGGGCTACCTGGGGCTGCTGCTGCTGCAAACCCTGCTGGTCATCGCCTTCTCCCGCCTGTGCATGACCATCGAGATGAGCCTGAGCCGCGACCTCAAGCGGGTTTCCTTCGTCCACCTGCAGCAGCTGGATTTCTCCTACTACAACACCACGGCGGTGGGCTACATTCTGGCCCGTGTCATGAGCGACACCAACCGCATTGCAGGGCTTGTCGCCTGGAGCTTTATCGACATTTTCTGGAGCGGCTTTTATGTCATCGGCGTCTTTGCCGCCATGCTGGTGCTCAACTGGAAGCTGGCGCTGCTCGTCATCACCGTGGTGCCGCTGGTGGCTGTCATGACTTTGCTGTTCGAGGGGCGCATCCTCACCCTCAACCGCCAGGTGCGCTCCATCAACTCGCGCATCACCGGCTCCTATAACGAGGGCATCACCGGGGCCAAGACGTCCAAGTCTCTCGTCATCGAGAGCCGCAATCACGCGGAGTTCAAGAGCCTCACCGGCGAGATGTATAAGAGCTCGTCGCGGTACATGCGCCTCAACGCCCTGTTCATCCCGGTCATCTCCACCCTGGGCGCCCTGGCCTCGGCCATGGTGCTCACCCGGGGCGGCAGCCAGGTCATCCAGGGCATTCTCGACTATGGCACCATGGCCATTTTCATCACCTACGCCTTCAATATTTTGGAGCCGGTACAGCAAATTGCCGGTGTGCTGGCCGAGTTTATCTCGACCCAGGTCAACATCGAGCGGGTCTTCGGCCTCCTCGAGCGCAAGCCCATCATCGAGGACAGCCCCGAGGTGGTGGAAAAATACGGCGACTGCTTCGAGCCGAAGCGCGATAACTGGGAGCCCATCCGGGGCGATATCGAGTTCCGCGATGTCACCTTCAAGTACCCCGACGGGGATGAGTATATTTTAGAGCACTTCAACCTCCACATCCCGGCCGGCACCAATGTGGCGCTGGTGGGCGAGACCGGGGCGGGCAAATCGACCTTGGTCAACCTGGCCTGCCGGTTCTTCGAACCCACAGAGGGCCAAATCCTCATCGACGGCGTCGATTATCGCCGGCGCAGCCAGCTGTGGCTGCACTCCCACCTGGGCTACGTGCTGCAAAGCCCGCACCTCTTCTCGGGCACGGTCAAGGAGAACATCCGCTACGGCAAGCTGGATGCTTCTGACGAAGAAATCCACCGGGCCGCCGCGCTGGTCAGCGCCGATACCGTGGTGGCCAAGCTGGAAAAGGGCTTCGACACCGACGTGGGCGAGGGGGGCGACCGCCTGTCCACCGGCGAAAAGCAGCTCATCTCCTTTGCGAGAGCCGTGGTGGCCGACCCGCCCATCTTCGTGCTGGACGAGGCGACCTCGTCCATCGACACCGAGACCGAGCAGCTCATCCAGCAGGCCATCAGCCATATTTTGGGCGGACGCACCTCCTTCCTCATCGCCCATCGGCTTTCCACCATCCGCCACGCCGATTTGATTCTGGTGGTGCGCGACGGCAAAATCGTCCAGCAGGGCACCCACGAGGAGCTCATGGATCAGCGGGGATACTATTACAATCTGTATACTCAAATGGAAATTCAACAAACAGGAGAGTGAAAAATGGCCCATTTCCGCACAGAAATCACCGATTCCGCGCGCAAAAGTGCCATTTGCGATGCCATTTTGCGCAGTTTGCCCGACTGGTTTGGCATCGAGCAATCCATCGTCGAGTACGTGAACAAGGTGCGGGATTTGCCCTTTTGGGCCATCCTCGATGACAGCGGCGAGGCCGTCGGGTTTGTGGCCCTGCTGCCGCACACCTCTCACGCCGCCGAGGTGTGTGTCATGGGCGTTCGGCAGAGCCATCACCGAAGCGGCTGTGGGCGGCAGCTCATCGAGGCGTGCGCGGGCTGGTGCCGCGCAAATGGGGTGCCCTACCTCACCGTCAAGACGCTGGCCGAGACGCGGCCCGACCCGAATTACGCCGTGACGCGGCAATTTTACAGCGCCATGGGCTTTGTGCCGCTGGAGATTTTTCCGACGTTGTGGGACGAGCACAATCCGTGTCTTTTAATGGTTTCTTGCACAAGTGAACAAGAAATGTCACGTTGCGCTGCGCGCAACTTGCATGATAAAAAGGATTGATTGACGATGACATTTGATGAAAAAATCATCCGCCCCTTCCTGGATGACGCGGGGCGCATTGCCCAATTCCCCGCCAAGCGCATCAAGCAGCTGGAGGTGCTCAAGTACCTGGCCTCCAAGCTGGAGCCCGGGCGGGTGTACAGCCAGGACGAGGTGGATGCCGTCATTTTGGACTGGCACACCTTTGGTGACCACTGCCTGCTGCGGCGCGACATGTGCGACGCGCGGCTGCTTGGGCGGGATAAGGCGGGCACGCAGTATTGTGTGGTGGAGAAGGACGAAGGACAAGGGCATTGATTTATAAGGGGATTATTGAACGAGATTTTTAAATTTAGGGGGACCCATTGCCGTAGGCAATGGGTCCCCCTAAAACCCCCTCAAAAAATGGGAGGGGGGTGCTGGATCTTCGGCTGCGCCGTGAAGCCCTACGGAGGAGGCCACCGAGGCCACCGGGCAGACACAAGGTCTGCCCCTACAGGAGGGGCGGGGCATCCTTGACGCGCCGCCATCCGTAGTACAGCCCCCTACACATACCGCCCGATGGTGACCCACAGGCGGCCTTTGCGGGATTGGCCGCCGATTTCCAGCAGCCGGGCCTTGCCTTCGCCGCGGAGGGAGAAGGTCTCGGCCTCGCTCACCACCCGCGCCACCTCGAGGCATTCCTGATGCTCGAGCTGCACATGGCCCATGCGGATGTGCTCGGCGGCGTCGGCCCTCGACAGGTTGAAGGCGGCGGCCACCAGGGCATCGAGGCGCAAAGAGGCCACGGTATCCTGCACCTCACGCATGTTCACCGTGCGGGCCGGCAGGGCGTTGAGCTCCACCTGCCGCACCTTAATCCCCACCCGGCCGGCCTGGGTGAGGTTCTCGCAAATATACCGCCCCACGGGCGGCGTACACACCAAAAAGGCCGGGTTTTGGGCCTCGATGTCGCCCAGGGTGGCCCGCTCGATGCCCAGGGCCATGAGGGCGCCCAGAATATCACGATGGCCCAGGCTGTCCTGACGGCGGAAGGCGAGCTCGATGGCGCAAAGGGTGTCCTCATCCGCGCACGCGCCCCAGGAGGGCTCCAGAAGCACGGCCACGCGGCGCTCGGCCTCGGCGAATCCGCCCGCGAAGCGAAGCGTCACGTCGTTGCGCCGGGTGAAAGCGCGAGAAATCGCCGCCTGCTGGGCCGGGGTGAGGAACCGCGAGCAGGCCGAGCCCTCCCGGGCCGCCTTGCGGGCCAGGTCATCCATATGGGCCAGCAGAATGTCGTTGTCGTCCATGGGTAGCCTTTCATCAATGCGATAGTTTGCCTTCGGCGACCAAGGGTATTTTTTGCAAAAAATACCCTTGGAACCCAAAAAACTTTCAGAAATTGCATTTCATGCAATTTCTGAAATAATTTATATGAACCAGCGGCCCGGTGTAGGGGCGGTCTGTGACCGCCCGCCGGGTTTGCGCACGAGCGGCGGGACGGGAAACCCGTCCCCTACGAGGGGCTGAAAATAAATAATCCCAAAAATTGTGTGTAACACAATTTTAAAATATAAGTTTTTGCTCAAGCTTTTTCCCAAAAAGCTTGCGAGGTGTGGGGCAGAGCCCCACGAACTGTCAAGCGGTGAAGATATACAGCGCCACAAAGGCTGCGCTGAGGACATAGAGCGCGATGGGGACCTCGCGGAGCTTGCCGCGCAGCACCTTGATGAGGGTAAAGCTGATGAATCCGAAGGCGATGCCGTGGGGGATGCTATAGGACAGGGGCATGATAATCAAGGTGAGGAAGCAGGGCAGCGCGACTTCGAAATCGTTCCAGTTAATGGCCATGGCCCCGCGCATCATGTAGAACCCGACGATGATAAGGGCCGGGGCCAAGGCCGCGGGCGGGATGATGGCGGCGATGGGCGTGAGGAAGGTACACAGCACAAAAAGCACGCCCACAACCAGCGTGGAGAGGCCGGTGCGCGCCCCCTCCTCGATGCCGCCGGCCGATTCGGCGTAGGGCACCACGGTGGATGTCCCCATCAGTGCGCCAACGCAGCAGGCCAGGGCGCTGGCCACAAAGGCACGGCCCTCGCCCCGCAGGCGGCCGTCCTCGCCCCGCAGCTCGGGGCACTGAGCGGCAATCAAAAAGGTGCTGCCCGTGTCCACAATGCTGACGATGAGAAAGCTGAGGATGGCTGTCATCAGCGGCAGAACGCCGAGGCTGAGCAGGCCGGGCAGGTCGAGCTTGAGAAAGACCTCGCCCAGAGGGGCGAGGCCCCAGCTCACCGCCCCGGCATCTAGGCTGGTGACTCCCATGGGCACGCCGATGAGGGTGGTGGCCACGATGCCGATGATGATGCCGCTCTGCACCTTGTAGGCGGCCAGCACCGCCGTGATGGCGATGCCGATGATGGCCAGCAGCACATCGTTTTGGGTGACCGGGCCCAGGGTGGTGAAGGCGTTTTGGGGGTCGAGGCGGATGAGCCCCGAGCCCTGACATCCGGCAAAGGCGATGAACAGACCGATGCCCGCCGAGATGGCGCGGCTCAGGTCATCGGGCACGGCCCGCATGATTCGGGTGCGCACAAAGGGGGTGGCCATCATCACCAAAAAAAGCACACCCGAAACCAGCACAATGCCCAAGGCCTGCCGCCAGGTATAGCCCATGGCGGCGCACACCGTAAAGGTGAAAAAGGTGTTGAGGCCCATGCCGGGCGCCTGGGCCAGGGGCAGGTTGGCAATCAGGGCGCTGAGCACACAGCCGATGGCCGCCGAGAGGCAGGTGGCCAGCATGACGGCGGTGGCGTCCATGCCGGCCATGGCCAGGTAGCCCGAGTTGACGAAAACGATGTAGACCATGGCGAAAAAGGTCGTCAGGCCGCCCAGAACTTCAGTGCGAACCGTCGTGCCTCGGGCCGCCAGGCCGAAGAGCTTTTCCACAGCGTATACCCCCTTGAGCGGAGAGAGATCATATCTAAGCCCTACTCTACCACAAAGCGAGGGCGTGGGCAAGAGAGGGGGCGGAAAAAAGGGTGGGAGGGCCCCCTCATTTCCTCGGCATTTCCTCTCGAATGGAATTGCCTTCCCCCGCAGTTTTGTGCTATACTATAAGGTGGAAGAAAATGAGGCACAAGGGGGGCTTTTGTGGCGCACGTCATCGAGACACACAGCGCGGACGAGACCGAGCGGGCCGGCTATCTGCTGGCCGAGATGCTTCGCGGCGTCGCGGTGCTCGCCCTCTACGGCGGCCTGGGGGCCGGCAAAACGACCCTGACCCGCGGCCTGGCCGCCGGCCTGGGCTGCACGCTGGCGGCCACCAGCCCCAGCTACACCTTGGTGAACGAATACCCCGGCCCGCGACCGGTGTGCCATTTTGATATGTACCGACTCTCGGGCTGCGATGCCCTGTGGGAGATTGGCTGGGAGGACTATCTGGCCAGCGGCGCCCTGTGCATCATCGAGTGGAGCGAGCGCGTCGAGGACGCTCTGCCCGCAGACTGCGCCCGCCTGACCCTCGAGGTGACCGGCGAGAATAGCCGGCGGATTACGCTGACATTGCCGGAAAAAGGAGGGGCGTCATGCTAATCTTGGCCCTGGGCGTCATGCTAATCTTGGCCCTGGATACTTCGGGAAAGATTGCCTCCTGCGCCCTTTTGCGGGATGGCGGCATCCTGGCCCTCGAGCAGCGGGACGCTGTCCTCGACCACAGCCGGACGTTGCTTGATTTGTGCCGCGTTCTGCTGGAACAACACGGCCTGCGGGTGGCCGACATTGATGTCTTTGCCGCCATCACCGGCCCCGGCTCCTTCACCGGGGTGCGCATCGGGGTGGCCGCCGTCAAGGGCTTCGGCTGGACGGCGGACAAGCCCTGTGCCGGGGTTTCGAGCCTCGAGGCCCAGGCCTACACCGCCGAGGGCGACGGCGTGCTCTGCTGCCGGGTGACGGCACGGGTTGACGAGTATTACTACGCCTTTTTTCAGCGAGAAAACGGCGCGGTGACCCGCCTCACGGGCGATGCCGTGGGCGCGGGGGGGGACATCGACGCCCTGATAGCGCAGCATCCCGATTGCCGGGTGTTGACCGACGCGCACAATGCGGCGGGGGCGGCCCTCTGCGCCCAGGACATGGCGGCACGGGACGCGCTGCAGGACTGCCACGCCCTGGCGCCCGTCTACCTCAAGCGCCCCCAAGCCGAGCGTGAACGCGAGGCACGATTGGCCGCGCAGCAGCAATCCTGATGAATCCATGGGGTTTCACCCCACACCCCGACAAACTTTTTATAAAAAGTTTGAACAAAAATTTTTGGAAATTACATTTCATGCAATTTCTGAATAGTAATTACGCTGCCAGGTATACGTTGTAGGGGCGGCGTTTCGCCGCCCGCCCGGTTTGCACCAAGGGCGCGGGACGGGAAACCCGTCCCCTACGCAGGGGCCATCCCATTAGCACCATAAAATAATCCAAAAATTGTGTGATAACACAATTTCCAAAAGTTTTTGGGGTTCTTAGGGTGTTTTTTCAAGCAATTGTATGCAATACAATTGCCACGACACTCCCTAAGCCGCCGGAGGCGAAGCAAGAATTAACAACAAATCATCATAAGAAGGAAGGCAGAAAGACATGAAAATTGCATTGGGGGCCGACCATNGCGGCGNGGGGCTC
>JGI994J12354_10005013_pt1 | contig 11590 bp, 10 predicted proteins | sample IntmicLarv3ML3BL_FD_12354 | JGI IMG/M metagenome (IMG submission 12354) | reverse complement strand
GTGGCTGGCGTAGCCGCCGTAGGTATCCACGATAATTTTCCGCCCGGTCAGGCCGCAGTCACCCTGCGGGCCGCCCACGACGAAACGGCCGGTGGGGTTGATGTAATATTTCGTATCCGCATCCAACAAATGCGCGGGGATGACGGCTTTGACCACGTTTTCAATCATATCGCGCTCGATTTGCGCATGCGTGACCTCCGCGTCGTGCTGGGTGGAGATGACGACCGCCGTCACACGGACGGGTACGTCGTTTTCGTATTCCACCGTGACCTGCGATTTTCCGTCCGGGCGGAGGTAGGGGAATGTCCCGTTTTTCCGCACCTCGGAGAGGCGACGGGTGAGCTTGTGCGCCAGCGAGATGGGCATGGGCATCAACTCCTCCGTCTCGTCACAGGCGAAGCCGAACATCATGCCCTGGTCGCCTGCGCCTGTTTCAGCGTCGGCGTCGGATTCCCCTGCGCGCGCTTCCAACGCCTTGTCCACACCCTGTGCAATGTCGGGCGACTGCCCCTTCAGCGATGTTACCACCGCGCAGGAATCACAGTCGAAGCCGTACTTCGCACGGTCATAGCCGATGCCGCGCACGGTTTCCCGCACGACGGATTCAATGTCTACATAACAATTGGTCGTAATTTCCCCCGCGACGAAAACGATGCCCGTCGTCGCCATGCTCTCACATGCTACGCGCGCCATGGGGTCCTGCGCCAGGATTGCGTCCAAAACCGCGTCGGAAATCTGGTCGCACATTTTATCGGGATGCCCCTCTGTGACGGATTCGGATGTAAATAAACGTTTACTCATTTTTGTACCTCCTTTTGGCAATAAAAAAATCCTTTCACAAGGATTCAGCAATCGAGCGTCTCATCTTCCGGACAATCGCGTCCGGCGGAATTAGCACCGTGCAGTATATGCCGGTTGCCGGGCTTCACAGGGCCTTGTCCCTCCACCTCTCTGGATAAGAATATGAAATTGTCTACGTTCCTATCATCATACCAGACAGCGCAAGGTTTGTCAACCGCGCTGTCTATTTATTTGAGTAAAAAACTTGACAAATGTGGGATATGTGCTAAAATTGAACAAAGCAGTGCGATGCAGTGCTTTTATCAGTTGACTCTATTTATTAAGGAGACAGAATATGTTGAAGAAAATGGGGAAATTCTTGCTGCTTTCGCTGGCGTTGTTGGGCGTGCTGGCGTCGGCTGGTTGTGCCGCCGGTGCGGGTGCGAACGATGACAGTATTTTGATTGGCGTGCTTGTGCCGACGTCCGGCACGGAGGCGTATTACGGAACCGACATGCTGCAATCCTACCAGTTGGCTTGCGACGAGATTAACGCCAACGGCGGTGTGCTGGGCAAAAAGCTGGAGCTGTACCAGGCAGACGACGGCGCGAACCCGGATATGGCAAGTCAGGCCGCTGCGAAAATTATCGCGAAGAAGCCGAACTTTGTTGTGGGCGGCTATAGCTCCGGTGCGACGATTCCGGCGTTACAGCAGTTTTTTGACGCGAAGCTTGTGACGTTGATTTCGGCGGCGAACTCGACGAAAATCACGGAGCTTGGCCTGAATCAGACGTTCATGATTAACAGCCCGGGCAACCATGCCGCTGTCACCGTGACGGAGCTGTGCCAATATCTTGGCACGACGAAAGCGGCGTTGATTCACCAGGGCGACGCGTATACGAAAGATCTTTCTGACCTTTGCGCAACGGCTTTGCCCGCGGCGGGGATTGAAATCGCAACCGTGCAGGTGATGGAAAAGGGTGCGCCTGACGTGTCCGCAATCGTGACCGCTATCCGAAATTCCGGTGCGGATTTTGTGTACTGGTGCGGCTACCATTCCGACGGTTCTAATGTTATCAAGCAGCTCCGTCAGGGTGGGTACACGGGTGAAATTGCAGTGGGCGATGGCTCCGCTTCGCCGGAGTTGATTACGGCCTGCGGCACAGCTGGTGAGGGTGTGTATGTCACATCGCCCCCGTTTGTCGAGTTTGCAAACGGCGGGGAAAAGTTCATAACGGATTATACCGCGAAATACGGCATGGGCCCGGGCAACTACGCCACACTCTGCTATGACACGATTTACCTGCTTAAACAGGCGATTGAGACGGCCAACAGCACAGATTTTGAGGCTGTCCGCGACCATGTCGCCAATGCGCGGTACGAGGGCTTGTCCGGCTCGATTGAATTTACTGCGACCCGTGAGTTGAAGAATTCGAACTTCATCGTGCTCCAAATTAACAACGGCAGCTTTACGCTCGTTCCGATATCGTAAACTCTTTGTGTAATCCCCATGAACCCGCACGGTTTTTGTGCGGGTTCTTAATGGGGTCAAGGGGACGAGTCCCCTTGCAGGGGCAGCGGTGGGCAGTGCCCCGCAGTCTTTCTTTCAATCTTCTTAGGATGGTGAGTGCCGCGTGTTTTCAACGGGTGAGTTAATCATACAGCAAACAGTGAACGGCCTGGTGCTGGGCGCATTTTATGCGCTTGTGGCGTTGGGCTATTCGATGGTTTACGGTATTATCAAGCTGCTGAACTTCGCCCATGGCGACATTTACATGACAGGCGCGTTTGTGTGCCTGTCTGTGTTTTCGTTTGTCCGTAATTTTTTGCCCGGCTGGCCGGGCATCGTGGTGTCGTTTGCTGTGGCGATGGCCGCAGCGGCGATTGTCGGCTACCTGTCACAACGTCTGGCATACCGCCCGATGCTGGGTGCGCCCAGATTATCGTTGTTGATTACCGCTATCGGTGTGTCGCTTGTGCTGTATAACGCGGCGATGGTTCTGACGAACAGCCAACCGCTGTTTTTCGAAAGCGGCCTGGATGTGATGGCCGGTGTGGAACTTGGCGGCGTCCATATCTCGTATTTGAAAATTGCACTGATTGTCATTTCCGCCGTGGTTATGCTCTGCCTGCATTTCTTTATCAAAAACACCATGACAGGCCGCGCCATGCGTGCCATCGCGCAGGACCAGGATACCTGCCGCCTTATGGGCATCAATGTCAACCGGGTCATCGCACTGACATTCATCATCGGCTCCGCACTGGCGGCGTTGGCGGGTGGTATGGCCTGCGTGTATTACGGGAATGTGCAGTATAACATGGGTTATTCTATCGGTATCAAGGCGTTCACTGCGGCGGTCATCGGCGGTATCGGCTCCATCCCCGGCGCGATGCTGGGCGGAATACTGCTCGGGTTGCTGGAAGCGTTCGGCACGCAGCTTTTGGATTCGTCATGGAAGGACGTTTTCGCGTTCGGCATCTTGATTGTCATTTTGATATTCCGGCCGAACGGTCTGCTCGGCAAATCCGAAATCGAGAGGATGTAGGCTATGAGACTTGTGGATAAGGCTTACAGCCTGATGGAAAACCAAAAAAACAAATGGATAGCGGTTGGGCTTTTACTGGCCGGTATGCTTATCATCCCGCTCTTTGCGGACGACTACGCGCTGACCGTGTTGCAAAACGCTATGTTTTTCATGCTGCTCGCACTGGGGCTGAACATCATTGTGGGCTATTGCGGCCTGTGTGATTTGGGATACGCCGCGAAATTTGCCATCGGCGCGTACACGACGGGTATTTTGATGAAAACCTTCGGCTGGAGCTTTTGGCTGACAATCCCTGCGTCGATTCTGGTTTCTGTTGTCATCGCCGTCATCATCGGTGGGCCGACGCTGAAGCTGCGGAGCGATTATTTGGCGATTGTCACCTTGGGCTTTGCGGAAATCGTGCGTATCACCGCGCGGAACCTGGAAATCACCGGCTCCGCCAGCGGGTTGAACTCCATCATGCGCCCGAGTTTCTTCGGCATCCGCCTATCGCACATCAGCCATTGGTACTATGTATTTCTCGCGCTTGTTGTGATTTTCGTACTGCTTTCCGGCCGGATTCAAAACAGCCGCTTCGGCCGCGCGCTGGCGTATATCCGCGAGGATGAGGACGCGGCGCAGGCCATGGGCGTGAACACGACGAAATATAAGCTCTACGCCTACATGCTGGGCGCGGTGATGGGCGGTGTAACAGGCAGCTTTTACGCCGTGCGGATGACCTCCATCTCCCCGAATTCCTTTGATTTTACACAGAGCGCGAATATTCTCCTTGCGGTTATCCTTGGCGGTATGGGCAAGACGCCCGGTGTGCTGATGGGCGCGGCGTTCTTTGCCATTTTCCCGGAACTGTTCCGCGATATCCCCGTTATCGGGAATATGCGGATGCTGTTCTTCGGTATTTTGCTGGTTGTCGTGATGATGAAGCGGCCGCAGGGGCTTTGGCCGGATCGGCGGCAGCGCATCCCGGAGAGGAAGGAGAGTGAGGAGGCGTGAGCGCTATCTTAGAGGTCAGCAATCTCACTATGAAATTCAGCGGCATCACCGCGATTGAGGATTTGAGTTTTGCTATCGAATCCGGCTCCATCACATCCTTGATTGGGCCGAACGGCGCGGGTAAGACGAGCGTATTCAACTGCCTGACGGGCTTTTACCGGGCGACTTCGGGGGACATACGGTTCCAAGGCGATTCGTTGATTCGTCTGAAGCCGCATGAAATCACGTACAAAGGTATCGTCCGCACCTTCCAGAATGTGCGGCTGTTTAAGAATATGACCGTGCTGGAAAATGTCATGAGCGGCGCGCACAGCGTCAGCAAGCAAGGTGTTTTCGGTGCGCTTTTGCGCCACCCGGCCGCACGGCGGGAGGAGAAGCAAATTCTTGCCGACGCGGAGGAAACGTTGGACTACATCGGTATCCTCGACAAAAAGGACGTTGTGGCGAAGAATCTATCTTATGGTGACCAGCGGCGGACGGAGCTTGCCCGCGCGATTATGGCGAAACCGAAGCTGCTGCTGCTGGATGAACCGGCGGCGGGCTTGAACCGTGAAGAAAAGGAACGTTTGATGGATATGATTCGAAGGTTCCGGATGGATTTCGGGTTGACCGTGTTTTTGATCGAGCATGATATGGAGCTCGTCATGAAGGTGTCGGAGAAGGTTGTTGTCGTCAATTTCGGCGGTAAAATCGCAGAAGGCACGCCCGCGCAGGTACAGGCAGACCCGCGTGTGATTGAAGCCTATCTCGGGAGCGAGGACGACGAGGGGGATTTGGCATGAGCGGGAACGACGGTGCGACGCTCCTGAGCGTGGAAAATATGAAAACCTGCTACGGCAGTGTGGAAGCACTACATGGCATCAGTTTCAAGGTGAACGAAGGGCAGATTGTGACACTGCTGGGAAGCAACGGCGCGGGGAAGAGCACGACGCTCCGCACGGTGTCGGGGTTGATACCATCGTCGGAGGGTAAAATCACCTTCTGCGGTGAGGACATCACGAAGCTCCCGGCGCATGAGGTGATGAAGCGTGGCCTCGTACATCTGCCGGAAGGCCGGCATGTATTTAAGGACTTAACGGTGCAGGAGAACTTGGAAATCGGCTCCTATACATTGAAGGACAACAATATCCGCAAGCAGCGTTTGCAAAAGATTTTTGAGCGTTTCCCCATCCTTGGGCGGCGGCGTAAGCAGTTGGGCGGGACGCTTTCCGGCGGGGAGCAGCAGATGCTTGCCATCGGGCGCGGGTTGATGTCTGAACCGAAGCTGCTGCTGATGGATGAACCGTCCATGGGCATCGCACCGCTGATTGTGCGCGACATTTCCGTCATCATCAACTCCTTGCATAAGGAAGGAACCACGATTCTGCTGGTGGAGCAGAACGCAAAAATGGCACTTGGCCTCGCGGATTACGGCTATGTGCTGGATGTGGGCGACATCGTGCTGGAAGGCGCGTGCGAGGCCTTGCGGAAGGATGAGCAGGTCGTAAAAGCGTACCTTGGGGGATAAAACAGCAAAAGCCGCGCGGCTGCGCGGCTTTTGCTGTTACAATAATGCGAGAGCTCTTTCTTCCAGATTGGCGATTTGCAACAATACATCGCAATAAGGCTTGAGTTTACTTTTGTCTGTAAACATATCCCCGGCGGAAAAATCCTGCGGGATGATTTCACCCAGACGGACGCAGAGCGCAGCGATGTCCGTGTAAAGGGCGGCAAGGTCATCACGGCCGTTCATGGTGAAAAAGGGTGCGGCAAACTGCCTGTCGAGGTAATGTTTGTAATTGCACATCACGCACATGTACGGCTCAAAAGCGTCGTCCCATTCATAAGTCTGGAGCGCAAAAGCGAAGGCGCGGTGCGCGGCGATGCCGTTGTGCTGCCCGGGAACGAGAGAAGCTTCGCCAAGCAGACTTTTGAGGAGCCGAAGCGTTTTAGCAAAACGCTCTTCCTTGGACGGCTTTTCAATCTTGTCGCCGATGATGAGGAAACTGCCGCCGCCATGGTCCGCGAAAAAACCGTTGTGCCAGTCGGTTTTACGAAAATAGCCTGTGTCATCCGGCGCTTCCTTGTGGTCATCCTCGATGTCCATAAAGGGGTTGTAGCCGAGGAGCGTTGCGCCGTCGTTGTCATACCCGGAAATCAGGCAAGCATCGGAACAATTGATGACACCCTGCATCGTCAGGACGGGCACGCCGCGGTCGATGCTGTCCATGATGAGGCGGCTGTCCGCGGCAAAGTCGCCGCGGTGGTGCAGTGTGACGCTGTAGCCGAACATCCGGAATGTGTGCGCAAAGAGGATAGGCGTGTTGATGGCGGAGTAATTGCCGAAGTTCCAGCCCGTTTCGGAAAATGAGGTGCGGAATGCGCTGCCGGAAAGGGCGCACACCTTGTCGTATGTCGTATGTTCCCCCAAGCCGTTCAATGCGGAAACGACGCTGTTGACGTATTCGCTCTGCCGTTGGTTGTCCGACCAATCCACTTTTTGTAAGCCGGGGATGACGTTGCGCGTCATGCTGAAGCCTCCTTTCAATGTGAAGCCGATGGAGATGGGTGCGAAAGTGCAGCGCGTGGACGCGGCCTCCGCGAATTGCGACGGCGCGTATCCGAAGAAGCGTTTGAACGCCTTGGAGAATGCCTCAACCGTTTCGTATCCGCAGGTGAGCGCCAATTCCGTCACGGAGGTGCCATTTTGCACCAGCCGCTCCGCCGCGACGGAAAGCCGCCGGAAGCGGATGTATTCCCCGACAGAATAGCCTGTGATTGCGCTAAAAAAGGCGGAAAAAGACGACGGCGCGTAGTGAATCGCTTTGCCGACGGCCTCTGCGTTGATGGGTGCAAACAGATTTTGTTCGATGTAATCAATGGCTTCTTGAATTTTATCTACCCAAATCATACGGCCACCTCCTGAAAAGAGTATAACAAATCCCATCGAAAAATGCTTGTCATTTTCGATGGGATTTTGTCTGGATGATGAATTATCTAACGTCAAAGCCGAGTGCGTCCAGCCGGGCTTGTTCTTGGTTGCGCTTTTGTGCTGCGTCGATGTTCGTATCGCTGCGCATTTCATGAGGGAGAATGAAAGACAGCACGCGGATGCCAATGTGCCCGTCCGTTTCCACAAGCTGGTAGCGGTATGTGTTGTAGTCTACATATTCCAACCCGTTGTTGAATTCCAATATGGTATCCGTGCATTTTGTGACGTCGAAGATGGAGATACCATGCGACAAGGCGGACAGGCGTACCTCCTCGCGCCATGTGTTTTCCCCCGTGATGGCGGGGTCAAGAATGACGACGATTTCGCCGGATTCCGTCAGGATGACGGGATGCGTGCCGTCCGCGTATTCCGCCGCGAACACACGCTTCACGGGCAGCGTCGATATGCGGGTGAGATGCCCGTCCTGGAAGGTAAAAGCGCCCAGGTTGCTATATAAACCATCAACGTGGCGGCTGGGTTGGAGGTAGGGTGCCGCATCGGATGTGAAAGGTATATACAAGGCGTTTGTGATGACCTTCCAGTCCGAGATGCGCCGCGTCGTCAGTATGCATTCCCCGTTCGCTATATTGTATTCAATCACATAACCGGCTTCGGCATAGATAAAGCCAGCGCCGTCCGGGAAGGATATAAAACGTTCGCCGTCGTTTGTGAGGACGAGGTAGTTTCCGTCTATGCCCGCGATGCTGAAGCTGTAGCCGTTCCAGCCGTTATTCTGCTGCGTTCCGGAGAGGACAACCTCTGCTGTTTCGTTTTCGATACGGAGCAAACGGTGCAGGCCATCTACCCACAAGATGAAATACGACCGGTCGTTAAATGCTTTATAGGGTTCCAACCATATCGGGTTAAACGAAGTGTTGGTTGACGGCGGGAACACCGCATATACAGTTGGCTCAAGTGTCCGAATATCCAGACGGTACAGCGTGACGGCTTCCGCCGTATTGGTGCAGGCAAATACCGCAACATCACCCTCCGGCAAAAAAACGGCGGAGAAAAGCCCTTCCATCGTGCAGGAAGTGTACGGAACATCGAGGATGGAGAGCGTGATGCGGTCATTATCGCGATAGAGTGTGCGGTAGTATACATCCTTCGCCGCGTCATACAATTCAATAGGCGTGAAAACATTTTTGTCCACTAAAAACTTAGCGGCGGTTTCATAAAAGGTCGTGTCGTCGTAGCAACTCGTGCTGAGATACCGCGTGAGCAGCCCGACCGCGTCTGCACGGGTGAAGCCGGTTGCATCGCAAGACACGCGTTCCGCTTCCGTGCCGATATGAACGGAAATGTAGTCATCAGAATGCACCGCGGCGCGGGCAAGCAAGGTCGCGAATTCGTGATAGGTCACGAGCCGGTCACTGCCGAACAGGCCGTTGCCTACGCCGTTTGTGATGCCTTGTGCGGCAAGCCAGGCGACATGCCCGTCTGCCCATGCCGGCACATCGGTGAAAGTTGTTGCCACTTTGCCGGACAGCGCTTCTTCTTCTGCGCCCAGGAAGCGGGTGATGAGCACGGCGGCTTCCGCCCGGGTGAGGCCGCGGTCCAGCGCGAAGCCGCTGCCCGTGCCCTGGAGCAAGCCCAGCGCGTGGAGCATTTCCGCCTGCGCCTGTGGGTCGTTGTTGATGCCGACTGTCTCAATGCGCGAAGCCGCGACGGGCAGCATCGTGCAAATCATAATGGCAAAGGTGATGCCAAGCCCTGCGAGTATTTTTTTCATAATAAAACGCCTCCGATGTATGTGGGATACAAGATGAGTATAGCATAGGCGAAATAGTATGACAATACAAACCGGTACGGTAAAGCTTGCAAAATATCGCCGCCTCGTATATAATGGCATGTAGCGCTGTTGCGTTACCGCGCTAAAACGATATTTGGGTAAACAAACAATGAGACAATGGAGGATGAATGGAATGAAAAAAGTATTGGCAATACTGTTGGCACTGTTGTGCGTGGTTGGCATTGCGGGCTGTGAGAAGAAGGCGGAGGAAACACTTGTGATTGGTCTGGATGACGGCTTCCCGCCGATGGGCTTCCGTGACGACAACGGCAATCTGGTCGGCTTCGACATCGACGTGGCAAAAGAAGCGTGCAAGCGCATGGGCTATACACCGGAATTCAAGCCGATTGACTGGGATTCCAAAGAAATGGAGCTGAACACGGACAGCATCGCGCTGTTGTGGAACGGCGTCACAATCAATGACGAGCGCCTGACGAAGATGCTTTTCACAGATCCGTATGCGGAGAATACGCAGGTCATCTTGACCCGTACGAATACGGGCATCGCTTCGAAGGCGGATTTGGCGGGTAAGGACATTGGTATCCAGGCCGGTTCTTCCGCGATTGACGCGCTGACGAAGGATGCGGCGACGCACGCAAGCTTGAAAAGCGTGAATGAATACGCGGACAACATGCAGGCGTTTTTGGATTTGGAAATCGGCCGTGTGGATGCGGTGGTTGTGGATGGTATNGTCGCGCGTTACTATGTAACGACNAGCGGCAAGGACCTTGTGATTCTGGATGAGCATTTCGGGACAGAGTTCTTTGGCGTGGCGATGAAGCTTGGCAATACGGAGCTGCTTGACAAGTTGCAGAAGACGCTGGACGAAATGGTGAAGGACGGTACAGCGGCGAAGATTTCGCAGGAATGGTTCGGCGAGGACATTTTCGTAAAATAAGCAATACAGTCGTTATAAGGAAGGTGTCGCTACGGGAAGCGGGTGTTTCCCGCAGCGATGCTTACATGAGGGTGACGCATGAATATTCCGAATATGCTTTTACAAATGGCAAAAGGCTCACTTGTGACAATCCAAATCTTCGCGGTGACGCTTGCGTGTTCCGTCCCGTTTGGGTTTCTTTTGACGTTGGCATATATCAGCAAGAATAAAGTGCTGAAAAAGGTGACGGGCTTTTACATATTGCTGATGCGCGGCACGCCGTTGCTGTTGCAAATGTTCTTTGTGTATTACGGCCTGCCCTTTATCCCCGGGATTGGCACCTATATGCGGTTCGACCCATTCACGGCCTGCTGCGTTGCGTTTTCGCTAAATTATGCAGCGTATTTTGCGGAGATTTTCCGCGGCGGTTTGCTCGCGGTGGACAAAGGGCAGTTCGAGGCCGCGAAGGTGCTCGGGCTGAACAAATTTCATACATATACGAAGATTGTTATCCCGCAGATGGTGCGCGTATCACTTCCGGCCATCAGCAATGAGACGATTATCCTTGTCAAGGACACGGCGCTTGTCACGGCCATCGCCTTGCGGGAACTGCTTCATGTTACGAAGGGCATCGTGAACACAACGGCGAATATCATGCCCTACGCGGTGGCGGCGGTGTTTTACCTCGCGATGTCATATGTGCTGACGGTGTTGTTTGCGAAGCTGGAAAAGAAATTTGCATTCTAGGTATAATTATATATAGGAAGAAGGAGGAATCGCCATGCATATGATTGAGGTGCGCAGCCTAACAAAGAGCTTTGGACAGCTTGATGTATTGAAAGGCGTTTCCTTCACTTTGGAGAAGGGTGGGACAACGGCGGTTATCGGGCCGTCCGGCTCCGGGAAGAGCACGATGCTGCGCTGCCTGATTGAGTTGGAACGCGCAGACGGTGGAGATATTATTATCGAAGGCGAGACGCTGTGTACGAACGGCGTGTATCCGCCGGAGAAGGAAATCCGCCGTGTCTGCGGGGCAATGGGCATGGTGTTCCAGCATTTCAACCTTTTTCCGCATATGACGGTGCGGGGCAATATGCTCTGCGCGCCGACGACGCTGAAGCGGGACGACCGTGTGGCGTTGGAAGCGAAGTGTTTGGACGCGCTCCGCAGTGTGGGCTTGGAGGATAAGCTGAACGAGTATCCGGGCAACCTGTCTGGCGGGCAGAAGCAGCGTGTGGCAATTGCACGGGCGTTGATGATGGAGCCGGATATATTGCTCTTTGACGAGCCGACCTCCGCGCTTGACCCGGAGTTGACGGGCGAGGTGCTGGCCGTTATCCAGAAACTGGCCGCCGCGAAAATGACGATGATTATTGTCACGCATGAAATTGGTTTTGCGCGTGATGCGGCGGATGAGGTGATTTTCATGGACGACGGGCTGATTGTGGAGCGCGGTACACCGGCGGAAGTTATCGAAAACCCGCAGCAGGCACGGACGCAGGCGTTTTTGCAAAAGGTATACGCGTAGGAAATGTGGATAAAGATGTGAATAAGTTGTTAATAAAAGTCATTGACAAGAGAGAAAAAGCATGATATTCTAGTATTCGTTCTCTCCCCGCGGGAAACGCGGA
>JGI994J12354_10005012_pt1 | contig 11591 bp, 12 predicted proteins | sample IntmicLarv3ML3BL_FD_12354 | JGI IMG/M metagenome (IMG submission 12354) | reverse complement strand
TCCAGCCGCGCCAAAATGCGCGCCTGCAAGGGCAGCATGTGCGTTGGCAGGGGTGTTGCGGCTTGCGGGGCCATTAGGATTTCATGTAATCGGAAAACGCGCGCAGCTGCTCGGGAATATCAAAGCTCTGCGGACATTTTTCCATGCATTGATTGCAGCCTACGCATTGGTCGGGGCCGGCCTTGGCATCCACAATGCTGTTGTAGCGCCAGCGGTCACCGCCGATGGTGCTGAACTTGGTAAAATCGTTCCACAGCGAGAAGAGCTCCGGGATGTTGACATTGGCCGGGCAGGGCTTGCAATACGCGCAGCCGGTGCAGGGCACGGCAATGCGTTTGAGGTAGGTTTCGCGAACCTGCTCAAATGCCGCCGCCTCGCTTGGCGTTAGGCACCCGGCGTCCAGATCGCGGAAGATGTCGATATCCTCTTGCAATTGCTGCATATTTGAAACGCCCGACAGCACCACGGCGATCTCGGGGTGGTTGAGAATCCAGCGGAAGGCCCAATCCACGGGCGCGCGTTTGGCGCCAAGACCCGCGAAAAGATCCAACACCTCGGCCGGCGGCGTAGCCAGCTTGCCGCCCAAAAGCGGCTCCATCACCACGACGGGAATGTTACGCTCGCCCAACAGCCGAATGGCCGAAAGCCCGCCCGCGCTGTCCTCGACGTCCATATAATTGAACTGAACCTGAACAAAATCCCAATCGTAGCTATCCAAAATCGGGCCCAGCGTGGCAAAATCATCGTGATACGAGAACCCGGCATACCGAATTTTGCCCGCGGCTTTGAGCTCGGTCAAAAAGTCCAACACGCCGTAGCCGCGCAGCTCTTCAAAGCTGGGGCCGTCGATGGCGTGGAGAAGGTAAAAATCAATGTGATCGGTCTTGAGTTTTTGAAGCTGCTCTTCAAAAATCGGCATCATATCTTCGGCTTTTTTGACATTCCACCGGGGCAGCTTGGTGGCGATGTACACCTGGTCGCGCAGGCCACCCTCCAACGCTTTGCCAAGGGCGATTTCGCTTTTGCCGCCGTGATAGCCAAAGGCGGTATCGAAATAATTGACGCCCTGGTCAACGGCGGCGCGCACCATGCGGGCCACTTCAGCCTCGTCCGGGTTGCCATCCGGCCCGGTGGGCAGACGCATCATGCCCATGCCAAAGGGCGAAACCGGCACCTGTAATTTCCCAAAAGGGCGACGCTTCATCATATCATTATATACCTTCCTCATCTCGTATTTTCCACGGCTATTATACAATAGGAAAGCAGAGGAATGCAAGGGTGGGTGTTGCCTCAAAAAAAGTACAGTCGAAAAGGAGGCGTTCGGAAGCTTTAAGCTTCCGGACTGATGGGGTGAAGGCGACGCCGCTAAAAAGAAGCGCTGACATAAAAAAAGCGTGAAGACGAATATCCTTAAACGTTGTATCAGCAGTTTGGCATACTTCTGATTGACAATGGGAAGCACGGGAACTATAATGAAGATGGTTTTGCGGAAAAACTGCAAATCGGAGGTTTGTCATGTTGTTGGCCTTCAAGCTGAAAAACTACAAAAATTTTAAGGATGAAGTTGCTTTTTCCATGAAAAAATCGGAAAAGCAGCGCGACTTGACGTATAGCATCTTGAAGAGAAAAATCAAAAGAAGGACGTATCAGGCTCTTTGCTCGTCAGTAATATATGGGCCAAATGCTTCGGGAAAAACCAACCTCATTGGTGCAATGGAAGCATTTAAAGCGATTATCTTGCGCGGACACATTCGTAATGAAGATAATTTCCGAAACAGAAATTTTGCCATGCATCGTCTGGAGTTGATTCCCAACAGCCAGAATAAGACGTGCGGCCCTGTCGAGTTCAGTATTGAGTTTATTCATGCGGACAAATTGTTTTCATACGAACTGCGTGCGGATATCGGTTGCTTTATGGAAAGGAACGCGAAGCGCAGCATAATCTTTGAGCGGCTAACGGTGAATGAAGAGCTGATTTTTGTTCGGAACAAGCGCGCGCTGGAGTTTGGGTGTTTTAGTGAAATCAAGCAACAAATGAATAACGACCATCAGAGGGCGCGGGAGGCCGCGCAAGACATTGCAGCGAATGGATTGAATGACGATGAGCTCTTTTTATCCAACGGATTTAAGTCGATCTTCAGCATTCAGGTGTTTGACGAAATGCGTGAGTGGTTTGAGTTTAATTTGGATATCGTATATAGCTCCGAGAGTGTAACGTATGTGCGAGCCGACGAAACGCTTTCGGAAGGCCCAATTTCTTCTCCTCTTGTGAACGCGATTGCACAGTTGTTTGGAACAAATTCCGAAAAACTTGCGTATGTACAAGGCGATAGCGGAACAGAGCTGTTTTCATTTTTTGACAAGGATAAGACAACCTTTGCCGTTTTATCGGAAATTTATGAATCATACGGAACAACTCGCATTGCACAGCAAGCGCCACGGGTTGCACACGCTCTGCTCCATGGCAGGGTGCTGATTATGGATGAATTCGATGCTTCTTTGCATCCGATGGTTGTGATGAGCATAATTAAACTGTTTCACAACGAAACAATCAACAAAAACCATGCGCAGCTGATTTTTAACACCCACAATCCGATTTTTTTGAGCGGGGATCTTTTCCGGCGGGATGAGATTAAGTTTGTAGAGCAGGATAGTGAAACCGAGAGTTCGGTGGTTTACTCGCTTGCCGATTTTGGAACACAACAGAATGGTGGCCGCAAACATGCTGACTACATGAAGCACTACTTCAAAAATCGATATGGGGCCTTAAAGCATGTTGATTTAGAACCGATTTTCCGAAAAGTAATCGACGGAGAAATTGAGGTGTAACCGTGGCCCCCAGAAAGATAACAAAAGCTTACTATTTTTCCGTTGAGGGCAATACAGAGAGGCTATATCTCGAGCGTCTCCAGTTGAAAATAAACAACGACAGCACCTCAAAATTCCGTGTATCTTTCATTGTTAAAGTCGGAAGCCCGCAAGATTTCTGCAAAGCAATACCGATGATTTCCGCGACGGATGAGTATACGATTACACATATTTTTGATAGAGAAAGTAGTGTGACGGGCCAAGAAGATGAAAAGAAACGGTTTAAAGCAACAATTGACCGTGTCAAACAGATGGGAAAGAAGGGTACCCGAAAATATTTGATAGGGTATAGCAATATTACATTTGAACTTTGGCTGATTTTGCACAAAATGGATTGCAATGGTTGTTATCCGTATGCAAAAGGTTACTTGGCTGTGCTAAAAAAGGCGTTTGGTCAAAAAATCGGAAGTTTGGACACATTCAAGAAAGCAGATACGCTAAGGACGACGCTGGATTCGCTTTCCTTGGAGGACGTCAAGTCCGCAATTGCACGCGCGGAAACCATCATGCAGCGCCATCAAAAAGGGAAAAGAGAACGTGAATACAACGGCTATACTTATGTCGAAGAAAACCCATCGTTATCCGTTCACCTCGCCATCAAAAAGGTTTTAGAGGATTGTTCTCTCTTGTGAAGGGCTGATGGTGGCTAGTCATCAAAAACCCGGACATCCCGAAGGGTGCCCTTCAAATCCACTGATTTTTAAGCAAAAAAGAAAACCACCCTAAAGGGCGGCTTTCTTTTTTGGTAGCGGCGAGTGGATTTGAACCACCGACACTCCGGGTATGAACCGAATGCTCTAGCCAACTGAGCTACGCCGCCATGCCGGACACTCTTTCAACACCGCAAGAACCGTGTTTTTGAACGCATCAAAAATAAAGAACCCCATTTTGAAACAATGTCCTAGCAAAAAAGCTCTTTCGAGCTTTTTGCTGGTTGCGGGGGAGGGATTTGAACCACTCGACCTCCGGATTATGAGCCCGACGAGCTACCAGCTGCTCCACCCCGCGACATACACCCAAATCGGGTGCAGAAGTTATTATACTATATAGATCATCTCTTGTCAAGCCTAAAAATTTGCTGTTTTTGGATGCTTTGATGCGGTTTTGCTATGGTTCATCTATTTCAATATCGTTCATGAATGGCTGTGAAAGTAAATGGCGTTCAATATAATGCGAGGGAAATCGGAGGGAAAACCGAGGGAAATTCTATAGTGTGCTGACAGCACGCGACAAAAGGGCTTCTCATGGTTTATCATTACCGAGGGAGGCTTTTCGATTTCAACCCCCCTATTTTGAGTGGCACTTAAAGGCTTTCGTAAAAAAGGAGGGTTAGCTATATGGCTATAGGATTTCTATAACTCATCCAAATTATCAAGGATGACTTTCACATGGCGCATGAATTGATTGCGCTTTTTTTCTTCCAGTCCTTGTACAACATTCTCAATGCTTGCAAAGAAATTGCCCGAGGATTCCATTCCTCCGAGAATCAGCGTGTCTAAGCTGACGTGCAGGCAATTGGCCAGTTTGACAGCCGTCACCAAGGAAAGGCTACGGCTTCCACGCTCGACATAGCCAAGATAGGACGTAGATATATTGCATCGGTCAGCCAATTCCTCTTGTGTCAGATTCTGCTGTAGCCGTAATTTCTTAATGGTTTTACCTATACCGCTGTAGTCAATGTCTTTCATGCCCAATCCTCCTACGACCATAGATTGTATAGGGGAAATGGCTTGACAATGAAGCGACTGTCGGATTATAATACATCGTGCGGTATAGTCGCAAAGCAGGAAATTTCTGTTTCATGGCGTAAGTTACTTTAGGGGGACAAAATCCCCACAAAAAATAAGGAGGTTTTCTCACATGAAGAAAACAATCGCAATCGTACTGGCACTATTGGTATTGGCGATGGGCCTGGCGGGCTGTGGCAACAGTCAAGCAGCCGTTGTCGGAAAATGGGAGGGCATGACGGCTGGCACACCTTTTATTATGGAATTCAAGTCGGATAACAAGGTGGTCATGACCGCAGACAACGAGGAGTATATGAGCGGTACATATACTTTTGACGGGAAGACAAAAATCGATATGGATTTTGGTAGTGGAAATACTGCTAAAGGTGAGCTGAACGATAAAAAAGACTCAATCATTATGACCGACTCCGATGGGAACGCTGTGAAACTGTCAAAGATAAAATGAGCGCTTGAACAAAACAACAAGCAATAATTGCTGCCTACAAAAAATGCACCTCACCAAAAAAGTGGGGTGCATTCTTCATGTGGTATGCGATTGTCGGTCAAAGGCTAAGGCTTCTTTGGGCTTCTCTGATAAAGACTGCTGCCGCGTTCAGATTGCTCAAATCGTCAGCGGACAAGAAACCCTTGGCAAATTCTCTAAGCTGATTTAGGCTATCCATGCAGGCATTGTACAGCTTCATAAATTTGTTATAGTCCTCTTGGGCTATGGGGGCTATAGACTCATTCTCTAAAAATTTTATCATTTTCTATTCCATTTCATCAGACATTTTCATCATGGTTATCGTTTCAAGTGGGCTTATGTCTTGGTCATTACAGCCCAAGTAAAACTTCATATCTATTTCGATTTCTTCTAACAGGTCATAGGCTTGGTCGAGTTTTGCAATATGCTCAACCGTGAATACCCCCGCAGTATCAATCCTTAACCCCGCAATCGTATATTTGCAGTTGTTCAGGTCAGCTATGACATCTTTAATTATAAGTGGGTCAACACTTAACTCATGTGTTATATCAATCATTTTTTGCATACCTCAATTTCTTTGATGTATCATATCATGCGGCGATGTGCTTTCATTTCGTCAGCTTCGATTAGGATTATCCTATCGTCTGCTCCCCATGTTCGTGCAGGGATTGGTTGATTTTGATTACGCTTTGCTTGTGTTCGATGCCGTAAAGGATGATGCTGTCGCGTTTGTTTTTGGCGTAGAGGGGGGCAAGCCCGGCCAGTTTCAGCAAGCCGTCGGATTCCTCGAAGGATAGACCCATTGCAACACACAGGCAAATCAGTTTGTTGCGTGACGGCGTTTTGCGTAGGCCGGAAAAAAGTTGCAGGGCGTAGTCTTTTGATAATTCGGATTGGCGCACGACATCCATTTTCGCCAGTTGCTTTTCTTCCAACAGGCGGCAAAGGTGTTCGGCTAAGGAGGTTTCGATGAAAATTTCTTTGTGTTCTTCAATGTACGCCTTCAAATCATTATAACCCGCCAGTGATTTCAATAAGATGGTGGTCGAACGGTACACGGCATTACTCCTCCCCAATTTTAGTCTAACATGATATAATTGACTTTGCAAGGGGGTACGGTCATGGACGAGGGTTGGTTCAACGCAACACTTGATGAGCAGTATGAGCTTATCAAGACGCTAAAAAGTAATGATGATACGCAAATTCATGTCCTGCGCCACCGAACGCTTGGCCGGGACATGGTTAAGCGCGTTTACAAGGGTACAGGCGAGGTCTACAAACTTTTGCGAAGCCTTGCCCACCCGAATATCGTCAATGTCTATGAAGTGTTTACAGGCTCTGATTATACGGTTGTGTTGGAAGAATACATTAACGGTCAGACCGTTGCGGAGGTGTTGGAAACAGGCTTGTATCATACTCGGGGTGCAATCAATATTGTTCATGCCCTGTGCGATGCGTTGGAGATTCTGCACACAAAAGGTATTATCCACCGAGACATTAAGCCGGAAAACATTATGATTGATGAAGCCGGCATGGTCAAGCTGATTGACTTTGATGCCGCCAAGTTATATAAATCGTACAAGTCCGATGATACAAGGATTATGGGAACAGCAGGGTATGCCGCTCCCGAACAGTTCGGTCTTGCCCAGTCCGACGAAAGAACCGACATTTTTGCTTTGGGTGTTTTAATGAATGTTATGCTGACCGGCTCGCACCCATCCAAGAAGCTGTATAGCGGCAAGCTGAAATCAATAATTGAAAAGTGCATCCAAACCAACCCCGGCAAGCGCTATCAATCTGTTACACAGCTTCAAGAAAGTCTTTAGGGGGAACAACGATGAGTACCAACCAATGCCCTTTTTGCCAAAAGGAAATGCCTGCGGAGTCGGCCTTTTGCCTGTACTGCATGGAAAAGTTGGGCGATGCGGAGGCCGCAAAAAACTCAGTGAAGAAACAAGGCAGAATCAAGCCCTTTCCTGCTATTGCATTCTGCGCTCTGTTGGTGGCTGTTTCGATTTTATTGACGGCATGGATAACTAACACATATCGCGGCAACACACCTAATAATAATCCCGGCAACACTTCGGACGAAGGGGAAAAGGTCGTGGCGTGGACGATGAAGCTGCGCCCCAATGGCGGTATTGATACCTTTGCTTTTTGCAAGGAAAGGGGCATCATTGGTTTTGGATGGGGTTTGCAAGGCCAACCGGCCAGCGTTTTGGACTTCCGTACCCTGCGCCAACAGGAGGAGGCTTACCCCGGCGACGATTATTTGAACGCCATGTTGGATGATTTTGAAAATATGACCTCGGGCGATTATGTCAACCTTGCGTGGACAACCGACCCGGACGGCAATTTCTATATCTGCGAAATTACAGGGCCTTATCAATACAGCAAAGAGGAAACGCACGACATGGCGGGCATTGTCAATTTTGCCGCCTGTACCTTTTACAGAATCGGCTCGGCAGATTTAGTGCCCCAAGAAGTCTTTGAAGGCTTCGACGCCAACGGCGTTTCCTATTGTTTAAGAACGCAAGCGGCCACCGATGCAACAAAACTGCTCTGGCAAGCCGCCAAAGCAGTCAACGATACAAATTAGCCTTTAGTTACAATCAACAAGTGTGCTGACAGCACGCGACTTTCGGCCTTCCTTGATGTATCATGTCGGAGGAGGTCTTTGATTGATTTCAACCACCCTATTTTGAGTGGCACTTAAAAGCTTTCATAAAAAAGGAGGGTTGGCTATATGGCTATAGGATTTCTATAACTCATCCAAATTGTCGAGGATGACTTTGACGTGGCGCATGAATTGATTGCGTTTGGCTTCATCCAGCTCTTGCACGACATTTTCTATACTTGCAAAGAAATTGCCCGAGGATTCCATGCCACCGAGAATCAGGGTATCAAGGCTGACGTGCAGGATATTGGCCAGTTTGACAGCCGTCACCAGCGATAGGCTACGGCTTCCACGCTCGACATAGCCAAGATAGGACGTAGATATATTGCAACGGTCAGCCAGTTCCTCTTGTGTCAGATTCTGCTGTAACCGTAATCGCTTTACTGTTTTTCCTATGCGGTTGTAGTCAATGTCGTTCATGCCCAGTCCTCCTACGACCATAATTGTATAGGGGATATGGCTTGACAAAGAAGCGACTAACTATAGGATTATAATGCAACGTGCAGTATAGTCGCGAAAGAGGAAATGCACATTTTATGGCGAAAGTAACTTTAGGGGAGATGATTTCCCCATAAAAATCAAGGAGGTTTTCTCACATGAAGAAAACAATCGCAATCGTACTGGCGCTATTGATTTTGGCGGTGGGGCTATCGGCTTGTGGCAGGGGCAACAGCGAAACACCGGACGCGACCGATTCGCTACAATCCAGTTCGACGACCAACACATCCAACACGACCGAAGATACCCCAAACCCAACGGAAAAGAATCAATCGGGTGTCAATATTGATGACTCCATCATCAGTTGGGCTAACATGAAGATTGACAATCCTGACTTGAACCTGACAGAGGAGCAGAAAGCTGTTGTAAAATACTTTGATAAAGATTATTTTTGGGTAGGCGATTATTATGAGAACCTTCAAAAATATCCCAAAGCATTTCGCAATGCGCAAATTAGCTTCTTGGGGCAAGTAAAAAAGATTATAAGTGCTGATGATGATTCTTATGAATGCTTAATCAACACCAACGGCTGGGGAGAACCACACTATCTTATTATTAAAGGCAAGCAGGGTGATGCAAGAATAATTGAGGGCGATGCATTTCAATGTTATGGCAGATATATTGATGTTATGGCCTATGAAATAGATGGTAAATCGTATCAATTGCCGGTGGTTTCTATTAACTTTACCGTACCAATACTATTTGGTTGGGGAATGGAAGTTGAAATGAATATCGCTCACCGCTATGACTTGAAAGAGATTACGATGGTTTCTAAAGCAATTTTTGGAAATGACATCAAAATTTCAGATTCACCCACAGGCTGGGAATTGCCCGATTCATTTGAATGGCCCGACTGGAATGACCCCCATTATTTTATTACCTTGGATAATCAAAGTAATTCGAATTTTCAAAAATTTATGATAGCGGCAATCTATCCAAATATTGTAAGCCTAAAATCAACTTACGAGGTAAAACACTCACTGAGTGTTTCCGCAGATTTTAATCACTACATTATATCTATTTTTGACACCAATATTAACCGCTTGTATTTAGAATACTATGACCGTGATTTTAAGAAGATTTGGGGAAGAGAATTTGATAACGTGGAGTCTGTTCCATATGATTACACGGCAGACAAAATCTATTTGGTAGCAGGTAATGATTTATATATCATTGACACCAAAACTGGCGAAGATGTCTGCTCACCGATTCTTGTCGGCGAAAAGGTTCATGTTAGCATAATGCAGGATGGTGTGGTTCTTGTTGGCAAAGGTAAAAGAGATAACATCATGAAAACCGATTTAGAAGGAAAAATCATTTGGAAAGTTAGTACTGATTTATTTGTAGACGACTGCTTAATGATGCAAATAGTGGATGGTAATATTGTTGCACAACTTTATGGTAATGATTCCAAGATTTATTCGATATTTAAGTTTGTTGTTGTTGACAAGGATGGAAACATCATACTTGATTTTATACAGGGCTAACTGGTCAACCATCCCTGTGTCCATTGTGGAAATGGGGTTGGTGATGAAGTAGCCGATGTACTGGGATGAGCGGACAATGCGTAGGGTTTGATTATTCCAGTCGAGGTCTTTCCATTCCAGTCCGAGCATTTCCCCTCGCCGCATTCCCGAATGGAGCAAAAGCAGTATCATGGTTCTGTACTGGACATTCTCATTCTTCAAAAGGGCAATCATCTGCTTGGCTTCTTCCTCGTTAAGGTAGGCTATTTCCTTGTGAGGTACTTTGGGCGGTGTGGCTCTTGTGGCTACGTTTTTGTCGATGATGTCCCACTTGACGGCTGTGGAGAGTATCTTGGACACAAGCCTGTGATAGGCCAAAATGGTTTTAGGGGCAAGGTGTTTCCCTGTTTTCTTATTCGGGGCTTGCGAAAGGTCGTCATAAAATCGGTTAAGGTGCATGGGCTTTAGGTCTTTTAGCTTCATGTGCCCGATGGCCTTATAAATCCTGTCCGAAAGCGATAGGTATCTTGCGTAGGTCTTGGGGGCTAATTGCTTTTTGGCGTAGTCCTGAAACCATATATCGGTTAGCTGCCGAAAGTTCATGTTGCTGTCGTATACCTTGCCGTGTCTGACCAATTCCTCAAAAAGTGTCTTTTGCCGTTCCAGTTCCTTTCGTATCTGCAAGGGTGACATACTTGCTTCAGGATACCACATCTTGCCTTTATCTATCCGCTGACCCTTGCCGTCCAATCCGCAAAAAACTCTGATTTCGTATCCTTTCCCTCTCGCTCGTGCCGTAGCCATTTTGCTGTCCTCCGTTCGTAATTTGTGTAGGGAAGCATCGTCCCCTACATTAGTTATAAACGAAATAGAAAAATATTGCAAAAAGCTGTCTCCGAGGGAAGCCATATAGTCGAAAAATGCTGTATTTTTAATGATATTTCGAGCTTCGGAGGGAAATCGGAGGGAAAGATAGAAAAAAGCCCCTCGGACGAAAAGTCCGAAAGGCTCAGAAAAGCGTTATAAAGACTGGATATTTTGTCGGTCGAAATCTTGTATCTTCGGGTTACTTTTTTTTATGAGCCCGACGAGCTACCAGCTGCTCCACCCCGCGATATGTGCGCCAACGAGGGCGCAAGAGGTGTTATACAACATGGCGTTGGTATTGTCAAGCCCAAAAATTCGTGTTTTTTGCACAAGCCTTACGCTTATGAATACGTCACATACGCGTCGGCGATTCCCGCGGCACGCAGAGCGGCCAGGTGACGTTCGGCGTTTTCTTTTTGGGCAAAGGCGCCGGCTTGCACGCGGTACCATTTTTGCGTGGCAGGCATGATGCTGCCCACGTAGTTGGCTGCCGCATAGCCTGAAACACCCAGAAACTCCATCTCGTACCAGCCATCAACGGCTTGGCTTTTTAGTGTAACGGCGCTGCCTTTTGGGATCACCGCCCGCACGGAATACGAAATCCCCGGGCCGCTTCGCAGGTTGAGGGAATCCAGCGTTATCCCGGTGTATAGGGTGTCTTTGGCGGTGGGCTCGGCGCGAAGCTCGGCTTGCACCATGCCCAAAAAGTCTGTCCATGTTACGCCCCATGTGCCGTGGCGCAGGTGGTAGGGACAGTCCTTGCCTGTGGGATATTTGACCGATGTCCAATCGTGATGCTGGCGCAGGGATTCCAATCCCATCTGGTGTTTTTGCAGCAAACCAGCCACCAACCACGCGGCGTTTTTGCAGGCTTGCACAAAATCGATGCCTTTATTCTCGCAGATTTCCACGGCCAAGCTGGTGGCGTTTCCGCCCGCCGAATTCGAGCCGTCCCCCGCGTGCCAACCCTGTTCGGTGTCCTCCAAGCATTGATAGACTGTGCC
>JGI994J12354_10005011_pt1 | contig 11594 bp, 9 predicted proteins | sample IntmicLarv3ML3BL_FD_12354 | JGI IMG/M metagenome (IMG submission 12354) | reverse complement strand
GCCTGCCTATGTCGAGATGAGCGGCACATCAATGTCCACGCCTGTTGTGGCGGGTGCCGTGGCGCTTCTGTTGGAGAAATACCCCGCCCTTACGCCAAACGAGGTGAAGCTTTGGCTCAAGCAATGCGCTGTCAGCCTGCGGTATACCCCCAACCAACAGGGGTGGGGGCTTATGGATGTAGACGCGCTGCTGCGAAAGGAGGTTCCGCATCATGAACGATAACAAGCTCATCGAAATGCTCCACGCCATGCAGGACAGGGAAACCTTGCAAAGGGATTTGCAGGAAATCGCCGCCACCGCGCAGGATGCCCTGCACAAAAAATACATCAGCCGCCTGCACAACGCCTTGCTCGACCAGGCCGCACGCACACGCAAGAACCCGCCCAAAGAGGCGCGTCTGCTGGAGGCCTGCAAGCCCTTCCTGCCCGCAGAAAAGCACGCCGCGCTGGACCATGCCTCACGCCTCTTCCATGCGTTGGACACGTGTAAACAGGTGCACTCGCACCTCGCCGCACAGTCCGTCCGCACGATGGAAGCCGCCGAGGCTGCCGCACCGCCGCGCGGCCTTCCCGCAAGCCTTGCCGCCGACCCCTCCGTCCATCGCGACGGCATATACGACATCGACTCGCAATGCGCACGCATCCACGGCAGCCACGCCGCAATGCGCACGGAACAGCCGCCTATGGCGATGCTGATGCTGATGTTTATGCTTATGGCAGAAATGTGATATTTCCCCTTCCCTACAATTGTTTTTCCGCCGCCGTTGTGCTACACTATTAGCAGCAATCAACGTGAAAAACAATGAAGGAGGGATACAAATGGCAACGCAGGAAAACACCATCTTCATCGAGAGCGGAAGCTTCGCCGGCCACGGCGGCTGGGTTCTGGACACACAGTTCATTCCGAACATGGGCAGTGCCTACCTGCTGGCGCACGGCCTCGGCAAGCCCGTGCCGGACGCAACCACCACCGTCGAAATCCCCGCAGCAGGCACATACACACTGTGGGCGTTCACCAAAGACTGGGTAGCGGCATGGAAGCCTGACATGGCACCCGGCCTATTCCGCGTGCGCATCAACGGCGCAGACAGCGAAATCCTCGGCAATGAGGGTGATCAGTGGCACTGGCAGAAAGGCGGCACGTTCACGCTGGCGGCAGGCACTGCCGAGATTGCCCTCTGCGATATGACAGGCTTTGAAGGGCGTTGTGCGGCACTGCTTCTGACGACAGACGAGAATCTCACCCCGCCGAACGACATCACAGAGCTCGACACCTTCCGCCGCGCGCTGTGCAGCTTCACGGAGGCACGCTTCGGCGGCGCGTATGGCCTTGTGGTGGCGGGTGCAGGCTTCGCGGGGATATGCGCCGCGCTGTCCGCAGCACGGCGCGGCGTGAAGGTGGCACTGATACAGGACCGCATGGTCATCGGCGGGAACAACTCTTCCGAGGTGCGCGTGTGGCTTGGCGGCGAGACGAAGTTTGACCCGTTTCCGAAGGCGGGCGACGTCACAGCGGAGTTCGAATGCGAGAAAAAAGCACATTACGGCGCAGAAAACACCGCCGAAATCTACGAGGACGAGCGCCGTCTCGCCATCTTGCAGGCAGAGGAGAATCTTGACCTGTATCTCGGTTACTTTCTTAAGGATGCCGAAATGGACGGCGACGCCGTTCAAAGCGTCACCATCATGGACGTTCGCAGCGGCGAGCATGTGCGCCTCGATGCCGCGCTGTTTGCGGACTGCACGGGCGACGCGACGCTGGGTGCTCTGGCCAACGCAGATTTCGAGGTCACGACGAACGGCCACATGGGCATGACGAACATCTGGCATGTCCGCGACACGGGTACGGCGCAGAGCTTCCCGAAATGCCCATGGGCGATTGACCTGACAAACTGCGTCTTCCCCGGCCGCGGCGATTGCGTGGACGTATACGGCCGCTCGCGCGAGGGGTCCTTCGGCTGCTGGTTCTGGGAAAGCGGCATGGAGCACAACCCCATCAGCATGGCCGAATACGCGCGCGACACGAACCTCCGCGCGATGTACGGCGCGTGGGATTGCGTCAAAAATACGGACAAGGATTACGGTACATACGAGCTCGGCTTCGCCGCATACATCGGCGGCAAGCGCGAATCCCGCCGCCTGTTCGGCGACGTGATTCTGACAAAGTCGGAGGTTTCGAAGGGCGTGCAATTCCCTGACGCAATCGTCCCGACGACATGGAATTTTGATGTTCACTACCCCGACAGGCGCTTCTACGCCGCCTTCCACGAGGGCGACGGCTTCATCACGAAGGACTATCACGAGGCATTCAACAAGCCGTATTTCGTACCCTACCGCGTGATGTACTCGCGGAACATCCGCAACTTGTTCATGGCGGGGCGCAATGTCAGCGTCAGCCACGACGCGCTCGGCACAGTACGCGTGATGCGAACAGGCGGCGTGATGGGCGAGGTCGTCGGCGCGGCGGCGGCGCTTTGCCTCGCACATGGCACAACGCCGCGCGGGGTGTATGAAAATCATCTGGACGCGTTGTTAAATCAATTTCGGTAAACAGACATTTTCCTTACTGCAACATAGGCTTCTATTTCGTAATGATAAGCAGAATCTATTTCCAAAAATCTATAATAGCAAACAACCTCCCAATTTGCATCCTTGGAAGGTTGTTTGTCTTAATTGTTTTTTTCGAATGTATCCAAATACTTCTCAATCGCATATTGAAAATCTCTCATAAACATCATGTATTCTTTTCTTTTCCCATAGACGTCACGCATCATTGGATGATTTAAGGTGAAATCAATCAATTCTTCAAAAGAATAAACAGCCGCTTTCTTTTCACTTTCAGAAACCTTTGACTTTAATGTGTCAATAAGCTCTTTCCCTGCATCGTATATCCATGGAGAATCCTCTTTGAAAATACTCAACGAGACTAAAAACGCATAAGGATTTTGCGTCTCATTCATTGTATGGTGCAAAAGTTCCTCCATCATCATAGGATGAACTTTTCTTGACATTCGTTTCATTTCAATCTCTCTGTCACGTTGTAAAAGCAAGTCCGCAGTTTTTTTATTTATTTCATCCAAGCGTTTATATATTTCTTCGTCCGGGCTTCTTAAAAGCTTTTGATTGTTTCTTGACAAGTCTAAAATTTCTTCAAGAATTTCCGATGTATGCGAATCGGTTTGGCTTGTTCCCATAACTTCTTTAGTTTCTTCAACATCTTTGATTTTGTTTAATTCTTCCTCCAATGTTGGATACCAAACCTCAAATGCTTTCGCCAGCATTCTTTCAGGAATACACCCATCACCACAGGCTTTATTTAACGTAGTCAACAATTTTTGTATATCTGTCTTTTGAAAAATCGTTGACTGAAACTGCAAAATTGGACCATTAACTTCCGATCGCTTTATATCAAATAAAAATGGCGAAACAAAAGATTTATCCATTGTTTTTGATAATGCACCAGCTTCAAACGACAGCCATGGTGCATCAATGTTTTCTTTTGTTACGCAAAGTATCCCAAAGGTAGAATCCTCGAGTTCTTTTGCTATATCCGTACTCCATCTTGCGCCTTTATCAATATCCTCTGATGAAACATACGGTTCAAGAGATTGTATGACCGAAGGAAGCCAATCTCTGAAAACAAGCGCTACCTTGTGGCTTTTTGTTCCAGACCAACTAATGAAAACTTTCATTCGCTCCAACCTCATTTTCATCTTTTCTCTCCTAAATTATAGCATGATTCGATAAAAAACAGCAATACAAATGTTATTTTACACATCACATCTGAACATTGCCTTTATAGTATGCAACTTAGGCTTCGAATATCATTAATTAGACGAAAACGGGATATCTTTGAAAAGTCATTGCAATCCACAACATCAAATGATACAATCAGCCTACAAGGCAATTATTGCCCATTTATTCAAACACGACTAGGAGGGAACACAATGTTTAAGGTTACATTTATCGGCGCGGGCGGCATCGGCTTCACACGGAAATTGCTGGAGGATTTGCTCGCCGTGCCCGAGTTTCACAACATCGAGGTTGCGTTTACGGACATCAACCAGCGCAATTTGGACATGGTCACACAGCTTTGCCAGCGTGACATCGACGCGAACGGTCTGCCCATCAAAATCCACGCGACGCTCAACCGCCGCGAGGCCTTGAAGGACGCAAAGTACGTCATCAACGCTGTGCGCATCGGCGGGTTAGAGGCATTCGAAACAGACGTAAACATCCCTCTGAAATATGGCGTGGATCAATGCGTGGGCGACACAATCTGCGCGGGCGGCATCATGTACGGCCAGCGCGACATCCCTGTGATACTGGAATTTTGCAAGGACATCCGCGAGGTGGCCGCGCCGGGTTGTCTCTTCCTAAACTACGCGAACCCGAACGCGATGGTAACGTGGGCATGTAACAAATACGGCAAAGTGCCGACCATCGGCCTCTGCCACGGCGTGCAGCACGGGCACAGCCAGATTGCCGAGCTACTGGAGGCCGACATCAAGGACGTGGACATCATCTGCGCGGGCATCAACCATCAGACGTGGTATGTCTCCGTGAAACTGCGCGGCGAGGACGTCTGCCAGAAAGACCTTTTGCAGCGGTTCATGGCACATCCGCATTTCAGCCGCACGGAAAAGGTTCGCATTGATGTCATGAAGCGCTTCGGCTATTACAGCACGGAGTCGAACGGGCATCTGTCCGAATACCTGCCGTGGTACCGCAAGAATGCCGGGGAGATTCAGAAGTGGATTTCGATGGATTCCTGGGCGGACGGCCAGACAGGCGGCTATCTGCGCGTCTGCACCGAGGGGCGCAACTGGTTCGAAACTGATTTCCCGAACTGGCTGAAGGAAGAGCCTGTCAAATTCGGCGAGAGAAGCTCGGAGCACGGCTCATTCATCATCGAGGCGCTGGAAACAGGCCGCGTCTACCGCGGGCATTTCAACGTTGTCAACAACGGCTGTATCACAAACCTGCCGAACGACGCGATTGTCGAAGTGCCGGGCTATGTCGATTTCAATGGCGTGAACATCCCCAAGGTCGGCGATTTGCCGCTGGGCTGTGCGGCGGTCTGCAACGCGAGCATCAGCGTGCAGCGGCTGGCGGTCGAAGCGGGCGTACACGGCGATGTGACGCTTCTAAAACAAGCCATGATGATGGACCCTCTCGTCGGCGCAATCTGCACGCCCGATATGATTTCGCAGATGACAGACGAAATGCTCATCGCGGGCGAGGAATGGCTGCCGCAATACGCCGAGGCCATCGCCGCGGCAAAGGCGCGCCGCAACTCCTCCGAATGGGTCGAATTGCCCGAATACAGCGGCGCGGCGCGTGTTGACGTGAAAACGCTGGACGAGATGCAGGCACAGAAGGAGAAAACACGCGCGATGGTGAAGGCTTCGGAGAAGGCGGGCTTTGAATAAGAGGATTTAGCTCAATCATATGGCTCCTTGTTTTTTGAAGAAAGGTGTGATTTTGAATGAACGAAAAATACTTCTACATCGACGCCGAAAAAGCAAGGGGCCTGTTGTCGCAAGTCAAAGAAATGAAAGCCGCCAAACGCGGCTTTGACAGGCAGGCATACTTCATCGACGAGTATGCCGTGCTGACGACATCCCAGCTCAAGCTGAGGAATGTCACCACGCGCGACGATGACCTTGCCTACTTTGATGAACTGATTCAAACGCTTTCCGGTTTGCAGGCGCAGGGCGTCGCGGTTGTGCCCATCCTTGGCTATGCTTTCGAGCCGGAGAGCGAGAACGGCGACGGCTATATCATCCAGCCGCGGGCGAAAGGATCAGAGCTTTATGACGATTCCGTCATGAAGGAATTCTACGTCGGCAAGCCGAACTTCTCATATCTTTCAAGCGATGCGGACGCGAAAGAATACATACTTTCCCGAACGCGCCTTGTATCCGAAATCCCGCAAGAACACTTCGACAAGTTCATACACGACTGCATCGTTTTGATTGACAATGATATTTTGATTGATTTCATGGGGAAAAGCAATTTCTTCTATGACGAGGCGGCCGGTTTCCAATTTATCGACCTTGATTCGCATACCGACTACAAGTATGGCCTATCTGACCAGAAATTTGGCGGGAAGTTCATCTGCGCGTACAACGGCTTCGTGCCCTGCCACTTTGCGGACGGCACAAAGGTATCTTCTGCTCTTGCATTGGATGAAAACGCCCTTTCAGCGCTTGCCGACACGGACTTGCAGCAGCTCGCGCAAAACAACCGAATCATTTTCGGAAAATGCAAAACCGCCATGCTGCACAACGGAATTTCGGAAGAACAACTGAACGATGCACTGGAAATCATCCGATTGTTTGGATGCTGACCGAGGTGTGTTCACACGAACGGAGGAACGCAAAATGGATTCGCGCTTAACCTTTAATACAGACCCCGAAAGCTACGACAAATTCCGCGCACGATACACAAAAGAACTGTTTGACGATGTCATCCGCTTTTCCCATCTCAGCAAGGACAAGAATGCCCTTGAAATCGGAATTGGCACAGGGCAGGCCACGCCGCCTTTTCTTCAAACAGGATGCACGGTCACAGCCATCGAGCTCGGCGACAATCTGGCCCGGTTTTGCCGGGACAAGTTCACGGCATACAAAAATTTCAATGTGATAAACCAGGATTTCGAAAGCGTTGCCCTTTCGGAAAACGCCTATGACCTGATCTATTCCGCGTCGGCATTCCATTGGATTCCGCCGGAAACCGGGCTTCCCAAGGTGTATGCCCTGCTGAAAAGCGGAGGCGTGTTTAGCTGGTTCGCCAATCAACCCGCGCCCTCCGAGGAACATGCACATATCCACGAGGCGATACAAGCGGTATACAACAGGCACGCCGAATTCTTCGGCGGCAAATCACCCGCAGTAGACCTTCAACAGCGGCTGCAACAGGCAAAGGAAAAATGCAGGAGCCGCAACAGCACCTTAAAGCAATACGGTTTCACCGATGTTGTTGACAAAATCTACCACAGCGCCCGCACATTCAGCGCAGAAGATTATGCCGCGCAAATCAGCACGCATCATGACCACAAGGCCATGCCCGAAGAGATTCGGCTGCCCTTCTTGCAGGAAATCGCTGATGTCATCAACCGCCATGGCGGAATATTCACACTTGCCGACATCATCATTCTGTCGATGGGGCGAAAACTATAACAGGGAGGAAACACCATGTCAATCAATTACAATATCCTCGCACAGGATTATGACCTAACCCGCACAGCAGATATCAACATTATAAACCTATTCGCCACTGAACTGCCGCTCGACGGCAAGACAATCCTCGACTTCGGCTGCGGAACAGGGAACTTTGCCCATGCGCTCCAAAAACTCACCACTGCTGATGTATACGGCGTGGAGCCGTCCGACGGCATGAGGGAAAAAGCACTGGCAAAGGGGCTTGACGTGCGCCGTGGTGACCATTCCTCCATTCCATTCGAGGATAGCTTTTTCGATTTTATCTATATGACCGATGTCATCCATCACGTGCCGAATCTGAAAATGATGTTTTCCGAATTCCACCGCGTTCTAAAGCCGAATGGCCTTGTCTGCATATTGACTGAATCCCATCAACAGCTAGAAACACGATTTTGGGTGAAACATTTCCCGACAACCGTTGCGGTTGAACAAAAACGTTACCCTGATATATCCGTTATTGTCAGCGCCGCTGAAACAGCCGGGCTTGACGAACACAAGATTGTTACCACAAACACAGACGGAAACATCTGTATCACAAGCGACTTCATAAAGCTGGTGGAAAACAAGGGATATACTATGTTCCGCTTAATCGAAGAAGCCGACTATCAAACCGGGCTCGCCGCCCTCAAAAATGATTTCGCAGACAAAACCGTGATACATAGCACTCATAGTCAAACGCTATTATGGCTGCGGAATAAGGTATAAAAACGAGCCATCACCAATTAGGAATTGGTGGTGGCTCACTTTACTTTCGTTACATATATTTGCCCTTACAGCTCCGGAATCACAATCTCCACTTCCCTGCCAAGCTGCGAGGAGCGGTAGATGCCGTCCACAATCGCCTGATTGTACAACGACTCAATCAGCGGAATCGGCGCTTCGCCGTTTGTTCTGACCGCGTCGCAGAAGGCTTTGACCTTATTATAGAAGCGATCCTCCGCCGGCTTTTTCAGCGGGATGGGCGTCTCGCACATCTGCCCGCCAATGTCATTGTAGAGGAACACAGGGCCGATGGTGCCGTCCCACGCGCCTGCCCAGCCGCCGTCGCCCGCAGGCTTGACCTTGAGGCCCGCGTCCGTGCCGAGGAACAGCGTGTCGCCCGTTGTATCCATATGCATTGCCCACGACATGCGGAAGTCCAGCGCGATGTTGCCCTCCAAGCGAATCATCGCCACGGAGAAATCGTCCACCGTGAAGTTCTTCGCGTCGTTGAAATATTTCGGGTTCGTTCCGAAGCGGTCAGATGCATACGCGGAGACTGTCAGCGGCTTCGGATACTTGATGGCTGACAGAACCATGTCCAGCGAGTAGCAGCCGATGTCTGCCAGCGCGCCCACGCCAGCCAGCTCCTTGCGGATGAACGTGCCGCCGGGGATGCCGCGCCGTCTGCCGCCGCCCGTCTGGATGTAGTACACATCGCCCAGCGTGCCCGAGCCAACGATGTCGCGCACCATATCCATGTTCGGGTCAAAACGAGGCTGGAAGCCGATGGTCAGCATCTTGCCTGTCTTCTTTGCCGTGCGGTACATCTGCACCGATTCATCCAGCGTGATGGACATAGGCTTCTCGCATAGAACGTTCACGCCCGCCTCCAGCGCCGCAATGGTACACTCCGCGTGCGTCGAGTTGTATGTACAGACACTGACGCCGTCCAATTCTGCCTTCAACAGCTCTTCCAGCGAGGCAAACGCCTTTGCCTCCGGCATCTCGAACTCGTCAAAGAATGCCCGCGCCTTGCCCTCGACGATATCGTATCCACCGACAACCTCAACCTCGTCCTTCATTTTCAAATACGACCGCATGTGCGCATGGGCAATGCCGCCTGTACCGATAATCGCAACCCGTAACTTCTTCTCCATTTCAAATCCCCCTGCCCTAATTATTTTTTTGGAACTATGAACTGATTGTATCATATATAAAAGGCATATCGCAAATCATTTTTATTGACATATTGCTCAAAGATGATTACAATAAATGGCAAGAAGATTCCCCCTGCAATGGGGGAATAAAAAGGGAGAGTGTATAATGGAACTGAACGACTGGATTATTTTCGCCGCAATGCTTGCATACATGGCGCTCGTTATCATCATTGGTCTTTTGTATGCAAAGAGGAACCAAAGTACGGATCAATTTTATTTGGGCGGGCGCGGCCTTGGCCCATGGGTCACGGCCATGAGCGCGGAAGCGTCTGACATGAGCGGCTGGCTGTTGATGGGCCTGCCCGGCGTGGCATACATCAGCGGCGCGGGCGAGGCAGCATGGACGGCTATCGGTCTTGCGCTGGGTACATATCTGAACTGGCGCGTTGTGTCTGTTCGTCTTCGGAAGTATACGGAGATTTCGGGCAACGCCATCACCGTGCCGGATTTTTTCAACAACCGTTTCAAAGACAAGAGCAAGGTGCTGATGACTGTATCCGCGCTGATTATCCTTGCGTTCTTCACGGTATACGTCGCAACGGGCTTCGTGGCATGCGGCAAGCTGTTCAACAGCATTTTCGGCTTTGACTATGTTACAATGATGCTGATTTCCGCGGGCGTTATCGTTCTGTATACCGTTATCGGCGGCTTTCTCGCAGAGAGCACGACGGACTTTATTCAGGGCATTTTAATGTGCATCTCACTCGTGGTTGTGCTGATTGTCGGCGTTGTTAGTGCCGGCGGCGCGAAAGAAGTCATTGACACGCTTTCCGCGCAGGACGGCTTCCTGAGCTTGACAAAAATCTTCGATGTCAAAACAGGCACCGCCGCATCCTTCGGCATCATCCCGATTGTCTCGACAATGGCATGGGGGCTTGGTTACTTCGGTATGCCGCACGTGCTGCTTCGTTTCATGGCCATCCGCAACACCAATGAGCTGAAGAAGTCGCGTATTGTTGCGACTATCTGGGTTGTGATTTCGCTGATTGCGGCGGTTCTGATCGGCTTGGTCGGTGCAGTGAAATTCGCAGGCGTTCTGACACCCGCGCAGAGCGAGACAATCTTCATCCACACTTCGACAGCGCTTCTTCCTCCTATTATTGCAGGTATCATGATGTCCGGTATTATGGCGGCTACCATGAGCACGTCGGATTCGCAGCTCTTGATTTCATCCTCGGCGGTGTCAACGAACCTGTTCAAGGGTCTCTTGAAGCCNAACGCGACAGACAAACAGGTCATGTGGGTATCCCGCGCGACAATCGTTATCGTTACCATTATCTCCGCATTCCTTGCGCTGAATGAAGAAAGCTCAATCTTCGGCCTCGTGTCGTATGCATGGGCAGGCTTTGGCGCGGCGTTTGGTCCGATTATGCTCTTTTCTCTGTTCTGGAAGCGCACGACGCGTGCGGGCGCTATCGCCGGCATGCTTGCCGGCGGCGTGATGGTTCCGCTTTGGAAGCATGTTATCAGCGGGCTGAACCCCGTGTTGAACGTATACGAGCTTCTGCCCGCGTTCATCATTTCGTGCCTCGTAATCCTTGTTGTCAGCCTGCTTGGCAAGGTGCCGTCGACGGAAATCTCCGACGAGTTTGACAAGGTTGTCCTCGCGGTTCGTAATAAAGAAGCGTAAAATTTCATATTGCCTAAACAGACAAACCCCTCTCGGAGATTTCCGAGAGGGGTTTTGAATGCTGCCTATTCCACCAGCCCATATTTCTTCTTAATCCGATCCAACTTCTCCAGCATCGGCCGCGATATGATGAGCAGGAACGTCACCGTCGCCAACGCATGAATCAAATCAAACGGCAAACCTTGCAGAATCGCCGGCCAGAACATTTCGAACGTCGGGTTCGCTTGATACACGAAGATGGTGGAGGTGTTCATAATCAGCCCGTAGATAAGGAACGTCGCCAGCCCGCCGTATACGCACAGCGCCGCACGGCTTCGGCGCAAAATGCCCTTGCGGAACAGCACACCCGCCAGAAAGCCGATGATGCCGAACGCAAACATCTGCCACGGCGTCCACGGCCCCTGCCCGAAGAACATATTCGATACAAACCCCGTCATCGCCCCCACGAGGAAGCCCGCCTCCCCGCCGAACGCTACGCCCGATAGAATCACAATCGCCACCACGGGCTTGAACTGCGGCACCATGAAGAACGCCGTCCGCCCCGCCACGCCAATCGCGCACAGCACCGCGATAATCACAAGCTCGCGTGCCTGCGGCTTCCGGCTCTCGAACACCATGGCAAACGGCAGCATTGTCTCGCAAATGATGAGCATAGAGATGAAGGCAAACCGCCTGTCGTCAAGATAGAAGATGCCCACGTAAATGGTCAGCGGAATCGCCAGAAGCACCATGACCGCCGCCGCGATTGTCCTCTTGGACAACTTGCGCTTGCCGCGCGCGACCTGCACGGCGAAGCCGTCTTCCTGCTTCTGCGCCGCC
>JGI994J12354_10005010_pt1 | contig 11598 bp, 11 predicted proteins | sample IntmicLarv3ML3BL_FD_12354 | JGI IMG/M metagenome (IMG submission 12354) | reverse complement strand
TCATGCTTCCCAGTGGAGCTCCTGATCTCATCGAGACGTATTTCATCGATGGAATGCGCATCGACGAAAGCCCGTTCAAGAAGATCTATCAAACCCTGATTTCCGTGCAGGTGCGCGGTGAGATCAAGGGGGAGATTACAGGCTCGTCCGCAGCGAGGATCGCCTTTACGTTCAACAATGGTTCTGATCCCATTGCGACGGAGTACATTCCGTATCAAAAGGACTTCTACGCGATGAACCAGAATGGCGTCACCCTCTTCTTCACCACACGCGACGTGGTCGACAGCTTGCAGGATACCATCCAGTTCGTCAAGGCTCTCCCCAAGGCATACGAGGTGGATGCCATTGAAAGCATGGAGGTTCGCTATAGCGATGGCGAGACGAAGGTGCTGACCCGAAAGGGCGGTACGCCGACATACCGCGGCACTTCCATTACAGAGGAACGCTTCGCTGATGCGTACACGCGCATCACAGGCGTGAACATGCAGGAAGCTTCTGTCGCGGCGAGTGTTATTCAGCCGGATGTCGTATTCTCGATTGAATACACCTTCAACGACGGGCGTGAACCCGTGACGATGGAATTCCGCGAGGCGTCGAACCGCACGTACGCGGCGACGATACCGGGACAAAAGAGCAATGTGACGATCAACCGGGGCACCATCGATGGGGAGATTGAGTATTTCGATAAGTGGGTGAAATAGTACGGTTGCTGCTTCGTCCTTGCAGACTATTTGAATAGAAACGAGCGAAGGGGAATGTCCGAGGATGGACAGTCCCCTTCGCTTTTGCTTGTCAATATAGCTACCACAACAGGACGCTGCTTTTCGCTATCTATGCGGGGAAAGGCTGGCGTCAGTATTTTCCCATGGAAGAAGGCACGCCGGTCATCTCTGAGGAATAGGAGGGATCGTATGTGGAGCTTACAGAGTAAGGATGCGAGATGGTGGGGGTCGGCTCATCGCGCAGGCTAAAGCGGGAAACGATATCATCCAGGAAGGAAGCCTGCGCGGACATCTCTTCCGAAGAGGCGGCGGTTTGCTCCGCTGAGGCCGAGTTCGCCTGAACGATAATGGAAAACTGCGAAATGCTCTCGTCGGCTGCTGTTACGGCCTCTACCTGCTTTGTGAACAGCTCGGTCATGCGCTGGATGCTCCTCTCGTTCTCCATCGCATAAGCTGAGATGGTTTGGAGCGTTTCGCTGACGGTGCTGACGATAGCGCTGCCTTGCGTGACACTTTCGGAACTCGCNCCGATCAGTTGGGCCGTCTCCTTTGCCGCCGCGAGGGAGCGCTTTGCTAAATCGCCTACCGCGTCCGCGACGACGGCGAAGCCCTTGCCGTGTTGACCCGCACGCGCTGCTTCGACCGATGCGTTCAGCGCGAGCAGGTTGGTCTGCGATGCGATGTTGTTGATGACGCCTATGATGTTTGTGATGTTTTTTGCGTTGGTGTCAATTGCGCTCATAGCACTGAGCATATCGTGCATCGAGATCATGGCGGCCTCCATCAGGAGCCGGCTCTCGGTCACGCCTTTTTTGGAAATTTCCGCTTCGATCCGACTTTTTTCTGTCGCGGTCAGAATTTTGCGCATCGCGTTGGTAAATTCTTGCATCGTCGCGGCCTGCTCTGTCGCGCCTGCTGCCAATTCCTGCGCGGCTTGCGCGATTTGCTGCGATCCGGCGGAAACCTGTCCCGATGCGTTGCGCACCTCCTGCAATGTCTTGTTGCTGCGCGCGCTCAGGGTGTTGATGGCCATGTTGACGATGTCCTGATCGGAGTTTATGGGAACGGTGATGGTGTAGTTCCCCTCCGAAAGGGCAGCTAAAGCGTCGGACTGGCTCTTCATGGAGAGAGCAAGAACGTGGAAGGCCTTGCAGAGCTTGCCGAGTTCATCGTTGATTTTGTATTCGAATGCGAATTCCTTCGATCCGTTCGCCATATTTTCGGCGCATATCGTCAGTTGCCGCAGGGGATTCATGATCGAACGGGTCAGCAGAATCGAGACGATGACACCCAACGCGCCGAAGACCAGCAGGATGGTGATGAACAGTATGGAAGCGGTACGCTGAATGGAGACGGTTTTTGCCGTTGCCTCCGTATAAAGCTCAGCATACCGCTTCTCTATTCTCGCAAGAGTCTCCAGCACCTTGTCCGAATCCTGTACAATGTGTGTGGCATAATGCTGAGCGGCTTTCTCGGTAGATCCACTGGCCAAATTTTCCTTCAGGACCTGCGCTTCCCTGTGCATCGCCTCATGGGGTGCCTTAATCTGGGCGAAAAGGGATACAAGGGAGGAATCTGTCTCGCCTGCGGACGCGCTGGAGAGCCAACTCGTCATAGGGCACATCGAGGGATCCGTGGAGACAGTGACCGCTTTCCCATCCGCTAAGGAGGAGGAAAGGGAATTGAACCACTCCGTTTGACTGAGCAGCGCGCCGTTGGCTTCGCTCAGCGAGGTAAACAAGTCGGTTTGCCGCGTTGTGACAGAGGAAAGCGAAGTGAGCGTAAAAAAACCCAGAGCTGCGAGCAGCCATCCCATCAACTCCACGGCGACCAGACTGGCGATGATTTTTGTCTGCATCTTCATACGAACAGATCCTCCCTTATTTCGCAATGAAAAAAAGCGCAAGGACAAGAGATTTGCGAAGAGAAGAGCGCACTTTTTTATTCTTCTGTCCAAATATTGTAGCATGTCCAGTTTTTTCCGTATAGGTCTGCATTTCTACGCAACCAATTCTTAACAATGAGAACCAGTTGCGTTTTGCGCAGCAGGCTCCTGCTAATTTCCATTCTTCCCGTCTTCTCCTTCCCAAATCTGATCATCGATGACATAGACTGCGTCTTTTTCGAATACGGATAGGAAGCGAGAACGACAAAGGGAGGGTCTTTTATGGCGAAACGAATGCTTGCCGTAGCGCTATGTTTGGCGGCTGCACTGGCGCTGACAGCGTGCCAGGCCGACACGGAGCCGCTGGCGCTGGAGGAACCGCAGGAACATGTGCCCACAGTGGAGGAACTGAACGAACTGCTCGGCGTACAGAAAAACGCCCCCGTATCGATGCGGACAACGACGGTGTATTATCAGGATTATGTAGGTTATCTGGTACCGGTGAGCTGCTCTGTGCCGCTGGAGGAGGGCGTCGCGAAGCAGACGCTGAGCATGATGGTCGACAACGACGAGAACAACCTGACCGCAAGGAGGCTTGGCCTGTATCCCGTCATACCCGCCGGCACGGAGATCGATGTGGACTTGTCGGAGGAAGGGCTAGCGAAGGTATCGCTGAGCAAGGAAGCGAAGCTGTGCCCCGATGCGTTGAGCGAAAGCAATATGGTCAGCGCCATTGTGCAGGCGGTCACGGAATATCCCACGGTCAAACAGGTGCAGATCTTGATCAATGGCGAAGCGCTGGATTCATTGCCCAATGGCGTCGCGATTGGCGCCCCGCTAAGCCGCTGCGAGTTGAATCTGGAAAGCGTAGACCGTGCGCTTGACACATCGGACGCACAGCGCGTCATGGTCTATTTCGAAAGCGAAACAGCCCCCGCCATGGTACCCGTCACGCGCGTCGTACATTCCAATGCCGATTTGGAAACTGCCGTATTGGAAGTGTTAAAAGGGCCAAAGGAAGGCGCGGATCTTGCCACGCAGATTCCCAAGGGAACGGGTCTGATCTCCGTGCGGAAAAATGGCGGAACGGTCACAATCAACCTTTCCAAGGAGTTCAAGGATGTGCTGGATGGCGATGATGGCGGCATGGCAGCAGTCAAAGCGCTGATGCTGACATGCAAGCAGTTCCCCGATGTGAAGGATGTGAAGCTGCAAGTCGAAGGCAGGGCGTTTGACATTGACACTGCGGCAATGACCGCCCCCTTTGTGGTAAACTATGACAGTGAGCTTTCCATGACTTCTGTCTTCGGGGATGAATTTTTGAGCATGGACTGACTGTATTGCTCAGAGCGGGCGGAAAAACGCACAAAGGACAACAAACACGGCGTCAATCGGTTCGGCGCCGTGTTGGATCATCGGAAGGCATACGGACCAAGCCGGGAGCGGTCTACAAAGAGGGCGCTTGCGTCAGGGCGNCAAGAGCGGCCTGCGCCGCCGCCTGTTCCGCGTTCTTCTTGCTCGTTCCGACGCCCTCGCCCAGCACCCTGTTTCCCAAGACATTCGNNNCGANCTGTCCGCTGGTGCGGTGGGCCGTCTTCCCGCACGATGCGGTAGACGGGGGTAATGCCCGCCTTTTCCTGCATCCATTCCTGCAATTCGCTCTTGTAATCTCGCGCGACACTCTCCGCGACGATGGGCAGGAAGGTGTCGGCGAAACCGCGCGCGTTTTCCAAGCCTCCATCTAAGAAGATAGCCCCCAATACCGATTCCACCGCGTCGGCGAGCACGGAGGCGCGGTTCCTGCCGCCCGAAAGCTCTTCGCCATGGCTCATCAGCAGATACGCGCCCAGACCAAGGCGCTCCGCGGCGTCGTGGAGTGCCTTTTCGTTGACGCTGCGCGCGCGCATGCGCGACAACTCGCCTTCCATCAGCTTGGGATGGGCGGCATAGAGGCGGGCGCTCATCACGAGCTGCAACACGGCGTCACCGAGGAATTCCAGCCGTTGGTTGTGCGCGACGTTGCTTTCCCCCGATAGCGAAGGGTGGGTAAGCGCAGTTCGCAACAATTCGGGATCGCGAAAAGAATACCCGATGATGCGTTCGAGTTCAGTCACCGTGGCATCACACCTTATCCTTCAGATAGTTGGCGATGTCGCCCACTGTGCGCAGGCTCAACATATCCTCATCGGGGATCTGAATGTCGAATTCCTGCTCGACCTCCATGATCATCGCGACGACGTCGAGAGAATCTGCCTTCAGATCCTCGATCAGGCGGGATTCCGGCTGAATCATGTCCTTGTCGATGTTGAGCTGATCCGCGATGGCGGTGATGATTTTTTCATACATAATTGCATCCTCCTGCGTCGTGAATGGTTTTTTGTATTGGGTTCGTATCAGTCCGGTATGACAGCGTCAAGCTCCGTAGTGATTTTTTGTACGACGTTTCCTTCGATCATCCTGACTCCCTGACGGATTGCGCGGGAAATCGCGTGCGCGTTGGAGGAGCCGTGTGCCTTGATGACCGCTCCGCGAACCCCCAAGAGGGGCGCACCGCCGTGCTCGGTATAGTCCATTCTTGCCTTAAACTCACGCAGCCCGGGCTTGAGTATGGCGGCCGCAAGCTTGGTTACGGTGGAGCGCATGAAGACATCCTTGAGCATGCTCATCAGCGCGGCGGCGGTGCCCTCGGTTTGCTTTAGAATGATGTTGCCGACAAACCCGTCGCATACCACAACATCCGCCGCGCCGGACATGATGTCCCGCGCCTCGATGTTGCCCTGAAAATTGATGGACGGTATCGCGGAGAGCAGGGGATAGGCGGCTTTGGTCAGCTCGTTTCCCTTTTCCGATTCGTCGCCGATGTTTGCAAGCTTGACACATGGGTTTTTGACACCCATGACAGAGCGCATGTAGACAGAACCCATCAACGCAAACTGCGGCAGATAGTCCGGGCGGCAGTCTACGTTGGCTCCGCAGTCAATCAGCATCCATGGATTGGAGGTAGAGGGCATGACAGGCGCGAGGGCGGGACGTTGGATGCCGCGGATCCTGCCGATTCGGAATACGCCGCCCGCGAGCAACGCCCCTGTCGAGCCGGCCGACACCATGCCCTGGCATTCGCCGCGTTTGACGAGATCCATCGCGCGTACCATCGAAGAATCGTTCATCCTGCGAATGGCGAGAGTAGGTGAGTCATGATTGGATATGACATCCGGCGCGTGCTCTACGGTGATGCGCGTAGCGTCTTTGTCCGCGAAAAATCCATTGATGACTTCTTGCGGGCCGCACAGCACCAGATGAAGATCCCCGTGCTCCGCAAGCGCTTGCTCACATCCCTGCAGGATGGCTGCCGGCGCGTTGTCTCCGCCCATTACATCGACCGCGATGCGCATGACATCATCTCCTCTCCCTTATTTGGCTCATTCATACTACCAAAGATGGGGGTGTATTGCAAGAATGTCTCATGAAAGCAAGGTTTTGTGTTCCGTTTTTTCCACGCTGAACGGACTTGCGCAGAAGGAGGAGGCGCGCTCAAGCGTAACGCGCATCTCTGCGATGGCGCGCGATACGGCTTCGGGAGCGGGGCCTCCCGGGAGGCGGCGGTCCCGTACGCAGGTTTCCAAGGAGATGGCGGTATAGACGTCCTCGCCGAACAGCGGAGAGAAATCGCCCTGCAGGACGGCGAGGGAGATGTCTTCGATGGCCTTGCCCTCGCGTATGCAGTGCGCGACCAGCTTGCCGATCACCTCATGCGCTTCCCGGAAGGGCATGCCATGCTTGACGAGATAGTCGGCGGCGTCGGTGGCGTTGGCGAAGCCCAATGCTGCGGCGCGGCGCATGTTGTCCTTGCGGAAGGAAACGGTGGCGAGCATGCCGTGCATGACGGCGAGACATTTGACGGCGGTGTCGCGCGCGTCGAAGAAGCTTTCCTTGTCCTCCTGCATATCCTTGTTGTAGGCGAGGGGGAGGCTTTTGAGCATGGAGAGAAGGGCAATCAGGTCGCCATAGACTCGCCCTGTCTTGCCTCGGATCAGCTCCGCGACGTCGGGGTTTTTCTTTTGCGGCATGATGGAGGAGCCGGTCGCGTAGCCGTCGTCCATCTCGATGAAGGCGAACTCGCCGCTGGACCAGAGGATCAATTCCTCACAAAGGCGGCTCATATGCATCATCACAAGGGAACAGGCGTACACGTAATCGCAACAGAAATCGCGGTCGGAGACGCCGTCAAGCGAGTTGCGCGTGATGCGGGAGAAGCCCAACTGCTCGGCGACGCGCTCGCGGTTCAGGGGATAGGTGGTGCCTGCCAACGCGCCGGAGCCGAGGGGCATCTCGTCGGCGCGCGCGCGGGCCTGCTCCATGCGCTCTATGTCGCGCAGGAACATCGACGCATAGGCGGACAGATGGTGTGCCAGCGTGATGGGCTGCGCTCGCTGCAAATGCGTATAGCCGGGCATGACGGTTTCCAGATTGGCCTGAGCTATATCCAGCAGCAGCGCGACCAGCGCGCGCAACAGGGTCGCTGTTTCGCCACACGCCTGCTTCATATACATGCGCATATCCAGCGCGACCTGATCGTTGCGGCTGCGGCCCGTGTGCAGGCGTTTGCCCGCTTCGCCGATGCGCTCGATCAGCAGCGTTTCGATGTTCATATGGATGTCCTCGGCCTCTACGGAAAACGCGACGCGTCCCGCCTCGATGTCCGACTTGATGGCGCGCAGGCCGCTGACGATGACGTCCGCATCCTCGACGGAAATGATGCCCTGCTCGCCCAGCATGGTCGCGTGCGCGATGGAGCCTTCGATATCCTGCGCGTATAGCTTCTGGTCAAAGGCGATGGAGGAATGGAAATCGTCCACGATGCCTTCTGTGGCCTTTTCGAACCGGCCGCCCCACAATTTCATGGATGTCACGTTCCTTTCGGTGTTTGGTTTCGTATCAAGAGCACCGCTGCGGTTGCGCAGAGCAAAAGCGCGATGATTTGCGAGGTGGAAAGGCCCAGAACCAGGCCGCGCGCGGCATCGCCGCGAAGAAATTCCAAGAAGAGCCTTCCAATGGAATACAACAGAAGATAGAGGGGAAACAGGCGTTTTTGCAAAGCGCGCTGGCCGCGCAGAGCATGAAACAGCGCGAAAAGGCAGAAGCAAAACGCGGCCTCGGCAAGCTGAACCGGGAAGCGCCGGATGTGGTTCGCCTCCTCCAGCAAGGCATGCGTGAAGACAAAACCGACAGGCGACTCCACGCCATAGCAACACCCGCCGAGAAAACAGCCGATCCTGCCAAAGCCGTGAAACAAGGGAACGGCGGCGGCGAGGATGTCGCAATACAGCCCGAGAGGAAGGCGCCTTTTCCGCGCGTACAGCGTGCCTGTGGCGATGCCACCCAGCAATCCGCCGAAGAATACTTGGCCGCCGAAGGTATGCAGTAGGATATCTCCGGTAAAACGCAGCTTGTCTTCCGCTTGCGGCAGGCCGCGAAATAGGCCAAGGAAGCTTGCGTTGACCACGCCATAGAGCAAATGGCCTCCCAAGAATGCGCCAAGGGCAGCGGCGCATAGCAGGCGCAGCATGTCGTTGTCATCCCAGCCATTGCGCGCGGCGCGTTTGCACGCGTAAAAGCCGGCGGCAAGCGTACCTGCGGCGGCGAGAAGGGCATAGCAGCCCAATGGCTTTCCAAGGACGGTGATGATGGGGAACATGGCGCTCCTTGCCCGCCTGACGGCGACACAATCTACATGGAAGTGTAAAGGAAGGCATGGCGGATGTCAATGCGCCCCGCTCGAAACGATTGACAACTCCGGCTCACCATGACATAATACCGTCATGTGCTCTCGTAGCTCAGTAGGATAGAGCAGCGGTTTCCTAAACCGGAGGTCGGGGGTTCGAATCCCTCCGGGAGCGCCATTCATGAAACCTGCCGGATTGCTTTTCGACAGGTTTTTTGGTATAGATTGTTATAGATATGCAATTGAGTTGTAGACCAAAAAAGAAGGTGGTAAAAACGGTGAACGAAGAGATCATCGCCAAGGCGGAAGAAATACTGGCGGGCAAAACGAGGTTTGAGCATGGATGCTTGGAATGCTGTGTTTTGGCGCTAATCGACACGGACGGATATCCCACAGCGGCCACGATTTCACCATCGAAGATTGATGGAATCAGGCGCATATATTTTTGCACAGGGATGGGCAGCAACTGGGTTAAGCGGATCGAAAAATGCAACCGCGCCAGCGTTTGTTTCAATTCCGAATCGGAGCAGTATAACATAACGCTGGTAGGAACGATTGAGATCTTGACGGATCTTGCGGCAAAGGCGGAAATGTGGTTTGAGGGTATGGGACATTATTTTGATGGGCCGGAAGATTCCAATTTTTGTGTTCTTCAATTTGTTACCGAGCGGTACAGCCTGATGTTGAACGAACATGACGCAAACGGCAGCGCCAGGGGAAGGCTGTAAACTCATGGAGGAGATAGTATGATCATAACGGCGGGGGAGACATTGTGGATGCGAACCCTCTCGGCGGATGATGCGGAAGAGGTTTATCGCGTCATCGACAGCAACAGAGATCATTTGAGAGCATGGCTGCCATGGGTTGACGGCACGGATTCGCCAACTGTCTCCGAAAATGTAATCGCTCTGTGGCAGAGCGCTTATGAGAGCGGGAGCGACATCGTGCTCGGCATCTTTCGCGGTGGTGAATATGTCGGCAACATCGGGCTTCACGACATCAGCCGCGCAAAGCACAGTGGGATGATCGGCTACTGGCTCGCGGCAAATCATCAAGGTTTAGGAATCATGACCGATTGTGTCCGTGCTTTGACCGGTTATGCTTTTGATGAGCTTTCATTGAATCGGGTGTGCATCCATTGCGCCATCGAAAACAAAAAAAGCAGGGCCATTCCGGAACGACTTGGCTTTGTGCAGGAGGGCGTCCTACAGGATGGAGAATGCCTTGACGGGACTTTTCACGACTTGGTGATCTATGGAATGATACGGCGGAATTGGCGGAAGCCTGACTTCGCGTCGTCCGTCTAAAACAGTTGCGGCTTTCCCGTAGACGAAGGAAAAACCATGGCTTTCGGGGATGAAGCCATGGTTTTTCTTCGTTTTCGCAAATCGGGGAGGGGGGATGCCGCTACTTTTCGATTCCCAATACGAGCGCTGTGGATTTGTATCCAATGCCCATGCGGTCGATTCCCATGTCGATCAACTGCAAGAAATATTCCCGCGTCCTGATGCCGCCGGCTCCCTTGATCTTGCAGCGGCCCTGCGCGGTTTCCATCATCGCCGCAATTACCTCGACCGTCGCGCCTTCGCTTTTGCTGCCGGTGAAGAAGCCCGTCGAGGTTTTGACGAATTCCGCCCCTGCCGCGATGGCCGCTTCTGTCGCGCGCTTGACTTCCTCGAGGGTCAGCGCGTCAGTTTCGAAGATAACCTTTAAGACGACGCCGTATTTCGCGCAGACATCCTGCACGGCTTGGATGTCCGCTTGCACTTCATCCCACATTCCGCTGCGGATCCACCCATAATTCGAGACGACGTCCAACTCGAAGATGCCCTTTTTGCAGCACTCCTCCGCCTGCAATACCTTGGAGGCCGTCGTGGATTTGCCAAAGGGAAAATCGCAAACGACACAGACCTTCGTCGCCGTGCCCGCCGTCATCTCCAGCGCGGTGTCCGCCGAGGATGGATGCACGCATACGGTCTTGCAATGGTAATCGATGCCCTCCTGAATGTACTTGCGGATTTCTGCTTCGGTGAATTCCGGCTTCAAAACGGATTGATCGATGTAGGCCCCTAATTCTTCTATGGACATCTCACACGCTTTCCTGGTGGGTGTCATTTATCTCTCCTCCTCAATAGTATGTGCTGTGAGCGGGCGGTGACGCGCGCCAACTGGCCGAAACCATTATAACAGNAAAGTAAACTTTTGTAATGTACGCAGATTTTTCTTTATCTGTCCGNGAGTTTATGGTACAATACTGACGCTACACTGCTGTAGCTTGATAAAGCGATCGGAAAGGTATGAATACAATGAAGACAAAGAATCTGGTCAGAACCATTGGATGTGTCGTCATGCTGGCATGCGTTTTGCTGGCGGCGGCGTGCGCCGCGAAGCCTGCCGAACAGGCCGCACCTGCCAACCGTCTGGAAGCGATCTTGCAGCGCGGCTATCTCGAAGTGGTCATGGAGCCCGCGTTCGCCCCGAACCAGTTTATGGATCCCAGCAAGCCCAAGGATGAGCAGATCGTCGGTTCCGACGTGGAATTCGCCAAGTACATCGCTGAGAAGCTTGGCGTCGAATGCCGCATCATTCCGCTTGAGTTTGGCGCGGTGCTCTCCGGCGTTACTGAGGCAAAATACGACATGGCGATCTCCGCTCTGGCCTATACCCCTGCCCGGGCCGAAGCGATGAACATGTCCAAGGGATACTATTTCTCCACGACCAGCCGTGGTTACGGCCTTGTCGTGCATGAGAGCATCAAGGACGAGATCAAGGGCGCCGAGGACGTCAAGGGACGCTCCGTGGTCGCGCAGAGCGGCTCCATACAGGAATTGTTCGTCAACACGCAGCTTGAGGGTTATTCCGAATACCAGAGAGTTTCCTCCACCAATGACATGTTCCTCTCCGTTCAGGAGAAAAAGGCCGAGGTAGGCGTCACTGCCATCACCACGGCGGAGCTTTTCATCGAAGCGAATCCCAACAGTGGGTTGCATGTCGTTGAAAATTTCGCCTTTGCCGAAGATGAGTCCACACAAGGGACGCGCATCGGCATGCCGCTGGGAGAGGATGAATTGCTCGAGAAGGTCAATGAGATCATCGACGAAGTTCTCGCCAATGGCGACTATATCAGGTGGTATGACGAATACACCGAATATGCGAAGAACATTGGGCTAGACTGATGCTAGAGCAAATTTCCAAGATATGGTCGGCCTACTCTATGGTCTATATTGAGGGCCTGTGGGTAACGATATGGCTTGCGGCTGTCTCGGTGG
>JGI994J12354_10005009_pt1 | contig 11600 bp, 6 predicted proteins | sample IntmicLarv3ML3BL_FD_12354 | JGI IMG/M metagenome (IMG submission 12354) | reverse complement strand
GCGGCGGCCTCGCGCTCGGCCTTGGGAGGCCGGGGCGGGCGCGGCTGGGGTTTGATGACCTCGAAGACCTCCATGGGGTAGGGGTGGCCTTCCACCACCGGGATTTGCTGTCCGGTGAGCTTTTGGATGTCGCGCAGGTGCTCCTGCTCGGCAAAGTCACAAAAGGAGATGGCGATGCCGCTCAGTCCGGCCCGGCCTGTGCGCCCGATGCGATGCACATAGGTCTCGGGTTCATTGGGCAGGTCGAAGTTGATGACATGGGACAGCTCGTCGATGTCGAGCCCCCGCGCCGCAATGTCGGTGGCCACCAGAACCCGGGTGCGGCCCTCCTTGAAGTTGGCCAGGGCGTTGAGGCGGGCATTCTGGGATTTATCGCCGTGGATGACCCCGGCCCGGATGCCGTCGCGGCTGAGTATCCTGCCGATGCGGTCGGCCCCGTGCTTGGTGCGGGAGAAGACGAGAACCGACGCAATGGCCGGGTTTTCCAGCAGCTTGACCAGCAGCTTTCCCTTGTTGACCTTGTCCACCAGGTAGACGCTCTGCTCGATGACCTCCACCGTGGTGGCCGGCGGCGTGACGGCCACCGTCTCGGGACGCTTCAAGATGGTGCCGGCCAGGTCTTGAATCTCCCCCGGCATGGTGGCCGAGAAGAGCAGTGTCTGCCGCGCTTTCGGCAGCTGGGCGATGACCCGCTTGACATCGTGGATAAAGCCCATGTCGAGCATGCGGTCGGCCTCGTCGAGGACGAACACCGAGATGGTGCTGATGTCGCACAGCTTTTGGCCCATGAGGTCGAGCAGGCGGCCCGGCGTGGCCACCAGAATGTCGACGCCGGCCTTGAGGGCGGCCACCTGGGGGGCCTGGCCGACGCCGCCGAAGATGACCGCTGTCTTGAGGCCGGTGAACCGGCCATAGGCCTCGAAGCTCTCGCCCACCTGGGCGGCCAGCTCGCGGGTGGGGGTGAGCACCAGCACCTCGGTGCCGGTTTTGGGCTCGCCCCGGCGGCGTGCCAGCACGAGGTTTTGCAAAATGGGGATGGCGAAGGCCGCCGTCTTTCCGGTGCCCGTCTGGGCCACGCCCAGGATATCCCGGCCCTTGAGCACCGTGGGGATGGCGCGCTCCTGAATGGGGGTCGGGGTGCTATAGCCCTCCTGGTCGATGGCCTTTAGGATGGGCCGGATGAGGTTGAGTTCGGTGAATGTCATGGAATCTCCTTAAATGATGTAGTATGCCGGGAAGTATTATATACCATATAAAGGCTGCGGTCAAATGCGGCAAAGCATTCTCCCTCCCTTGTCATTCTGAGGGCCGAAGGCCCGAAGAATCTTATGCACACCACCAAAGGGATGAAGGGCAAGATTCTTCGCTTCGCTCAGAATGACAGGAGGGGGCTCAGAATGACAAGGGGGGCCCTCTTCCCAAAGCCCCCGCGTCTATGCTACAATATCTTCATATTATATAGAAGGGTGAAACACCATGAAGAAAATCGACATGCTGGTCAAGGCCCCTCATTTTTACACCATGGCGGGAGATGGCGTGGGCTACCAAAGCGGCGTCGTCATGGCCGTCGACGGCGGCAAAATCCTCGGCCTGCTGCCCGAGGCCGAGGCGCTGGCCACCTACACCGCCGAGGAAGTGCTCGACCTGAGTCACCACATGATTCTCCCCGGCTTCATCGATGCCCATATGCACACCGGCCTCAACATCCTGCGCGGGCTGGCCCAGGACACCAATAACTGGATGATGTTCGGCTTGCAGCCCTTCTCCAACGCCGCCACGCGGGCCGAATGCGACGCCGGCGGCAGAGTTGCCATAGTGGAGGCCATCAAGGCGGGCACCACCACCCTGGGCGACTATGAGCAGGACATGGAGGTTGTTTGCGCCTTCCTTGAGAAAATCGGCGCTCGGGGCAACATCGCCCAGACGGTGCGGGCCGCCAAGCGGCGGGTCTATCAGCCGGGCGAGCTCTATGAGTACGATGACGCCATGGGCCTCAAGAGCTTCCACGCCAACCTCGAACTCTACGACCGCTGGCATGACAAGGCGGGCGGTCGCATCAAGGTACTGCTGGGCCCCCAGGGCGCTGACTTCCTCGGCCTCGAGCTGCTGCTTGAGGTGCAGCGGGCGGCTAAAGAAAGGAACACCAAAATCCACATGCATGTCCAGCAGGGTGACCGGGAGACCTATCAGGTGGAAAAGCGCACCGGCAAGCGCCCCATCGCCTGGCTCAAGGAGATTGGCTATCTGGACGACACCCTCATCGCCGTACACCTCACCGACTGCAATGATGCCGAGACCGAGGTCATCGCCAAAAGCGGCGCCTCCATGATTGTCTGCCCCGGCTCCATCGGCATCATCGACGGCATTGTGCCGCCCTCCCTCGTCTTCCAACAGCACGGCGGCAATGTGGCCCTGGGGTCGGATCAGGCGCCGGGCAACAACTGCCACAACATCATCAGCGAGATGAAGCAGGTGTGCCTCTTTAACAAAATCAAGTATGGCAACCCGGAAATCATGCCGGCCTGGCGGGCCCTGCGGATGGCTACCATCGAGGGTGCCCGCGCCGTGGGCCTCGGCGATCTGGTCGGCTCTCTGGAGGCCGGCAAGCGGGCCGATTTCATCGCCGTCGATTTGATGCGCCCCTCCATGCTGCCGGTTTTCACACAGCCCATGCGCAACATGGTGCCCAATCTGGTGTACAGCGCCCGGGGCGGGGAGGTCTGCCTGTCGGTGGTCGATGGCAGGGTCATCCTGCGGGACGGCGTCGTCCTCGGCGTCGACGAGGGCGAGCTTCTGGCCGAGGCCAACGGCTATGCCGAGGGCATCGGGAAGCGGGCTGCCGAGGAGTTCCGGCGCATTGACGGCACCAATGCCCGTTTCATGCGGGAGGACAGGCTGTAAGCCTCACTTAGAGATTTCTTTGACATCCCGNAAGTCCGATGATATAATAGTCAATATTCATCAACCCNCGCCGGAGCCGCACCCCATCTCCGCGCAAACTACAAACAAGGAGACCCCTCAATGAAAAAAGCCTTGACACTTCTGCTCTCCATCGCTCTCGCCCTTGCCCTCTTCCCCGCAGTCTCACTGCCCGCGGCGGCTACCCTCACTACCGCCAACGATGTGGCCGCCGCCATTGAGGCCTTCAGCAGCGCTAACGGCGGCGGCCTCTATGTCGAGTTGGTCGGCAGCACCATCACCGTCACGGGCGCACTCGCCAACGTCACAAGCCCGTTGGCGCTCAAAGACATCTCCCAGAGTGTCACCATCGAATGGAACGCCGACCTTACAAGCACAAACGCGAACTTCCACCTCATCACCCTATCCACAACGGGCGGCGCCCAGGTCACTTTCAATGTGATGGCCGACGCGAATATTTCATATGGAACCGACGGCAGCGGCACTCCTACCAACTTATTAGCCGCCATTTTAATCGACGATGATAGCCGTGTCTCCCTCTCAGTCAACGGCGCCACCATCAGCGCCTCCGCTTCCGGCGCCGCCGCCATTGCGGTCATGGTTACTCCTGGTGGTGTCCCCAAAGCCGATGTCACCATCAACGACGGCGCCGTCACAGCCGAGGGTTCCACCAACCCTGTGGCAATCTATGCCCCTGACGGCAGCGTCAGGGTCCTCGGCGGTGCCGTCACGTCCAAGGGCCGCGACGCCATCGCCATTTCGGCCGCGCACGGCGTTGCGGTCACCAACGCCACCGTTGAAGCAACCGGCGAAGACGCAGTTGCCATCTCGGCCATGAACACCACCACGATCCTAAACGCCACCGTCATAGCTTCCGGTACGAACGCCGCGGCTATATCGACCATCGTGGCCGGCGGCATCAACGTCATGGACTCTGCCGTCATAGCCTCCGGCGATAACTGCACGGCCCTATATGATGGGGAAGGCGGCGATGGCATCACCGTCACCGGCTCCACCATCGCCGCCTTCGGTGCAGACCTTGCCCGCCCCGCCGGGTCCAGTAGCACGTTCCTGGGCGGCGTCATCCATGCCGATGGCAATATCAACATCAATAACAGCGCCGTCTTTTTCCGGGGCGGCGCGGATACAGACCCATACGATTTCATCATGAGCTACGGCACACTCGACGAAACATCCGTCATCTATGTCGCGTGGGATGAAACGGCCTTTGCCACCAATTACACAGACGGCTCCGACATTATTTTCAACGGCTCTATATCCGACTACGACGACATGTTCATGACCATCCTCAAGCGCGTTGACCTTAATAATATGGATCCCTCCATCTCCCTCACTCATGTGACCGATCCCTATTCCAGATTTAGCACCACACCCGGGGTTGCTTACTACTTCGAAGATAGCAGCGGAGTATCCCACCACGGCGCTTTCCCCTTCACCCATATCCCCAATTTGAAGGTGAATTACAATGTCATCGTCTACGGCAACAGCGGCAATCCAACCGTGTTCGGCCCCTATTTCCCCGGCCAATCGGTGTCAATCACCGCCCCTCCGGCCCCCGCCGGCGAGTCCTTCATCAGGTGGGCTGATACCAGCACGATTTTGTACCAGCCCGGCGACGCGGCTTTAACCCGGAGCACACTCACCTTCACCATGCCTCCCCACTACTATATCTTTCATGTCGAATACACCACCCACGGCCTCGGCCAGTACAGCGGTGGCCAGCCCGCACCCGCCGTCCCCCTCTCCCCCATCGAGGCCGCCCTCAAGTCCGTCGAGGAAGCCCAGCCTGGCGACACCGTCGCCGTCACCCTCTCGGGCAGCGGCATCATCCAGGGCGGCCAGCTTCTCAACGCTATGGCCGGCAAGGATGTCACCGTCGAAATCACCGTGGGCGGCAACACTTGGGTCATCAACGGCTTGGAGGTTCCCCCCCAAACCTCCGGCTTCGATATGAGCGTCCAGCTGGGCACCAACGCCATCCCTCAGGATGTCCTCGACACTCTGCCCGAGGCCGCGGGTGCCCTGCAGCTCACCCTGGGCCACGCCGGCCCCTTCGGCTTCACCATGTCCCTCCTGCTCCCCCTGGGTGCCGAAAACGCCGGGCGGCTTGCCATCCTTTACTATTTCAATCCCGAGACCATGGCCCTTGAGCTTGTCAGCTCCGCCGTCATTGATGACCAGGGCAACGCCCTGCTCCCCTTCAGCCACGCCTCCGAATATCTGGTGGTCGTCGGTGAGGAAGCCCCCGTCCCGGTCGCGGCCGACAGCCTTTTCGCCGATGTCTCGGCGGACGATTGGTTCTATGATGATGTGGCCCACATTGTCCGCCTCGGCCTCATGAATGGCGTCTCCGACACCGCCTTCGCGCCCCACAGCCCCATGACCCGCGGCATGCTGGTCACCGTGCTGTGGCGCATGGAGGGTATGCCGTCCGCCGCCCCCGCTGGCTTTGGCGATGTGGCCGAGGGTGCCTACTACGGCCCGGCGGTCGCCTGGGCCGCCGAGAACGGCATCGTTCTGGGCGTCGGGGGCCCCTTCTTCGGCCCCGAGCGGCCCCTGACCCGCGAGGAGACGGCCACCATTCTGGCGCGCTACCTGGCCTTCAAGGGCGTCACCCCCGAGCCGGACACCGACAGCCTGACCTTTGCTGACAGCGACACCATCGACAGCTGGGCCGCCGAGGCCGTCGACATCATGAGCCGCCTGGGCGTCATTCTGGGCAAGGACGGAGGCCGCTTCGACCCCCACGGCCCGTCCACCCGCGCCGAGGTTGCCGCCATGCTGCACCGCCTTTCCGGTTTTTTGGCTGAATAGCCTCTCCCACACCACTCCCCGGCGCACAGCGCCGGGGAGTTTCCTTTTTTGGCATATTACGGCATATTTCCTCGCATTTATTAAGCATTTGTTAAGTCAAGTCCCCCCTGGGTCAGTTTTTCGGGCTCAAAAAAGCGGAACAGGTTTCACATTGGTCTAGCCTTTTATGTTCGTGAAAATCTGGCATAACTTCGCTCTCAACGATTTGCTGTTGTGAAAAGTTGCGAGAATTAGTTGACATATTGTGAAAGCTGCCCTATAATAATTTTGTAACAATCTCTTTGTTCTATTGTGCGTAGCACAATAGAACAGGGGTTGTTGCAACAACCCTAAAAATTCGGAGGAGTGCTATGAAAAAGCTAGTCAGTCTGTTGCTCGCCATGATCATGATGTTCGCTCTGGTCGCTTGCCAGAAGGACACCGGACCCAGCGCGTCGGACGGCCCGTTCCCGGGCAAGATTGCCATCATCACCAATACCGTGTCCCAGAACGAAGAGGAGTTCCGCTCGGCCGAGCAGCTCCAGAAGAAGTACGGCGCCGATAAGATCGTCCATGAGACTTGGCCCGACAACTTCTCCACCGAGCAGGAGCAGATGGTCACCATCGTCTCCAAGCTGGCGGCCGACCCCCAGATTAAGGCCCTTATCATCAACCAGGCCGTGCCCGGCACCAACAACGCCGTGGATAAGCTGCTTGAGACCCGTAAGGACATGTTCATCGTCTATGTCAATCCCCAGGACAATCCGGCCGACGTGGCCACCCGTGCCAACCTCATCCTGATGCCCAATGACCTGGCCATGGGCCCCGTCATGGTCGAGCAGGCTGCCGCTCAGGGTGCTAAGGTTTTTGTCCACTATTCCTTCCCCCGCCACATGGGCCAGGTGATGCTTTCGGGCCGCCGCGACCTCATCAAAGCGGAGTGCGCCAAGCTGGGCATTGAGTTCGTTGACGCCACCGCCCCCGACCCGACCTCCGATGTCGGCATGGCCGGCGCCCAGCAGTTCATTCTGGAAGACGTGCCCAAGATGATCGCCCAGTATGGCAAGGACACCGCGTTCTTCTCCACCAACTGCGGCATGCAGATCCCCCTCATCAAGGCCACCGTCGAGCAAGGCGGCATCTATCCGCAGCCCTGCTGCCCCTCTCCCTTCCACGGCTTCCCGGCAGCCCTCGGCCTTGAGGCCACCGACGTGAGCAACGTCCAGGGCACCATCGACGCCATCAACGCCAAGATGACCGAGTACAACATGGGCGGCCGTACCTCCACCTGGCCTGTGCCCGCCGCGATGATGAGCACCGTCGCCTCCACTGAGTATGCCATCCAGTGGATCAACGGCAAGGTCGCCAAGGAAGGCATTGATGATGCCGCTCTGGCCACCTGCATGAAGGAATATGCCAAGGGCTTCGCCGATGTCGACATGGACATCAGCAACTACGAAGAGAACGGCGTGACCTTCGCCAACTACAAGCTGTTCCTCATGGGCTACCTGACCTTCGAGGGCAAGTAAGTCTTTTAACCTCACACCACGAGCATGACGGGATGTCCCGGGTTCTCCCGGGACATCCCAATTTTAAGAGCGTGAGGCACAACCATAATTAGAAGAGCGGCTGCACGCAGAGCACCTCGAGCTGCGCGACGCCGTGCGGGCGGAAGAATAAGTCACTTCAGCTCCGCCCAAACAGAATCGCTTTGCGATTCTTGGTTTGGTCGGCGCTTGCGCGCCTTATTCTTCCTGCACGGCTGCTTCGCTCTTTATGACAGGGGGACATATAATGGACCAAAACGGAGAAACCCTACTCAGCTTCAAAGGCGTATCTAAAAGCTATGGCGGAAACCAGGTGCTCAAGGACATCAACCTGGAAATCCGTGCCGGTGAGATTCATGCCCTGATTGGCGAGAACGGCGCCGGAAAATCAACCCTGATGAACATCCTCTTCGGTATGCCGGTCATCCATCAGACGGGCGGCTTCGAGGGCACGGTGGAGATGGCCGGTAAGAACATGGCCATCCGTTCGCCCCACGAGGCCATCGACTACGGCATCGGCATGGTGCACCAGGAGTTCATGCTCATCCCCGGCTTCACCATCACCGAAAACATCAAAATCAACCGCGAAATCACCAAGCCGAGCATCGCCAGCCGCATCTTCGGCAAGCGCCTCGAGACCCTGGACGTCAAGACCATGAACCAGGACGCCCGGGCCGCCCTCAACAAGCTGGACATGAGCATCGAAGAGTACACCCTGGTGGCCGGCCTGCCCGTTGGCCACATGCAGTTCATCGAAATCGCCCGCGAGATTGATAAGAGCGGCATCAAGGCTCTCGTCTTCGACGAGCCGACCGCCGTGCTCACCGAGGCCGAGGCCGAGAATCTGCTGGCCGCCATCCGCAAGCTGGCCTCTGAAGGCATTGCCATCGTCTTCATCAGCCATCGCCTGGACGAAATCATCGCGGTCTCCGACCGTGTTACCGTGCTGCGGGACGGCGAGCTCATCGCCACCAAGGACACCAAGGATACCTCGGCGGTGGAAATTTCCGAGCTCATGGTGGGCCGTCAGGTTACCATCGAGCGCAGCCACGAGGTGCGCGTCCACACCGGCCAACCGGTTCTTGAGGTTAAGAATCTCAAGGTGGCCATGCCGGGCGAGCGCGTGCGCGGCATCGACCTCAAGGTGCACAAGGGCGAAATCCTGGGCATTGGCGGCCTGGCCGGCCAGGGCAAGCTGGGCATCGCCAACGGCATCATGGGGGTCTTCCCCGCCACCGGCGAGGTCACCTTCAACGGCCAGGGTCTGCCCCTCAACGATGCGCGGACCGTGCTGGCCTCGGGTGTCGCCTTCGTCAGTGAGGACCGCAAGGGTGTCGGCCTGCTGCTCAACGAGTCCATCGAGCTCAACATCGCCTTCACGGCCATGCAGATTAAGGATGAGTACCTCCAGGGCCCCAAAATTGCCCGGCTCATCGACAGCAAGGCTATCCGTCAGAATGCCACTGACCGCATCGAGGCCCTGGACATCCGCTGCACCGGGCCGACCCAGCACGCGGGCAGACTCTCGGGCGGCAACCAACAAAAGGTGTGCGTGGCCCGGGCTCTCACCCAGAATCCCACGCTGCTCTTTGTGTCCGAGCCGACCCGCGGCATCGACATCGGTGCCAAAAAGCTGGTGCTCGACCTGCTGCTCAGCCTGAGCCGCGACCACGGCATGACCATCGTCATGACCTCCTCCGAGCTGGCCGAGCTGCGCAGCATTTGCGACAGCATCGTCATCGTCTGCGAGGGCCAGGTGGCAGGTAGTCTGTCCCCCGATGCCCCCAATGCCGACTTCGGCCTGATGATGTCGGGCGGAAAACCCACTCAGACAGGAGGGAACGCCCATGCTTAGTACCGTTAAGAGCCGAGTCAGCGCCTTTATTGACCGCATCGGCCTCATCACCTTCATCATCGCGGTCTTTTGGGCCTTTTTGCTGGTGACGGCCGTCATCACAAAAATCCCCGTTCTGGTCATGCTCAGCGACACCCTGCGGCGCTTTGGCATGAACGGCGTCATGGTTCTGGCCATGGTTCCGGCCATCCAGTCGGGCACCGGGCCCAACTTCGCCCTGCCAATCGGCCTGGTGTGCGGCCTTCTGGCCTCGGTCATCGCCTTTGAGCTGGGCCTGACGGCCTGGGCCTTCCTCGTCGTCGCCTTTGCCCTGGCCGCCATCATCGCCACTGCCATCGGCTTTGTCTATGGCAAGCTGCTCAACGCCGTCAAGGGCTCTGAAATGACCATCGCCACCTATGCCGGCTTCTCCATCTCGGCCTTCATGTGCCTGGTGTGGCTCATGGCGCCGTTTAACAACCTCAACATGCGCTGGCTTCTGGGCAGCGGCCTGCGTGAGACCATCCAGCTCGATGTCACCGGTGTCTCGCAGATTCTCAACAACGCCCTGGGCTTTTCCATCGGCGAGTTCTATGTGCCCACCGGCATGCTGCTGCTCTTCTTTGCCCTGTGCTTCATCGTGTGGCTTTTTATGCGCAGCAAGACGGGCGTGGCCATCTCAGCGGGCGGCATCAACCCGATGTTCGCCAAGTCGTCGGGCCTCAACACCGACAAGACCCGCATCATCGCCAACATTGTCTCCACCGTGCTGGCCGCCTGGGGCATCATCATCTATGCCCAGAGCTTCGGCTACATCCAGCTCTACACCTTCCCACTGTATATGGCCTTCCCCGCAGTGGCCGCTGTGCTCATTGGCGGTGCCACAGCCAGCCGGGCCAAGGTCTCTCATGTCATCATCGGCACCTTCCTCTTCCAAGGCCTGCTGACCACTGCCATGCCGGTGGCCAACAGCATCTTCTCGGAAGCCGACCTCAGTGAGCCCCTGCGGGCCATTGTCCAAAACGGTGTTATCCTGTACGCCCTGACACAGGTCTCGAAAGGAGGGAGCAAGGCATGAGCAATCCCCTGAAGAATAAACCGGGCCTGGACGGCGCCAAAATCCGCGCCTGGCTGCTGGAAAACATCGTCACACTCATCTTTCTCGTCTTTGTTCTGGTCGGCTTTGTGCTGGCCGATGGCATGCCCATGGCCTTTTTCTTCGGAGACCTCTCCCTGCGCATCTTCCGCAACGCCTTTTTGGTGCTCTCCCTCATCATCCCCGTGGTGGCCGGTCTCGGCCTCAACTTCGGCATCGTGGTGGGCGCCATGGCGGGCCAAATGGCCATCATCCTCGTGCGCTATTACAACTTCGAGGGCCTCTCGGGCCTGTTGCTGGCCGCGCTCATCGCCCTGCCTCTGGCCTCGCTGTTCGGATACCTCACCGGCCTGCTCTATAATCGCACCAAGGGCCAGGAGATGATTGCCAGCCTCATCGTCGGCTTTTTCGCCAACGGTATTTATCAGTTCATTTTGCTGTTCGCCGTGGGCGGCATCATCCCGGTGTCCACCGACAATCAGCTCATCCTGGCTAACGGCGTCGGCGTGCGCAGCGCGGTCGACCTGGGCACCCTCAAGAACTCCCTGGATCGTATTCTCACCATCTCCTTCCCCATCACCCTCATTCTGTTGGGATTGGGATTGGCGGGCTACGCCGTCTTCCGCTTCCTGCGGCAGCGCAAGAGCCAGGCCATGGACCGCAGCCAGTATATCACCTTGGGCCTCACTTTGGTGGGCGGCGTCGGCATCATGGCGGCCGGCGTCATCTCAACCGTGACCATGACGGTGCTCAGCCTGGTCTCCCCCACCCCGGTGGTTACCGGCCTTCTCATCGCCCTGCTGTGCGCCTTCACCTATTTCATCAGCCGCACCAAGATGGGCCAGGATTTCCGCAGTGTTGGCCAGAGCCAGCACATCGCCGAGATTTCAGGCATCAATGTCAACCGCACCCGAATCATCGCCACCATCATGTCCACCGTGCTGGCTTCCTGGGGCCATATCATCTACATGCAGAACATGGGCACCCTGGCCACCTACGACACCCATCGCCAGATTGGCCTCTTCTCGGTGGCCGCCCTGCTGGTGGGCGGCGCCACGACCTCTAAGGCCACCATCAAGCAGGCCCTCATCGGCACCCTGCTCTTCAACGCCATGTTCATCATGTCGCCCGAGATTGGCAAGGCCCTCTTCTCCTCGACTTTGCTGGGCGAGTACTTCCGCACCTTCATGGTCTACGGTGTCATCGGTGTCGCGCTGGGCCTGTATGTGTGGAAATCCCTCAAGAAATCGGCCCTCAAGGTGGAGGACGACGACGCACCCAAGGTCGACTCTCCCCAGGCCTAGAACACACCCCTCAAACCCGGCATGGCGCAAGCCATGCCGGGTTTTTAGCCCTAAGGTCGCCTCCGGCGGCTCAAGGGGGTTTTTTG
>JGI994J12354_10005008_pt1 | contig 11602 bp, 11 predicted proteins | sample IntmicLarv3ML3BL_FD_12354 | JGI IMG/M metagenome (IMG submission 12354) | reverse complement strand
GCAGGCGGATCTGGTTGCTGATACCCCCTGGGATATATCCTCTTTGATCAGGCAAAAATAATTTCGCAAAAAAGGCCAGTATCAAACCGGCCTTTTTACTGGTACCGCACTTCCTGCTTATTTCAAACCGGCAGCGGCGCGTAAAACAGCTGCCCTGTCTGTACGCTCCCACGTAAACTCCGGCTCTTCGCGACCAAAATGACCGTAAGCGGCCGTCTTGCTGTAACGCGGCTTCAGCAGATCTAACATCTGCACAATACCTTTGGGACGCAAGTCAAAATGCTCGTGAACCAGCGCGGCAATTTTTTCATCCGCAATCATACCCGTACCTTCTGTCTGAACCGTGATATTGATCGGACGGGCAACACCAATGGCGTAACTCACCTGAATCTGGCACTTGCTGGCCAGACCCGCTGCCACGATATTTTTGGCAACATAGCGGGCAGCATAGGCTGCAGAACGATCCACCTTGGTAGGGTCTTTTCCTGAAAAGGCTCCACCGCCATGAGGGCAGGAACCACCGTAGGTATCCACAATAATCTTGCGACCGGTCAGTCCACAGTCACCCATCGGACCACCGATAACAAAACGGCCCGTCGGATTGATCAGATAACGTGTCTCTTTCAGCCACTCTGCTGGCAACACCTTTTTGATGATTTCCTCAATAACCGCTTCTTCAATCTGTTTGTGCTCCATCTCTGGGGCATGCTGCGTGGAAAGCACAATGGTTTCCGCACTGACTGGCCGACCATCCACATAACGCAGGGTAACCTGGGACTTGGCATCCGGACGCAGCCAAGGCAGCCGCCCGTCTTTTCGCAGCTGTGACTGACGTTCAACAAGGCGGTGGGCATAATGAATGGCCGCCGGCATAAGCTCCACTGTTTCATTACAGGCATAGCCAAACATCAGGCCCTGATCACCAGCACCCTGATCCAGGTCGATGCCGCTTCCTTCATCCACCCCCTGTGCAATATCCGGTGACTGACGGTCATATGCGACTAGCACCGCACAACCACGGTGATCAATTCCATAGTCATTATTGTCATAACCGATGCGCTTGATCGTCTCGCGGGCGACATCAATATAGTCAACATTGGCACTCGTGGTTATTTCACCGGCAAGGATAACCAGCCCGGTATTGCAAAGCGTTTCTGCTGCCACACGGGCAGTCGGGTCCTGGGCAAGAATGGTATCCAAGATCGCGTCCGATATCTGGTCAGCGACCTTGTCCGGATGGCCTTCTGAAACCGATTCAGAAGTAAAAAGATAGGCGTTGGACATACTGACATACTCCATTGATTTATTGATTCATCATTGTCGCAGTCAGAAAAATTCTGCGACGCTTTAGCGAAACTTGTATCCCGCCTCGCAAGTTGTCTATTAAATTAGCGGAAAATCCAGTTGCGTATTGTACGCCTGAACCCGTCTTTGTGCTGCGTTTTTACTGAAACAATCCGCAAAAGCAATCTTTCAAAAAGAAATAACCGGGCTTTCCGGTCTTTATTGTGGCGGTGCTGATCAATAAAAATTGCTAGAATCCTGTCTGACCTTAAAATTGTTTTATATTCTGATGCAATACTCAATCCGTTTGACCTTTATCTTCATCCGCGAAAAAAACATGCCTCCCGACCTGACAGGAATGACAGCATGAGACTGGTCATCTTTTTTCTCTGGCTGATCCACTGGCTGCCGCTTCCCATTCTGGGCCGAATCGGGAAAGTGCTGGGTATACTGACCTACCATTTTTTGCGAAGACGCCGTGAAATCACCTTGACCAACCTGCGTTTGTGCTTCCCGGAAATGGAAGAGAGAGCACGAGAAAAGCTGGCTATGGAACATTTCCAGAGCTACGGTCGCAGTGTAGTGGAACGGGGTATCCTCTGGTGGTCTTCACGTGAAAGAATCGAGCGCCTCATTGAGCTTGTGCCAGCCTTTCCGATGGAAGAAGTCAAGGCCGGACCTGTTGTTTTTCTTTGCCCACACTTTGTCTGCCTTGAAGTGCCAGGCGTTGTTGTTACCTTTAACACAATAGGCAGCTCAATTTACATGCAGCAGAAAAACCGGGTTTTTGACGCCCTCCTGAGAAAAGGACGAATGCGTTTTAACAAAGATGTCCTGCTCTTTACCCGCAGGCAAGGTGTCAAGCCCATTATCCGCTCCCTGAGGCAGAATATCCCTTTTTATATGCTACCGGATCTGGATTTTGGTCTGCAGGATGCGACATTTGTCCCCTTCTTCGGACAACCGGCTGCCACCCTGACGGCGCCAGCCCGGATTGCCGCGGCAACCGGCGCAAAAGTCATCCCAACCATTGCTTCTTTCCGCCCCAATTACAAGGGCTGGCGCGTGGTATTCTACCCTCCTCTAGAAGGTTTTCCGGGTAGTGACATAGCGGCTGCCACCCGCCGCGTCAATGAATTTATTGAGCAGCGGATACTGGAACATCCGGCAGAGTACTTATGGACACACCGCCGTTTCAAGACCCGCCCCCCTGGCATGCCCAACCTTTATCCCAAAAGCACGGAAAAAAAGCGACGTACAACCTGATACTGATGGCGGCGTCCTTCTGATCTTCGAAACCGAATAGAAAAAACACTTGGTCGAGTTCACGCTATAACATCCTGTCATAGGGAATGCCCGGCAGGCAGCATTTCCACGCAAAAAACCGCTCCAACACCCCGCTTCAACTCCAGCGGCAGCACCTTTCATCTGGAGAAACAGACAGCCGGCCATCTTCGCCAAGCCTTGCCGCACTCGCCCCCTCATGCCACAGCAAATCGAAAAAATGAGCGCTTCCTGCAAGAAAATCAAAGTCATGCTTTAATGTGATCTCAGGGGAGTCTTCAAATAAGAAACTTTTTGCGAACACATTAAATAAATAATAAGGAGTCTGTCCATGTCATCTCTCATTAATTCTGAAATCAAGCCTTTCAAGGCTCAGGCATATCACAATGGCAAATTTGTCCCGGTAACCGATGCGGATCTGAAAGGAAAATGGTCTGTGGTTTTCTTCTATCCGGCTGACTTTACTTTTATCTGCCCGACAGAGTTGGGCGATCTGGCAGATCATTACGATAGCTTCCAGAAAATGGGGGTCGAAATCTATTCCGTATCCACCGATACACATTTCACCCACAAAGCTTGGCACGATACATCCAGTACCATCAGGAAAATCCGCTATCCGATGGTAGCTGACCCGACAGGCACTCTCTCCCGCAACTTTGATGTCATGATTGAAGCCGACGGGCTGGCACTGCGTGGCACTTTCGTCATCAATCCGGAAGGGATCATCAAGATCATGGAAGTGCTGGACGACAGCGTGGGACGCTCTGCAACCGAACTGATTCGAAAAATCCAGGCTGCGCAGTATGTGGCGACCCACAAAGGGGAAGTCTGCCCTGCTTCCTGGAAACCGGGCAATGAAACGCTGGCACCCTCTCTTGATCTTGTCGGCAAAATCTGACGCATAAAACCCCTTGTTCCACCCTCGTCAACAGAAAGCTGTGCCGACGAAGACGGAACACTCTCTCTCCAATTGGCTCTGCTAGCAGGAAATGGCCGTCAGCCCCTTGGTTTGATATAGCGAAATGGATTCATCATGTTAGACAATCACTTGAAAGATCAGTTAAATATCTATCTGGAAAAACTGATCCGGCCTATCGAAATCACAATTTCAGTTGATGACAGCAGTGCTTCACGTGACATGCTGCAATTGCTGCATGAAATCAGGGCACTGTCACCTCATGTGCAGGTGACCGAACGTACCGATGATCCGGGACGAAAGCCTTCTTTTACCATGACCACACCGGGAAAAAACATCGGCATTTCTTTTGCTGCCCTTCCGATGGGGCATGAGTTCTCTTCCTTTATTCTGGCCTTGCTGCAAACCGGCGGGCACCCACCAAAAGCCGACCTGGACATCATCGACCAGATTAAAGCCCTAGACGGGAAATTTCATTTTGAAACCTTTGTTTCCCTGAGTTGCCAGAAGTGCCCAGAAATGGTCCAGGCCCTGAACCTGATGTCCGTTCTGAATCCGAACATTTCCCATGTCATGATTGATGGCGCGCTTTTTCCTGAAGAAGCTGACAGGCGCCGTGTCATGAGCGTCCCCACTGTTTTTCTGAATGACCGAGAACTGGTTACTGGCCACATCACCCTCAAAGAAATTCTGGCTCTTGTCGATTCCGACAATGCGGAGCGAGAAGCCCAGAAAATTTCAGCCAAGCCGCCTTTTGATGTTGTTGTGATTGGCGGTGGCCCCGCAGCTTCCGCAGCCGCCATTTACGCTGCCCGTAAAGGCATCCGGACCGGGCTGGTGACTCAAAATATTGGTGGACAGATGTTGAATACAACCACCATCGAAAACCTCATTTCCATCAGGGAAACCGAAGGCCTCCGATTTTCCGCCGTACTGGAAGAAAATATCTCCGCACATGGCGTGGACATCATGATTCCACAAAAAGTCATGCAACTGGTACCAGGAGAACTGATTGAAGTTCGGATGGAAAGTGGCGCCATGATCAGAAGCAAAACAGTTATTCTAGCGCCAGGCGCCAGTTTTCGCCAGTTGGGCATAGAAGGAGAAGATCAGCATATCGGGCGCGGTGTTGCCTTCTGCGCCCATTGCGATGGCCCTTTGTACAAAAACAAAATGGTGGCCGTTATCGGCAGCGGCAACGCCGCAGCAGGAGCCGTAATTGATCTTGCCGGAATTGCCGATCATGTAACCCTTCTTGTCAGAAACAACGAAATGCAAGCAGATCTCGTATTGCAGGAAAAAATCCGGTCTCTGCCCAATGTCACAATCAAAACCAGCTCACAGGCGTTTGAAGTCACTGGCGAAAACAACCGGGTCAATGGCCTCATATACCGGAACTTAGTAACCGGGCAGGCACACAGCCTGAAAATGGATGGGATCTTTGTCCAGATTGGACAAAGACCTGCAACAGAATGGTTAAAAGGTACAGTTGACCTTAATGAACAGGGAGAAATCATCATTGATGATCATGGCCACACCTCCATTCCCGGTGTTTTTGCGGCTGGTGATGCAACCACCGTTCCCTTCAAGCAGATCATCATTGCAATGGGCAGTGGTGCCATCGCCGCACTGAGCGCGTTTGATTATTTGATCAGAAACTAACAAAACTGTGCGAAACTGTTGCTGGCATTTTTTTGAAAACAGCAAAAGAAGAATATGGAACGGAACATCCTCGCTGTAGCACAGCTTATCCGGCAGGCTGATGGTTTACTCATCGGTGCCGGTGCTGGTATGGGAGTGGACTCCGGACTACCGGATTTCCGGGGAAATGAGGGGTTCTGGAAAGCCTATCCACCACTAGCGAAAGCTCGCATCGAATTTGTCGAAATTGCCAACCCCACATCCTTTTCAGAAAATCCGACGCTGGCCTGGGGATTTTATGGCCACCGCCTGCAACTGTACCGCGATACGATTCCCCATGCCGGATTTCATATTCTCCAGGAACTGGCGGAGAAAATGGAGCACAAAGCCTTTGTCTTTACCAGCAATGTTGACGGGCAGTTCCAGAAATCCGGCTTTTTGCCGGAACAGGTGGCTGAATGCCACGGCTCCATCCATTATCTTCAGTGCACCCGCCCTTGCTCCCGCACCATCTGGTCGGCTGACGGTCTGGCTGTGGACGTGGACAAGAATCACTGCCACTGGCAGCCGGACCTACCCGCATGCATCGAATGTGGCGCACTGGCACGTCCGAACATCCTACTGTTCAATGACTGGGGCTGGATATCAGACCAGACAGACCTGCAGATGGAACGACTCAACAAGTGGTACCGGAAAGTGAAAAATCCGCTTGTGATTGAAATGGGAGCCGGTCTTGCCGTACCAACCGTACGGCGTGTCTGTGAGTCAACCCCTGCCCCGCTTGTTCGGATCAACCTGACCGACCCGCAAATGGATGGTAGCAGACAAAACGGCATCAGCCTGAAAATGCGAGCGCAGAAAGCACTTGAGCAAATCCGTACTGTATGGCAGTCCCTGTAATATGACCTCAACACCCCACACCCTTTCGGCGGACAATCTCTGGCATGATGTGCTGGTAGTCCGCACCGCAAAACCGCTGGTTCACAACATCACCAATTTTGTTGTTGCCCCTTACAACGCCAATGCTCTGCTGGCGCTTGGTGCCTCTCCTGTTATGGCACATGCGCACGAAGAAGTGGAGCAGATGGCACAGCTTGCCGGTGCACTGGTCATCAATATCGGCACTCTTGACCCCTATTGGGTTGTGGCAATGAAAAAGGCTATGAAAGCGGCCAGACAGGCAAAAAAACCGGTGGTGCTGGATCCGGTCGGTGCCGGTGCCACTGCTTACCGAACAACAACCGTGCACGACCTGATCCACCTTGGCCCCCCTGACATTATCCGTGGCAATGCCTCGGAAATCATGAGCCTTGCCGGACAGGACACCGCAACAAAAGGCGTGGACAGTGCGGCGTCATCTGATGCGGCGATTGACGCGGCAAGTACACTGGCGAAACAGATCGGGGGAACCGTCTGCATTTCTGGTGCGGATGATCATGTTATCGACGACACCGGACGCTGGCTCAGCCTTTCAAATGGACATGAATGGATGACACGGATTACCGGAACCGGCTGTTCGGCATCTGCCATGGTTGGCGCCTTTTGTGCTGTCCAACCCGACAAATGGCGGGCAACCGCTGCTGCCATGGCCTGGCTGGGCGTTGCCGGTGAAATGGCGGCAGAACAGATCATCCGGGACGGAATGGGGCTGGGTACGCTGCAGGCTCGGATTCTGGATATGCTGCAGTTATTATCCCACGACGATTTCATCAACCGCCTGAAAATCCGCATTCACAACTGACTCTTTTCAAAAAAGCGCCATAAAAAAACCGTCTGTTTTTTTCCTCTTCCTCCCATCAAGTTCCGAGAAATGGTGCCGTTAAATTACACATGAACAACCCTGATGGTCTGGTCGTGTGTAATGGGATCACCTGAAATAATCAACGTATATGAACGCCTTGCGGGTCTGACTGCGCAAATGGCGGCTGCGGCACTTGCTAAAGACTGGGGTGATTTCGAGTCACTCGAAAATCAGTGCGCAAAACAGGTGGAATATGCAAAAACACTGAAAAAGGCACCGCTGACCGGTGAACCGTTGCGTCGCAAAATCCGCCTGTTGAAAGAAATCATGACCAATGACCGACATATCCGGGAAATGACCGAACCATGGCAGCAACAGCTTCCTTCTGCCCTGCGACATTAATTTCTTCTTTTTTCCTTCTTTTCCGGCAGCCTTGAGGCTGCCGGAATGGTTTTTGCCCTGCTACGCCTGGGCCAGCGCCTGATCCAGATCGGCAATCAGGTCATCAATATGCTCAATGCCGATGGAAAGCCGCAGCATATCTTCGCTGACACCCGACTTTTTCAGCTCTTCCGCATTCAACTGGCGATGCGTGGTTGACGCGGAATGAGTAATCAGTGAGCGGGAATCCCCTATATTCACCAGACGCGTAAAGAGATTCACTGCATCCAGCACTTTGGCACCAGCCTCGCGCGGACTAACTCCTGCGGAAGGTTTGACACCAAATGAAAGAATGCTGGGCGCCCGTCCATTCATGTACTTCTGCAAAAGAGCGTAATCCGGATGGTCCGGCAGAGCCGCACAATTCACCCACGCCACCTTTGGATGATCTTTCAGGTAGCGGGCAACCGCCAAGGCGTTGTCGCAAGCGCGTTCCATGCGAAGATGTAGAGTTTCAATGCCCTGGAGAATCAAGAAGGAATTCATCGGGGAAAGTGCCGCACCCATATTACGAAGCGGCACCACCCGCGCACGGGTGATATAGGCCGCAGCACCCATTTCTTTCGTATACACCACACCATGATAGGAGACATCAGGCTCATTTAGGCGTCTGAAACGCTCACCCCGTTCTGCCCAAGGAAACTTTCCGCTGTCAACAATGGCACCACCCAGACTATTGGCATGACCGCCAAGTGATTTGGTCAGCGCATGAACCACAATATCCGCACCCCATTCAAAAGGACGGCACAGATAGGGGGTTGGAACGGTATTGTCCACAATAAGTGGAATGCCATGTGCATGGGCAATTTCCGCCAGACGTTCAATATCAGTCACATTGCCAAAGGGGTTACCGACGGATTCACAGAAAATCGCCTTGGTACGAGAATCGATCAGCGGCGCAAAACTTTCCGGATCGCGTGAATTGGCAAAACGGACATCAATCCCATATTGCGGGAAGGTATGTGCAAACAAATTATAGGAACCGCCATAAAGCGTACTGGCTGTCACAATATTGTCACCCATTTCCGAAATCGTCTGAATGGCACAGGTGATCGCCGCCATTCCGGAAGCCATAGCCAAAGAGGCAATACCACCTTCTAGCGCCGCCAACCGTTTTTCCAGCACATCATTTGTCGGATTCATGATCCGGGTATAGATATTGCCAGGCACCTTGAGATCAAAAAGATCCGCACCATGCTGTGCGCTGTCAAAAGCGTAAGCAACCGTCTGGTAAATGGGAACCGTAACGGATTTAGTCACGGGATCAGGCGAATAGCCTGCATGAATGGCAAGTGTATCTATTTTCATGGCTTTTCAATAAGATCAGGACAAAAAATCAGTTTACATGGTTTCTCTGCAAGAATCCGTTTTTCGACAGGATGAAATCTAGATCAGCGTATTCTGTCCGGACAGGAGTAAATGGCACAAGCCCCTTGCCGGACAAAACCGATCAGGGTCAGCGCAGACCTTTCCGCCATCCGCACTGCCAGTGCAGTAGGGGCTGAAACTGCCGCCAATACGCCAATACCAGCAAAGGCGCATTTGGAAACCATCTCGTAACTCGCGCGGCTGGTAACAAGCACCGCACCGGATGACGCCGCCACCTTTTGCCGGATAAGTGCACCAATCAGTTTGTCCAGCGCGTTATGGCGACCCACGTCTTCGCGAAGCAGACTGACCTCCCCTGTCTCATTCATCCAGGCTGCCGCATGAGTAGCGCCCGTTTCCTTTCTCAGTTGCTGTCGCGCTTCCATCTGCGTAAAACCCGCATGAAGCTGCCCGGCAGTGAACAACGCCGTTCCGGTGAATCGTGGCAGCGACCTGACCGCAAAAGCCAGTGATTCGGCACCACAGATACCACAACCGGTCCTGCCAGTCAGGGTACGACGTTTTTCCTTCAACTCATGAAAGCGGGCTGCAGCAATATCAATGGCAACCCGGATGCCATCAACCTGTGGGTTGACCTCACAACCATAAAATTCTGATGCATCAGCAACAACACCTTCTGTCAGGGAAAAACCAAGCGCAAAGTCTTCCAGATCGCCCGGCGTTGCCAGCATAACCGCATGCGAAAGACCGTTATATTCGAGTGCAACAGGCACTTCTTCTGCCAGACATTCGCGAATATCAGACAACTGTCCCTCCCTGCAATGCAGGGCAGGGAAAAAACCGGTTTTCTCCAGTACCATCAACACCCCCCCTTTAGGGCAGCAGGGCTACAACAACAGTCGATTCATCCACCATCGCAAAAACGCGCTCCTCTTCTCGGATACCAAGTGTCGTGGGGGAAAAGCCGACAAGCTGAAGCCCCGAATCCAGAACCATTGATATTTCGCTTTCTGGATCGCCCTTTGAAATACGATTGACAACGCCATGCACCACATTAAAGTTGGCTACATCCGAACGGAGCGTTTCCCGGTCAATCCTGACCGCCGTTGCCTTGCACAGGGCGATAACAGACAACCCCGGCTTCAACGCCAGCAGCTCCGCACTGGTACGCGTAATGCGCGCCACCAGCATTGAGCCATCCCGAAGCTCCAGCACCACCCGTACAATCGGCCCTGTCAGCTTCAGGGATTTGACGCGACATGGAAGATGGTTGCGCATACTGGTCTGAATACCCAGATGTGGCACCCCCGCATCAACCGCCGCCTCATCCTGTTTACCCAATTCATCCAGGATGTGTTTGCGCTTTGCCTCAAGCAACGCAGCAATTTCCAGCAGGCGTTTTCCGGCATTGGTCAACTGTGCGCCACCACCACCTACACCGCCAACATTCTTTTCCACCAAAGCCATACCGGTGAGGTTAGACAGTGTATCAATCGCCTGCCATGCAGCCTTGTAACTGATTCCAGCTTCACGAGCCGCCTGCGAAATCGAACCGGTCCCGTCAATCAGGCGCAAAACCTCAATCCGTTTGTCCGCAGTCTGATGCCCGAATGCATTAACCAGTGAGATGGATTCTTTCATGCCTAATATTTTGCCCTGATTTGTCCTCGATTGCCTGTTTATTTTTCATGTTTTTTGTTAGACTAACCGCTATTCCAAAAAGGAATAGCGAAAATCTCAAGGAGAAAAACATGCAATTTATCAAACGCTTTATCGCTCTGGCTCTTGGCCTTTCTCTCGTTTGCGCGTCAGCGGCAAATGCGGAAACAGTCAATGTGGCGGTTGCCGCCAACTTCTCGGTTCCCATTAAAATGATTGCCGCCGACTTCGAGAAAGCCAGCGGTCACATCGTCACAATTTCTTCCGGTTCTACCGGCAAGTTTTACGCACAGATCAAAAACGGCGCCCCTTTTGATGTCTTTCTGGCGGCCGACGAAAAAACCCCCATCAAACTGGAAAAAGAAAACGAAGCCGTATCCGGCAGTCGTTTTACCTATGCCATTGGTACACTGGCACTCTGGTCTGCAAAAGACGGCTATGTGGATGCAAAAGGCGACATCCTGAAAAAAGAAACCTGGGCTCATCTTTCCATTGCCTCACCCAAGCTGGCACCTTATGGCCTTGCTGCACAGGAAACGCTAGAAAAGCTGAAACTCTGGGATGCCATACAACCCAGACTGGTACAGGGTGAAAATATTGCCCAGGCCCACCAGTTTGTTGCCACCGGCAATGCGGAAATCGGCTTTGTTGCCCTTTCCCAAATCTACAAGGATGGTAAGGTACAAAGCGGCTCGGCATGGATTGTTCCAGCAGAATATTACAATCCGATCCGTCAGGATGCCATTATCCTGAACAAGGGCAAAGACAATGCGGCAGCCGCAGCATTGATGGCTTACCTCAAGACCGAACCGGCACTGAAAATCATCCGTTCTTTTGGTTACGCCACAAAATAAGGATACCGGCAGTTACACATGACTGAACTCGATTACTCAGCGATCATCCTGACTATTGAACTTGCAGCACTGACGACAGTCGTCCTGCTGGTGATCTGCACACCACTGGCCTGGGCGCTTTCACAGACCCGGGCTTGGTGGAAAGGTCCGGTCAGTGCGGTGGTGACACTCCCCTTTGTGTTGCCCCCCACTGTACTGGGCTTTTATCTTCTTGTCATGATGGGACCGAATGGTCCTATAGGAAAACTGACCAGTGCACTGGGTATCACCCCCCTTCCATTCAGCTTTGCAGGACTGGTGGTGGCATCCGTCTTTTATTCTCTGCCCTTTGTGGTGCAACCCTTGCAAAACGCGTTTGAAGCCATCGGCCCACGCCCGCTGGAAGCCGCTGCGACCCTTCGCGCTTCCCCTCTGGACACTTTTTTCAGCGTTATCCTGCCACTGGCTCCCCCC
>JGI994J12354_10005007_pt1 | contig 11602 bp, 10 predicted proteins | sample IntmicLarv3ML3BL_FD_12354 | JGI IMG/M metagenome (IMG submission 12354) | reverse complement strand
GACTGTGGATTTTAATTGAAAGAGTAATGACATGATATTGAAGCCTGGTGGGTGAATTAAGAAAATGAAAGCGAATTTGTAAGGAGGCTTATTTTTATTAAAAGTCAAAAATATAATGAAAAAGGAGAAAGAATTTAGCTCAAGTTATTGAGAGATACTTATTGGATTTACTAACTGAAAGTCACAATTGGTCTTTGGAGATTCGCAGAATTGAATTAGCAGAGGAATTGGGATGCACTCCATCACAAATTACTCATTACTTATGTATCAGGTAGATGACGTAATGGAGTTATTCGGTAATTTTGCTAGATGAATTTGAAAAGGCTCACGCCTTTGTTGCTTCAATTGGTGGATAATGAATTGTCTGCTGCACTTTTGAGAAAAAATTTCTGATGGTGATATAGTGAGTATTGACAAAGGCGGGAGTGGTTTGACTTTTTTTAAGAAAGGAAATTGACTCTTATATGGCGAAATATTTTGGTAGGTTGCTATCGGGACATTTTGTTGATTGCGGAAGAAAGATAGGGAATGTAATGACAAAGACGAAGAGTATGTTTTTCTGTCAAGAATGTGGCTATGATTCTCCAAAGTGGTTGGGAAGGTGCCCAGGCTGCGGAGCATGGAATTCGATGCGGGAAGAAATTGTCAGAAAAGAGAATGCAAAGGTTCGCTATGAGAGTAGCTCTGCTAAGCCTCAATCAATTACCTCTATTGAAGTGGAGCCATTACCACGAATTAAAAGCGGTATCGAAGAGGTAAATCGGGTACTCGGCGGCGGGATTGTTCCCAACTCACTGCTGCTTTTGGGTGGTGATCCGGGTATTGGTAAATCAACATTAGCTCTCCAGATTGCAATGAATATTGCCCATATGGGTGAAAAAGTATTCTATGTTTCCGGTGAAGAGTCGGCGGCGCAAATTAGGATGCGAGCTGAACGTCTAGGGGTTTTACCTGAACAATTGATTTTATTTGCAGCAACAGAGTTGGACTCAATTATCAAGGAAGCTAAAGAGGTCAATCCGACATTGATGATTGTTGACTCGATCCAGACACTATATTTGCCGGAATTATCTTCAGCACCCGGAAGCATTAGTCAGGTACGAGAAGGTACCGGGAGATTGTTGCGATTTGCCAAAGAAAATAAAAGTTCAGTCTTGATTATCGGGCATGTAACCAAAGATGGTACGATTGCCGGGCCAAGGCTACTAGAGCATATGGTTGATGGCGTTCTTTATTTTGAAGGAGACAATAGCCATGCTTTTCGAATTTTACGAGCGATTAAAAATCGATTTGGTGGGACTCATGAAGTAGGAATCTTTTCAATGACCCAGGGGGGATTGAAAGAGGTAGAGAATCCGTCGCTACTGCTATTGGAAGAGAGGCCTGTTGATGCGGCGGGGTCGGCAGTATTTTCGTGTATGGAAGGCGCACGCCCACTTTTGATTGAAATTCAAGCCTTGGTTTCACAGAGTATTTATAGTAGTGCGAGAAGGATGTCGAAAGGGTTTGATACCAGCAGATTGGCATTATTGGCCGCAGTAGTAGAAAAACAGCTACAAATTCCGTTGAGCAGCCAAGATATATATATCAATGTAATTGGCGGTTTGGAAACTCAAGAACCTGCAGCAGACTTGGCAATAATTGCAGCGATAATTTCGTGTTTTAGAGGAAAAAGTATTGATTCAGAAATGGTTGTTATTGGTGAGGTCGGTCTAACAGGCGAAATTCGTTCGGTGCCACAAATTGAATTGCGAGTTAGAGAGGCTTTTCGTTTGGGGTACTCTAAATTTATTGTGCCTAAAGGAAATCAAAAAGAGATTGAACGGTTGAAAATTGGCAAAATTTTTGGAGTAAAAACAATTTTTGAAATGGATAAAATAATCAAAGGCGGCAAGGTTTAAAAACTGAATAAAACAAAGACAATGAATAAAGATAAAGTGTCACATAAAAGTAATGAAAGTCGCTTTTTTTGTGGCGCTTTTATGATATACTTAATGACAGAAATTAAGGTAAAATAACAAAAATTTTGAGGTGGAAAATCATGATAAACCGGATATTACGGTTGGTAATTGTACTTTTTACCGCCACCGGTGGCTTTTTATTAATGCAATGGATTTTTCCGTACATTCAATCTTCGATTGAATCAGAGATATGGAAAATTGGTTGGTTAGGTGTACAGCTTTCTACAGTGCTTACTTTGCTGTTTGGTGGTTTGATTGGTGGTATTTGCGGATATGTGGTTGCTCCTTTGCTTATTACCAAATTTTGGGATTTTACCCATTGGTTAGAGCGAAATGTTAATCAAATGTCAGCCGCCGATATTATTGTGGGTACAATGGGAATGGTTACCGGACTGATACTGGCGAATTTGTTCGGGTTAGCTTTTGTAAATTTACCCTTTGTGGGCGTATTTATACCAGTGATTTTGAGCGTTATTTTAGCTTATATCGGCTTGAATGTAGGGATCAAAAAGCGAGAAGATATTAATCGGCTTTTTTTGAAAATAAATTGGATAAAAAAGAAAGACGAGTCTTCTAATGACAAAAGCGGCGATGAGTTTAAAATTCTAGATACAAGCGTAATTATTGATGGAAGAATTGCTGATCTAAGTCGCACTGGTTTTTTGGAAGGTACGTTGGTAATTCCGCAGTTTGTCTTGATCGAACTTCAGCATATTGCTGATTCTTCGGATGGGCTGAAACGAAATCGAGGGCGACGCGGGTTGGATGTTTTAAATGTGCTTCAGAACGAGAAGAAATTAAAAATTAAAATTGATGTAACAGATTTTGAAGATATTGCTGAGGTTGATGCGAAGCTCGTCAAATTGGGGCAGGTGCTGAAAGCTAAAATTTTGACTAATGATTATAACTTGAATAAAGTCGCGGAATTACAAGGTGTCCGAGTTCTTAACATCAATGAATTGGCAAATGCGATTAAGCCGGTACTTCTTCCGGGTGAAGAGATGCCGATTTTAGTGGTAAAGGAAGGGAAAGAATCTTCTCAGGGAATTGGCTATTTGGATGATGGTACAATGGTTGTTGTTGAGGGTGGCAAATTGCTAATTGGACAAAATATAGAAACGGTTGTCACCTCAGTTCTTCAAACTGCTGCTGGGCGCATGATTTTTGTTCGCCCGAAATAAGTGAAAGTGGTGGATTTATTATGATCGTTGGAATTGTGCCGGCGGCCGGTATGGGAACTCGGATGAAAATGGAGAAAAATAAATTACTACTTTCTTTGCGAGGCAAGCCTATTCTTTTATGGACGCTAAAAGCGCTGGAAGATTGTAAGCTTGATCACTTAATTCTTTCGGTGCGAGCGGAAGAATTAGAGGAAATAGAAGGACTCTTGGAAAAAGAAAATTATTCTTTTTCTCATCAACTTGTAATTGGTGGTAAAGAGCGACAGGATTCAATTCTAAATGGCTTAAAAGAATTGCCGGAAAGCTGTGAGATGGTCGTTGTTCATGATGGAGCACGACCTTTTCTTGATAGTGGGACCTATGAGCGGGTGCTCCAAGAAGCGAGGCAAGTGGGGGCAGCAGTGGCAGCAGTGCCGGTAAAGGATACGGTGAAAAGAGCAGATGAGAATAATGCTGTTGCTGAAACTTATGATCGCTCAAAATTATGGTTGATTCAAACACCCCAGATATTTTCTAAAGAAACGATAAAGAAAGCTTATACTTTTGCAGAACAGGTAGGATATAGAGGCACCGATGATGCTTCGGTGGTTGAGAAGTTTGGAAAAAAAGTTTCTCTGATAATGGGAAATTATCAGAATCTAAAAATTACTACACCGGAAGATTTATTGCTGGGCGAAGTACTTTTGAAGTCAGAGAAGGATATTAAGATGCGTGTTGGAAAAGGTTTTGATGTACATCGTTTAGTTGAAGGTCGCCCGTGCATTTTAGGCGGGGTAAAAATTGCCCATACTAAAGGTCTTTTAGGTCATTCGGATGCTGATGTTCTTTCTCATGCGATCTCAGATGCACTACTTGGTGCGGCAGGGTTGGGCGATATTGGTCAACATTTCCCGGATACTGATGCGGCTTATGAGGGGGCTGATAGTATTGAGCTATTAAAAAAAGTGGTGGTATTGATTCAAGAAAGTGGCTGGGAGATCGAAAATATTGATGCAACGATTATGGCAGAACGCCCTAAAATTTTGCCTCATAGGATGGAAATTTGCATGAATTTAGCCAAAGCAATGAAAATAGGGATTTCTCAGGTAAATATAAAAGCGACAACTACAGAAAGATTGGGATTTGTTGGCAGAGAAGAAGGCATTGCTTCAGAAGCAATTGCATTATTATGTAGGAGAAAGTAGCTTTTAATGTGGTATAATGGCGGAAAGATGAATGCAAGTTGTGGAGGAATCAATATATGGAAATGAGAGTTCGTTTTGCCCCAAGCCCTACAGGTCCGTTTCATATCGGAGGTGCGCGCTCGGCTTTATTTAATTGGCTATTGGTGCGCCGAAACGGTGGGAAGTTTATTTTGCGTACTGAAGATACAGATTTGGAGCGTTCGAAGCGAGAATTTGAAGAAAATATTATGGCCGCAATTAAATGGCTAGGAATGGATTGGGATGAAGGACCAGATATTGGTGGCCCATTTGCTCCCTATCGGCAGACTGAGCGTCTAGGAACTTACCAAATATTTACAGATCGTTTAGTAGAGCAAGGAAAAGCATATAAATGCTACTGCACGGAAGAAGAGATTGAGAGCGACCGTCAGGCCGCTCTGGCAAAAGGTGAAACGCCTAAATATAGCGAAAAATGCGCCTGCTTGTCAGTGGAAGAATGTGCAAAAATGGAGGCTGAGGGGAAAAAGTTCGTTGTTCGGCTTCGGGTGCCCAAAGGTGAAAAAGTAGTTGTAAATGACCTTGTTCGAGGAGTTGTTACTTTTGAATCCGATGGAATTGGTGATTTTGTCATTGTAAAATCCGACGGTATTCCGGTATATAATTATGCGGTTGTTATCGATGATATTTTGATGAAAATTACCCATGTAATTCGTGCAGAGGAGCATCTCTCGAATACTCCAAGGCAAATTCTTCTTTATCAAGCCTTAGGAGAGCCTGAGCCTTATTTTGGGCATGTGTCTTTAATTTTGGGCAAAGATCGAAGTAAAATGAGTAAACGCCATGGTGCAACCTCGGTAGATCAATATCGCAATATGGGATTTTTACCGGAAGGAATTGATAATTTTCTGGCTCTTCTGGGATGGTCACCGGAAGATGATCAGGAAATTTTTACGCTGGAAGAACTTATTGAACGTTTTTCTTTGGAGCGAGTGGCTAAAAATCCGGCAGTCTTTGATATGGATAAGTTGATTTGGGTTAACGGACAACACATGAAAAAGCTGACTCCGGCTCAGTTGACAGATTTATCGATTTCTCATCTTGTAAAAGCTGGTTACATTGCAGAGGATTTTACAGAGATTCCGGCTCACCGAGAGTGGCTAGAAAAAGTAGTTGCGGCTGAGCAGGAGCATATCCAGTATGCAGCTCAGATTGTAGATGAGGTGCGTCAGTATTTTATCGATGAAGTTACTTTTGAAGGAGAAGAGGAAAAAGAGCTTATTGCTGATTCTGAAACCCTTGAGGGAGTTAAGTTATTCTTAAAAGCTCTACCGAGCGTGGAAATGTCTGAAGCGGGAATCAAAACACTGTTTAAAGAAATTATTAAAGAATCCGGGTTACCGGCGAAAAAGGTCTTTATGCCGATTCGAGTTGCATTGACCGGCGAGAAGCATGGACCGGAGCTACATCATTTAATTCCGCTTTTAGGAATAAAGCGAGTAGAAGCACGAATCAGTGATTCTTTGAAGATGCTGAATATTTCTATTGGATAAAAGTGAATAAATAAAGGGCGATGAAGAGGAAAAGTAAAGGGAAAGTTTTTTCAGAGAGTGGCTGCTTGGTGTGAGGTCATAAAACTTTTCTTTGAAGTGCATCTTGGAGCTTGAGAATTTAGATTGATCGGTCTGAGTGTCTCCGGTATGAACCGTTATATGAATGAGGAGCGATTGTGATGTCGCTTGAATCAGAGTGGAATCGCGGCTTATCGCCTCTGAAAAGAGGGGAAGCCGTTTTTTTATTTTTAAGATGGAGGGCAAGGGAATGACAATTCGTGTATATAATACAAGAACGCAACAAAAAGAGGAGTTTATACCGCTGGAAGAAGGTAAAGCAGGGATTTATGTGTGTGGTGTGACACCTTACAATCACCCTCATATTGGAAATGCACGACCTTTTGTAACTTGGGATGTAATACGGCGCTATTTAAAACATAAAGGTTTTGAAGTTACTCATATTCAAAATTTTACTGATGTGGACGATAAAATTATCAATACCGCTATTCAAAGAGGGATAACTTGGAAAGAACTTTCGAGCGAGTATATCGAGGCTTACTTTGAGGCAATGGATCAACTGAATGTGCAGAGAGTAGATATTTATCCGCTTGTTTCGGAGCATATGGGTGAGATTGTTGAAATGGTNGAGANCTTGATTCAAAAAAAATATGCTTATGTTGTAGAAGGAGATGTCTATTTTGCAGTTGAAAACTTTGAACGTTATGGTGAATTAAGCCATCGTAACCTTGATGATATGCAAGCCGGTGCGCGGGTTGATATAGATGAACGAAAGCGCCATCCAATGGATTTTGCATTGTGGAAATCAGCGAAGCCCGGGGAACCTTTTTGGGAAAGTCCTTGGGGACAGGGGCGGCCCGGTTGGCATATTGAATGTTCGGCGATGTCAATGAAATATTTAGGCAACCAATTTGATTTTCATGGGGGTGGAAGTGATTTGATTTTCCCGCATCATGAAAATGAAATTGCCCAATCTGAGTGTTGTAGTGGGGTGCACCCTCTGGTACGCTATTGGCTTCACAATGGTTTTATTACGGTAGACCAAGAAAAAATGAGTAAATCATTGGATAATTTCTTTTTGGTAAAAGATATTTTGAAACTGTATTCGGGAGAAGTATTGCGATTTTTCCTCATATCCAGTCATTATCGAAGTCCACTCGATTTTTCAGATGAGCGAATGAATGAGGCTAAAAAAAGTTGGGAAAGGCTGAATAATGCCGGAAAAACTCTTGAACGACTTGAAAAAAGAGTAAAATCAAAAACAGAGGCACATATTTCTGATGGATTTGCTGAAAAAATCGAAGCTTTTGGAAAAGAATTTGATGAGGCGATGTCGGATGATTTTAATACTTCATTGGCTTTGGCATCGTTATATGGAATGGCGAAAGAAATTAACCAGGCTGATCGCAGGGCGAATGCCACCTCTAAAGAGGTGGAACTGTTGCGCTCTACTTGGGAAATGATGACTGGGATTTTGGGAATTCTTGAAGTAGAGGAAGAGACTGAGGCTAGCAGAGAGTTGGAAAATGATCTTCTGAATTTACTGGTTTCTCTACGGGAAGAGGCCAGAAAAGATAAAAATTGGGGATTGGCGGATCGTATTCGTGATGGCTTGCAGGAAAGTGGGATTACTTTAGAAGATACTGCTGAGGGAGTGCGGTGGAAGCGTAGTGAAGTTTGAAAAATTTGTATTGGAATCTAATCGGCTCTTGCAGTCTTTCGATAAAAAAGTAGTAAAGGTTATTGAAGACCCTTTGATACTTGCCTATATCGGCGATGCGTGGTTTTCGGTGTATGTGAGAAATCGGCTTGTGGAGCAAGGCAACTTTAAGGTGCGGGTTCTTCAAAATTTGGAAAGCAAAATCGTTTCTGCACCTTGCCAGGCGTTAGCGTGGTATGGATTGGAATCTGTGTGGACAGAAGAGGAAAAAGGCTGGTTTCGTCGCGGAAGAAATGCAAGTCCCACTCGTACCAGGGCCGGTGCCGATTATCGGACCTCTACCGGGTATGAAGCGATTTTGGGCTTTCTAATCCAGACGAACCAAAAGGAGCGATTGATAGAGATTGCTGAACATTCGTTTCAGGTTATCATTGAGCATCTAAAGAACAAAGGAGGAAGTAGTTGTGATAAAAGTAGCACTAATTAATCACACTCCAAACCCAGATCGTACAGCAGCAGCGGCGGCAAGGCTTTGCTATTCTCCGATAGGGGCAGAGGACTTGGTTGAGCAAATGAGCGATGAGCAAGCGGCGAAATTGCTCGGTAAGATTCTTGAAATGGGGCATTTTTCGACTCTTGAGCATAGTAGTTTTACTTTCGCAATTGAAGGAATTTCCCGAACTTTGACTCACCAATTAGTTCGTCACCGAATTGCTTCTTATAGTCAGCAGTCGCAGCGTTATGTGAAGGAGTCCAATATGGAAGTGATTATACCGCCGACGATTCAAGCGAAGCCGGAACTCGCAGAAAAATATCGAGATTTCATGAATAATGTTCAGCATTTTTACAATGAATTAATTGATGCGGGAATTCCCAAAGAAGATGCGCGGTATATCTTACCGAATGCGACAGAAACAAAAATCGTTGTTACAATGAATGCACGATCGTTACTGAATTTTTTCGAATTACGTTGTTGTACGCGCGCTCAGTGGGAAATTCGCAATTTAGCGAATGAAATGCTCAATTTGATTCGGGAGGTATCGCCGGTTATTTTTGCTAAGGCTGGTCCGACATGCGTTTCGAAAGATATTTGCACTGAAGGTGAGATGAGCTGCGGTCGGCTTGAAACCTTGAAAGCGGCGAGGCGGTAAGAGATGAGAGATGATTATTATATTGGCGGAATTCATGCGGTAGAGTCGGCAATTTCTGCCGGTAGACCGATATCAAAGATTTTTATATCATCGGAAGTAAATCGCGGTCGCGTTAAAGAACTTACTCAAAAGGCGAAAAATGAGGGAGTTTTGATTGTCAAAGCTGATCCACGCAGATTGAACGAAATGCTTCCGGATATGCGCCATCAAGGCGTTGTCGCATTGGCTTCGCCTGTGACCTTTAAATCCATTGACGAGATGCTTAATTTGGCAAAAAGCAAAAATGAGGATCCTTTTCTCGTGATTGCAGAAGGAGTGGAGGATCCGAGGAATTTAGGCGCAATCATTAGGAGTGCAGAATGTTTTGGAGTTCATGGTGTGATTATTCCGCGCCGCTCATCCAGCCCTGTCACTTCTGTTGTAGCCAAAACTGCCGCGGGCGCTTTAGAGCGGGTGTGGATTGCTCAAGTCGGAAATATTTCTCAAGAGTTAGAGAAATTGAAGAGGGTTGGGGTATGGATTGCCGGAATGGCTTTGGAAAATAGCAGAGAAATGAGTAAGGAAAATTTAACCGGTCCGATTGCCTTAGTTTTAGGAAATGAGGGGAAGGGAATTAGCCGGCTCGTAGCGGAAAAATGTGATTATTTGGTTCATATTCCGATGCGTGGTGAGGTAGGTTCACTAAATGTTTCTGTAGCAGCTGGAATTGGGCTATATGAAATTCAAAAACAACGTTAAGGCGGAGGAGCGGTATGGAATCTATCTATTGAATGGCTGTTGGTTGATGGTTATAATTTACTGTATGGATGGCGAAAAAATAGATGCGCTATTGAAGATGCCAGGGAAGATTTGTTGCAGCATTTGATGGAATATAGTGGCTACCATTCATTGAAAACAATAGTTGTATTTGATGGGCAAGGCTCGCTGGCTGAGACCGATAAAAGAGCTGAATTATTGAGCGTTGTTTATACTGCTTCTTTTGAAACTGCAGATCAATGGATTGAAAAAAAGACTTCTCAGCTTTGCAAAGAAGGGTGGCGAGTTAGAGTCGTTACTTCCGATTCGGCAGAGCAACAGCATATTTTCGGGTCAGGAGCTTTGCGAGTTCCGGTACGGGAAATGATATTTGAGATGACTCAATTGGCAGAGAGTTTAAAAAAAGATAAGAAAGCAAGGAAACAAGAATTAGTTCGAAGCGAAATATTCGGACGGCTGGATGGCGATATAGCAAAAAAATTAGAAAAAATGCGATTTGCAAAAAAGGAAGACTCGGCTGATTCTTGACGTTGTGTAAACTAAGCAACTATAATGAGTAAGTGAGAATGTTTTCGAAAGGGGTGAGAAGCTTTTGGATATGACAGATGGAACGATGAAAGGTTTTTATGAAAAGTTGGAATCCATGTCTGATGAAGATATCGCAACTTTTTGTCGAGAACAAGAAAGTAGCATGGCTTTAGAATATTTAATTAATAAATACCGCAACTTTGTTCGTGCCAAGGCTCGCTCCTATTTTTTGATTGGTGCAGATCGTGAAGATATTATTCAAGAGGGAATGATTGGTCTTTATAAAGCGATTCGCGATTTTCGTAGTGACAAATTGGCATCTTTCCGCGCTTTTGCAGAACTTTGCATTACAAGACAAATTATAACTGCAATAAAAACAGCGACCCGGCAAAAGCATATCCCGCTTAACTCCTATATTTCTTTAAATAAACCAATCTATGACGAAGATTCAGATCGAACTTTATTGGATATTTTATCAGGCTCACGAGTATCGGATCCGGAAGAGCTGGTAATCAGCAGAGAAGAGTTTAGTGATATCGAAGAGAAAATGGGCGAAATTTTGAGCGAACTGGAATGGAAAGTTTTGATGGCGTATCTTGATGGTAAGTCTTATCAAGAGATTGCGCTGGAGTTGGAACGTCATGTGAAGTCTATTGATAATGCCCTTCAACGAGTAAAACGGAAGTTAGAGCGGTATTTGGATATCCGCGGAGAAAACGAAAAAGAGTTCTAAAGAGTGCAATTAATGCACTCTTTTTTTATAGACAAGGGCAAGAGTAAAAAATAAAATTAGAAAGAAATACCAAAAGAGGTTGACAGCAAACTTTTAGCACGATATAATATCCCCTGTGACAAGTGCTAGGAGATATTGCTGGCGTAGCTCAATTGGCAGAGCAGCTGATTTGTAATCAGCAGGTTGGGGGTTCGATTCCTCTCGCCAGCTCCAGTAGTTTGTCATTATGTGGAGGGATTCCCGAGTGGTTAAAGGGAGCAGACTGTAAATCTGCCGGCTCTGCCTTCGAAGGTTCGAATCCTTCTCCCTCCACCATTTTTTTATCGCGGGGTGGAGCAGTTGGCAGCTCGTCGGGCTCATAACCCGAAGGTCGCAGGTTCGAGTCCTGTCCCCGCAACCATGTTATTTTCGCTGGTGTAGCTCAGTCGGCAGAGCGTATCCTTGGTAAGGATAAGGTCACCGGTTCAATCCCGGTCATCAGCTCCATGAACGGCGGTATAGCTCAGTTGGCTAGAGCAAACGGTTCATACCCGTTGTGTCCGGGGTTCAAATCCCTGTACCGCCACCATCTTTAAACCTAGTCGGCTATTATCAAGGGAGATTGCTAGATGCTAGTGTCTCCTTCGATGGTAGCCGTTTTTATTATTGATTGAACTAATAGCTTTAGGGCTGTTGGTTCTTTTTCTTTTTGAGTGTAATAAGAGAAATCATTGCATTTTTGATGTCTTTTTGTTATATAATAATCTTAAGAATATATTTTATGAATAGATATTGAGAAATTGAGGAGGAAAAAAAGATGGCAAAGCAAAAGTTTGAAAGAACGAAACCCCATGTAAATATTGGAACAATTGGTCACGTAGACCACGGCAAGACCACATTGACAGCAGCGATTACTCGAGTA
>JGI994J12354_10005006_pt1 | contig 11603 bp, 11 predicted proteins | sample IntmicLarv3ML3BL_FD_12354 | JGI IMG/M metagenome (IMG submission 12354) | reverse complement strand
AGAGGTTGCCTCTACCCGATAACTTGTATGAGGGAAAAATACCCACAACGCTAGGAAAATAACACCCAAGGAAAGAGCAATACTTCTTCTTACTATTTTTTTCTTCTTATTCATAAAAAGTATCCTCCTTCAAACCTGAACGTATTTTCGGACGGAAATGGCACTTCCAACCGCGCCGATTAATACGCCCGTAACCGTGCAAACAACAAAAATCATACTGGAAAGAGAGCTCACCGGAAGAATCGAAAAAATACCATTCATTTCCCCCGTCTGATAGCTTTGGAAAAATTTATCATACAACACATATACAACACCCCAAGCACACACCGCGCTGATGATTCCGGTAATTGCCCCTTCCAAAATATACGGAAGTCTGATATACGCAATTGGAGCACCTATATATTTCATAATAGAAATCTCCTCCGATCTTGCGTAGACGGAAATACGAACCATATTGGAAATAACAAATAACGCAATCGCCATCAGCACAACAAAAGCACCCATCGTTCCCAAATTTACATACTTCGTAATTTGCGACAGCATCTCCATAACCTTCGATTCTCTTCGAATTCGGTCTATGCCCTCAAATTGATTCAAATCCCGTTCTACCTCACTCATCATTCCGGGGTCAACCAACTGCATACGAATAATGTAGGGAATATAGCTATTATAATCAAAGCCTTCCAGAATATTGGCATCCTCTGCTAGCGTGTTAAGGAATTCATTATAATAATCTTCCGGGGGCAAGACTTCGTATTTTTCGATTTTATCGCCTTTATTTTTTTCGAGATACTCAATAATCGGATGTACATCTTCATTTGTCGCACCGATTTTCATAAAGGCCTCAATAGGCGGACGCTTTTTTATATTATCCATGATATATCTGCTATCCGCTGAAAAAACCGCAAAGGCCGATAAAATAATCAGCATCAGGAGAATCGTAGAAACAGACGCAATCATGACCAAGGGGTGACGAATCATACCCTTCAAGCCTTCCTTAAACGAATTCCATATTGCGCGAATACTCATAAATCCCGTACCTCCGCTGCCTCGTTCTCGGAGTTCAGCACTTCGTATTCGGCATGCTGCTCATCACGAACAATCGTACCCTCGGAGACCTCAATCACTCGTTTTTTCATTTTATCTACCAAATTACTATCATGTGTGCAAACAATAACGGTGGTACCGTTTCTGTTTATTTCCTCCAAAAGAGCCATAATAGCTTCACTTGTGATGGGGTCAAGATTCCCTGTCGGTTCATCTGCAATAATAAGATTCGGTTCATTAATCATTGCCCTTGCAATCGCCACACGCTGCTGTTCTCCACCGGATAATTCGTGCGGAAATACATTCGCCTTTTCTCGAATCCCTACAATGCTCAGCACAATATCTACCATTCTATACAGTTGATTCTGCGGAACACCAATAATCTCTCCCGCAAAAGCTACATTCTCACGAACAGTCTTACTTTCAATCAGACGGAAATTCTGGAAAACAATGCCGATACGGCGACGCAGGTTCGGAACCAACGCCTTCGACATTGAAGATATGCAAAAATAGTCCATGTAAACCGCCCCTGCACTGGGCTTTACTTCTCTTGTCATCAATTTGAGAATCGTCGATTTACCGGAGCCACTTGCACCGATAACAAAAACAAATTCTCCGTCTTCTATCTTGAAGCTAACACCCTTTAAGGCTTCCACTTCTGCCTTATACTTCATATGGACCTGTTCAAAACGAATCAAACGGGTTCCCCCTTTACCAAATTTACCATTTTCCGTGCGTTAATCTGCCACCAACATCTTGCTTTTCCAAATATGTGCGAACCATAGATGCAAGCTTGAATAAAACTGCATCATCGAAATTCCGCAAATCCAAGCCCGTAATTTTCTGCACCTTATCCAAACGATATACTAACGTATTTCTATGAACAAAAAGTTTCCTTGAGGTTTCACTGCCATTAAGATTGTTCTCGAAAAATTTCGATATCGTCAAAAGGGTCTCCGAATCCAATGCCTCATAAGCCCCCGGCGCAAACACCTCGCTTAAAAACATATTGCAAAGCGTCGGCGGTAGCTGATAAATAAGTCGTCCGAGACCGAGCTTGTCGTACCGCATCACACAATATTCCGTCTCGAAAATACTACCGACACGAAGCGCCATTGTCGCCTCACGGTATGATTTTGCCATATCCTTCAAGGTCTCCGCCGGCATTCCGATACCGATAAATACGCGCGACATGGACTCTGTATTGATATTATCCAAAATGGTCTTACTCGTCTTATCAATGGAAACATTGAAATCCTCTTCCACGTCCGCCAAAAGAACAATCGACTCTTCATCCATTGCCAATACATAATGTGTCTGACGGTCCGGAAATAAATGATATAGAATCTCCATGCAGGCAGGCCCCTCATTTTGAGAGACACGAATCAAAAAAACAATTCTTCTCATGTTGTACGGAATCTTATACTCTCTTGCCTTCAGCGGAATATCTCCCGGCAGCTCATTTTCCAATAAAATGTTCTTTATAAAAGTTTCTTTCTCCGCATCCGTGTTTCTTTCCTTCAGCGCGGCTTGAAGCCATTGGGAAATCAATTCAAGATATGTTCTTGCCGTCGCATCTGTTCCCGAAATAAAAGCAATAAACCGAGGCTGCTCCGCGGAAGGTATTTTGATATATGTTTTTCCGGCGGTACATGCAATATCTTCATCTGAAAGAAGCACTGCTCTCACAGACGAATCCTCAGTTCCCTCCAGTAAAGGGTCTGTACTGGAAATCACGATTCCCGATATGTCTGTAACACCCACCGTTGTGTCAATAATGCCCTCGACATCCTTCATGCACTTCTTAATCTCATCCATGCCTTCACCCTCTTTTACGTATATTTTCACAAGCAAAGCTTCTTCCCCCCCCTACTTTATATTATGCGTTTCTCTATTTTGTTGCAAGCACTTCGTAAGAGTATCGACAAATATTTATAAAAGTACTGCCAATCTTTACGTCGAAAAGTCTGTTTTTCTTATAAAAACCATTGTTGACAAAAGGTATATAATGAGAAAAAGTGTGAATACTCTTTTCCGAAAGCCGCGCTTCCTACGGAGGAGAAAAACATTTGTCCGAATATCCTTGGGGAATTGGACGCTTTCGTTAGAGCTTTGCGCCACCGCACAACAGTGGAATCGAAGAAAGTATGAAAAAGGAGTACCTATTGTGGAAAAAAGAAAACTTGGTGATAAAAATATTTCCTTATTGGGATTTGGATTGATGCGGCTTCCAAGAATGCAGGGTACTTTCGAAACCGACTACAAGTCGGCGGAAAAACTCATAGATCACGCCATGGCTTCCGGCGTCAATTATTACGATATGGCATATACTTATTCGGGCAGCGAGAAATTCGCAGGACACGCGCTATCAAAATACCCAAGAGACAGCTATTATATTGCCACCAAATGTCCTCCCTGGAAGCTAACCACCAAGGACGATTTTGAACCCATTTTTGAAGGGCAATTAAAAGATCTCCGGACAGATTATATTGATTTTTATCTTGTGCACAACTTTGCGAAGGAGGCGAAGCGGGCGGACGGAAACGAGGAATTTTTCAAGCATTTTGAAAAAATCGGTATGTACGATATGCTTCAAAAGAAAAAAGCAGAGGGGAAAGTGAAGCATATTGGCTTTTCCTTTCATGGGACTCCGGCGCTCTTAGAAGAAATTGTGGATAAATATGAATGGGATTTTGCCCAGATACAGCTAAATTACATAGATTGGACGGCAACAGACGCGAAAAGGCAATACGAAATATTGACCGACCACAATATACCGATTGTTATTATGGAGCCCCTGCGCGGCGGGGTGCTGGCAACACTAAATGAAGAAGCGGCACAAATGCTCCAAAGTGTCAGTCCAAAAAGTAGTCTCGCAAGCTGGGGANTTCGCTACGCCGCTTCTTTTCCGAATGTACTTTCTGTTCTAAGCGGCATGAATGCCCTTCCACAGCTTGAGGATAATCTTGAAACGGTAAGACATTTCGAGCCATTAACNGAAANTGAAACCANGCTTTTATATGAAGCTGCCGGAATATATAATCGCTCGGGCGCCATTTCCTGCACCGGCTGCCGGTACTGTATGCCTTGTCCCGCGGGTGTTGATATNCCGAGAATATTTTCCATCTACAACCACTATCGGCTTGTGAAATTCAGAATTCCTTTTGATAACGGNTATAGNACNTTGACGAAAAAAGAAAAAGCATCCGCCTGTGTNNAGTGCGGATTGTGCGTACAAAAATGTCCGCAGCATCTTTCCATTCCCGAACACATGAAAGAAATCAATACCTTCGCTCATGCGAAGGAGTGAAGGGTGAAAAGATAGAGAAACGCTACTCTTTCATAGTTTGTATCCGGTAAAAAATCGCACTGACTTTTATACGTCTTGAAAAGCAGAGGCTTTTATTCCCATTATGAAGGTATTTACTGCCTTTTGGTTTTTCAAAATAATAACATTGATTCCTTCACTTTTTGCCAAATCAAACAAGTTGGTACGCTGTCTTTTTTTCGAGGATACTCAAGCAAAATATATTGAAACAGTGAAAAGTGAAAGGGTTGTTTATCTATTTCTCGCAAATCACTTCGCTTCTTCTTTTTTTGCCCTTTTTTTATGGCTCTATACAAACATATAAATCTGTTGAAATTGAGATGAATAATGGTATCGCAGCGATCCAATCTACCATCTATTCTTGCAGCCGTAAATCTTGCACCGTCAAATATCCACTTATCGGTTCTGGAAATATCTTTTGTTAGTGCGATTTGCTCCTCTTCTGATAGCGCCGTGTCAAAATCTCTATCCCATGTTATATAATCTCTATGAAATACCGGTATTTTTAACAACTCACCCATTCTATTGGCAAGGGTCGTTTTTCCCGAACCGGCGCTTCCGGCAATCCAAATTCGTTTCATCTCAAACCTCTCAACCTTAAAACAAAAATTCTCACTTCACAAATTTTTCAAAATACTCTTTTTTCGTCAAAATATATTTTTTCGCTTCCTGCTCCACACCGAACACTTTGTATGTAACATACACTTTCCTCATATCAAAAAGGGGCTGCTTTTCTAAAAAAACAACCCCTTCTCATTCATTTTTAATCTTTTGAATTAGTAAACAAGATTCTCTTCTGTTTCCTTATCAAAGATGTGTACACGATTGGTATCAATCGCCAAGGAAATAGTCTGACCAACCTGTGACTTAGATGTGATTGGATCCACACGACAGGTCAAAGGAGTATCGCCGTTCACGGTAACATATACATAGGTCTCCGCACCCAACAACTCAACAACATCAACATCTGCCTTAAAGGTAGCCTCTGGATGCTCTTGAATAAATTCCGCATCATCCGAAATAACCTCTGGACGAATACCGAAGATAATTTCTTCTCCATCATGAGCCAGAATTTTCTCATTTGCATAACGTGCCGGAAGCTTAATATCATGACCTAGGAAGCTCACAGAAACATCTGTTCCCTTTGCAGAAAGGGTCGCAGGTACAAAGTTCATTGGAGGCATTCCGATAAATCCGGCAACAAAAGTATTGGTTGGTTTCTCATACAATTCGGTAGGAGAATTGACCTGCTGAATGAATCCATCCTTCATAACAACGATACGAGTACCCATTGTCATAGCCTCTGTCTGGTCATGTGTAACATAAATAATAGTTGTCTGCAATCTTTGATGCAGCTTTGTAATCTCAACACGCATCTGAACACGCAGCTTTGCATCCAAGTTAGAAAGCGGCTCATCCATAAGGAAAACCTTAGGATCACGAACGATAGCACGTCCGAGAGCAACACGCTGTCTTTGTCCGCCGGAAAGAGCCTTTGGCTTACGATCCAAGAGCTGCTCAATCTCAAGAATTCTCGCAGCTTCATTTACACGCTGCTTGATTTCAGCTTTAGGCATTTTTCTCAATTTCAAACCAAATGCCATGTTATCAAAAACTGTCATATGAGGATACAAAGCATAGTTCTGGAAAACCATCGCTATATCTCTGTCCTTCGGAACCACATCATTGATCAAACGATCTCCGATATAGACTTCACCTTCGCTGATGTCCTCTAGACCGGCAACCATACGAAGTGTTGTAGATTTTCCGCAACCGGAAGGTCCAACAAGAATAATAAATTCTTTGTCCTCAATCTCCAAATTAAAATCACTAACCGCGACAACGCCGCCTTCAAACTTCTTGTAAACGCCTCTTAACGATAGACTTGCCATTTTGCTCTTACCTCCAAAAATATGTGCCCCAGAAAAATGAAAATACAGGGTCTTTTTTATTTACGCTAACTATACCACAGCACATTCTCATAACTCTATATGCGAAATTAACCAAAAATTTTTCTATTTTTTTGTGTGGACGTACTCTGTTTATGGGTGATTTGCTTGCTTTTCTTTGTTTTTTCTCATTATTTTTGACATAATCACTATGATTTCTTCTCCAGTTTTTATATTTCCTTTTTTTCGAAAACAAAAAAAGAAAATATTTTTTTCTTCTTCCTATTGTTTTTTTATTCATTTTGTTGTATAAATACATATCAACAATCGTCGTTATACCCTTTATTCTTTAATTTACAGCGAAAAAGCGCTGTATAATATAGATTTACTGGGAAAAGGCGCTATTTGTATAAAAGGAGGACAAACATTATGAATCCGATCAGAATCGGTATTGTAGGAGCAACAGGCTATGTAGGGGCAGAAGTCGTACGAATATTGTCGGGACACCCTTATGTGAAAATGACGGTTTTGTCCTCGCGAAGTTACAAGGGGAAAAAATATTCCGATGTTTATCCCTTTTACCGCGGTATTTGCGACCAAGAGATCGTAGAAGCGGACGCGGACTATTTATCAGAGAATTGCGACTATGTTATTACCGCTCTTCCGCACGGCGTATCCGCAAAGCTCGTACCGGAGCTTCTTTCCAAGGGACTTACCGTGATTGACCATAGCGGAGATTTCCGTTTCCGCGATAAGGAACCATATGAGAAGGCTTATAAGCTGGAGCATCCCTTTCCTGAGCTTTTGAAAGAGGCCGTGTACGGTCTTCCCGAAATCTATAGGGAGAAATTGAAATCCGCTAAGCTTGCCGCCAATCCGGGCTGTTACCCTACCTGTTCTATTTTGGGACTGGCGCCGCTTTTGAAAAATAAGCTTATTCAGAAAAACAGTATCATCATTGACGCGGTATCCGGCTACTCCGGTGCGGGAAGAAAGAGCGACTTGGACTATTCCTTGTGCGAAGCAGTGGAAAGCTTCAAAGCCTACGGTGTTTCCAATCACCGGCACACACCGGAAATTGAGCAAGAGCTTTCAAGCTTGGCGGGAGAAGATATTTGTATCACCTTCACCCCCCACCTGGCACCCATGAAGCGTGGAATGTTGGCAACGATCTACAGCGATTTGAACGATGATAATAAACGACTGAGCGCGAGCGACCTTTTGCATATATATAAGGAGTATTATAAAGACGAGTTTTTCGTCCGCGTTTTGGACGAAAATCAAAGTCCTGAAACCCGATACACCTCCGGCTCAAATTTTCTTGATATCGGAGTATTCAAAGACAGTCGAACCGGGAAAATTAAAATCTTGAGCGCGCAGGATAATTTGGGAAAAGGTGCCGCCGCACAAGCTGTACAAACCTTAAACGTCATGGCTGGATTCCCGGAAACCACCGCGCTTTTTTCTCTAAATCAAGGTCTATAAGGAGAACACAAAATGGATAGTAAAAATATAGCCCCCAATATCGGCAGCGATATAAAGGAATACATAGGAAAAGCGGAAATTCTCATTGAAGCATTGCCCTATATTCAAAGTCTCGCCGGAAAAACCGTTGTCATTAAGTACGGCGGAAATGCCATGATTAATGAAGATTTGAAATCCTCCGTCATGGACGACATCACGCTTTTGAAATTTATCGGCATCAACCCTGTACTTGTTCACGGCGGCGGACCAGATATCAGCAGTATGCTTGAAAAAATGGACATCCCCTCCCGTTTTGAGAATGGACTTCGCGTCACAGATGAAAAAACAATGGGTGTTGCACAGATGGTATTGGTGGGCAAGACCAATAAGGAAATCGTATCCTCTCTCGGAAAAAGAGGTGCAAAAGCTATTGGTATTTGCGGAATTGATGGTCATTTGATTGAATGTGAAAAGCTGACTACTACCCCTGAAGGCGAACCGCTTGATATCGGCTTTGTCGGAAAAATCAACAAAATCAACACAAAGGTTCTTTCCATGCTTGCCAATGACGAATACATTCCGGTCATTGCGCCTATCGGTGTCGACAAAAATGGACAAAGCTACAATATCAACGCAGATACGGTGGCTGCCGAAATCGCCATTGCCCTCCATGCCGAAAAACTGATTACACTTACCGATGTTTCGGGCGTGAAGGGGATACTTTCGGATGGAACAGAAACTCTTTTACACGTTCTTACCGAAGAAGAAATTCATCGTATGATTGATGACAAAATTATCACCGGCGGTATGATTCCTAAGGTACTTGGTTGCCTTGATACCGTGAACCGCGGTGTCGGGCGATCTCATATTATTGACGGCCGCGTTCCGCATTGCCTTTTGCTGGAAATATTTACAGGACAAGGTGTCGGCACCATGATCACCAAAACATTGACCCCTTATTTTGAGGGAGAAAAAATCTAAAATCTTATGAATACAGGAGATACCTAAAATGAATAAACAATTAGAAAATACTATAAAGCTGGATAAAAAATACTATTTCAACAACTTCGGAGACAGATCCCCTGTTGCTTTTTCTTACGGAAAAGGCGTGTTTCTCTATGACGAATCCGAGAAAAAATATATGGATCTTTTGGGTGGTATTGCGGTAAATTCCCTCGGTCACGGACATCCGAAGCTTGTAAAGGCGATTGCAGACCAGGCGAAAAAACTCATTCACTGCTCAAGTCTCTATTATATTCCCGTCCAAAGCGAGCTTGCGGAAGCCCTTGTCAAAAAAACCTTCGCGGACAGAGCTTTTTTCTGCAATAGCGGCGCAGAAGCAAACGAAGGCGCCTTCAAGCTTGCCCGCGCTTATTTTTACAAAAAAGGAATACAAAAAACCAAAATCATTTCCGCCGTGCAATCCTTCCACGGAAGGACGCTCGCCACAGCAACAGCTACCGGACAGGAAAAATATAGCAAGCCCTTCGCCCCACTTCCCAAAGGCTTCGTTCATGTGCCCTATAATGATTTGGCAGCACTGAAAAATGAAGTAGACGATACCACCTGCGCGGTACTCTTGGAATTGATTCAGGGAGAAAGCGGCGTAAGACCGGCGGATGAACAATACATCAAGGATGTTTCCGAGCTTTGCAAGAAAAACGGTATTCTTTTGATTTTGGACGAGGTTCAAACAGGAATGGGAAGAACCGGAACGCTTTTTGCCTATGAGCAATACGGCATAACACCGGATATTTTGACTTCCGCAAAAGGACTTGCCGGTGGTGTACCGATTGGCGCTATTCTCGCGACCGAGGAAGCCGCTACCGGATTTGCACCCGGCGACCACGGAACTACCTTTGGCGGTAATCCCTTGGCATCTGCGGCAGCACTTACTGTCCTGTCCGAAATTGAAGAAAAAAAGCTTCTGGAAAATGTCTCCACGGTGAGTGCCGTTATTTTCAAAAAACTCGCCGCTATGAAGAAAAAATCAAAGCTTATTTCGGAAATTCGCGGAAAAGGCTTTCTCATTGGTATAGAGTTATCATCCCCTATAGCCGTTCAGATGAAAAACAAACTGCTGGAAAAAGGCTATTTAGTGGGAAGTATCGGAGACAACGTTCTTCGTCTTGCGCCCCCTCTGATCTTGAAAAAGAAAGAGGCTCTCCTGTTTCTTTCTGACTTTTCCGATGTAGTATCTGAATTTGAAAAATAAGTGGAGGAACCCATGAAACACTACATTGATTTTTACAGAGACCTTTCTATTGATGACCTGAAAAATATTTTGGAGCTTGCGGAGGATTTGAAAAAAAAGACGAAGGCCGGCATCCCTCATCCTTTATTACAGGGAAAAACGCTCGGCATGATTTTTTCCAAATCCTCAACCAGAACCCGCGTTGCCTTTGAGGTTGCCATGTACCAACTCGGCGGACACGCGCTTTTCTTGAGTGCCAACGATATTCAGCTCGGTCGCGGCGAAACGGTATCCGATACGGCGCAGGTTCTGTCTCGGATGCTCGACGGCATCATGATAAGAACCTTCGCTCACAAGGACGTCGAAGATCTCGCCAAATACGGCTCGATTCCGATTATTAACGGACTCACAGACGACCAGCACCCCACACAGGTTCTTGCCGACTTACTAACCATCAAGGAACACAAGGGAACCCTCAAGGGATTGAAGCTTTCTTACGTCGGTGACGGAAATAACATGGCAAATTCTCTCATCCAAGCCTGTGCCAAAGCCGGTATGCACATTGCCGTGGCATCGCCCGAAGAATATTCCTGCCCCGACTTTTTTGTCGAACAGGGAAAGGCGGACGCCTCTAAAACCGGCGGCTCTGTATTCATGACAACCGACCCTGTTGCCGCCGTGAAGGATGCCGATGTCGTATATACCGACACTTGGACCAGCATGGGCCAAGAAGAAGAAAAAGAAAAACGCGTCGCTATTTTCGAAAAATATCAAGTCAACAAAGACTTACTATCCCACGCGAAAAAAGACGCTATCTTCCTTCACTGTTTGCCTGCCTATCGCGGCTATGAGGTGACCGAGGATGTCATTGATTCTCCTTGCTCCGTCGTTTTTGACGAAGCGGAAAATCGTCTCCACGCGCACAAGGCTATCCTTGTCCACTGCTTATCGTAAGGTATATATGAACAAAGAAAATTTGACCCACACAACCCAAATTCGAAAAGCCGTTCCGGATGACGCTGCTGCAATATGCAGCGTTATTTCGGCGGCTTTGGTTCTTTATTGCACAAACTCCGGCATTGAGAAAACCCAGCTTGCCGCTGGTACAGAAGATTTGGAAAGTATCCGATCCCTAATTCAAAATTCTCTTTTTTATGTACTCGAGGAAAACGGCGCGGTTATCGGTACCATTCGTTTATCGTTCCCCCAAATGTCAGAGCTTTCAGAAAATCCTGCCCCCGGCGTGAAGGAACCCATTTGTTATATTTCCCGCTTTTATGTCCATCCTTCCCATCACGGAAAAGGCATCGGGCATAAGCTTTTGCAATTTTCCGAAAAAAAAGCTGCCGAAAAAAACTGCCACGCTCTTTTTTTGCACACAGCTCTAAAAAACAAAAAACTCGTGGGGTTTTATGCCAAAAGAGGCTTTTCCCTTTTTGAAAATTGTGAATCTGCGCCCTATCCGCGCGGTTTGTTTTGGAAGTTGTAGCTTTAGAGGTGTGAGATACTTCTCCCCAAATTCAGTGTATCCCCATCTTGCATTTCAAATGTCATATTTTTTTCAAAATCACCCGATTTCAGCTAAACAAACACCCTCCGCAAAGGGTGCTGATTGTTGAATTGTTTTTCACTTGGTATTTAATACCAAATATGTTCTTTAAGGTTAGCATATACTCCGCTC
>JGI994J12354_10005005_pt1 | contig 11603 bp, 9 predicted proteins | sample IntmicLarv3ML3BL_FD_12354 | JGI IMG/M metagenome (IMG submission 12354) | reverse complement strand
ATCCTCCGCGCCGAACGCCGCCGCGCAGACCTTATCCAGCGTGTCGCGCCCCCGGTCGCCGTAGCCGTAGCCGGTGGTTTCGGTGAAGTGGCTTTCGCTCACGCCGTTGTCGATGAACGCCTTCAGCAGCTTCTGCTGGTTGTATTCCGTCACCGCGTCAATGGCGGAAAATTGTTCCGTGCTTGCCGAAAGCGCCGCATCAGCGGCGCTTAGGATTTTTGGATTTATTGAGAAAAAGGGATGGGACATATCGTTCTCCTTACTGATTGGTGGATGCCAAATCCAACCGCGCGATGATGTCCTGCTGGATGGCGGGTGACAAATCCAGGAAGTTGACAAAGGTGCCGTGGATGCGCATGATGTAAACGCCGCTCGGCGCGTATTTCTTGGGATTCTCCAGCACCTTGCGCAGGGTGTCCGGCGTTGTGACGTTGACATACAGATAAAACGGCGCGGCACCCTTTGCCTTTTCGTTGAAGAACAGCGGCGCAATGATGCGGCTGCTGAACTCCGCGCCCTTTTCCTCGTAGGACTGCGCACGGAAGAATTTGGGGTCAATGCCCATGTGGGAGGCATAGCCGCCCGTGAACTTCTCAAACGGCAGCTTGCTGTTGGACAGCATACGGAAGCCCAGGCCGTTGCCTGCCTCACCGTAGAGCGGATCCACGCCGTAGTTGATTTGCTCGCGCGCCAAGCGGCCGTCCGGCGTTGCGCCGACCCAGTAGCCGTAAAGCAGATGGGTGGACGGGCTGCTCCAATCGGGGCGGAAGGGATTGCCGAGATAGTTCTTGAGGCCTGCCACAATATCCGAAACGCGCTCCGCGACGGCTGCCGCGTCATTGTCCACGCTCGCGATGTTGTTGCCGAACTTCGGCGCGCTGTGCAGGTATTGGCGCAGGGCTTCGTCACCCTCGAAATTATTGCGCAGCGCAAACAGCAGCTTGGGCGCATCCTCCGGGCGCTCGGCGATGAGCTTATCGATGGCGGCAAAGGAATCCGCAATGACGGAAAGGCCGTGAATCAGGCAGCCGCTGCCGCTGTATTTGGTGCCCTGCCGCGTGGGATGACGCAGGTCAATGCCGCTCTCAATGCCGTGCATGAAGGCGGAAAGGAAGGGCGTGCGCAGATGCGACAATGCGCGGGACGCGCCGTTGGCGAAATCCGCCATCTTCTCGCAGAAATACGCAACGTTCTCATAGAACAGCCCGCGGATGTTTTGCAATAATTTCAAGTCGTCCGTCTCGCTGACGGCGGAATCCAGCTGCTTGCCGGTGATGAGGGATTTGCCGCCCGTGAGGGTCAGCTCCAGGATCTTGGGCAGATTCAGCCAGCTGTTGGTGGTGTTGGCATTGTCCTTGCCCATAATCAGCGGCTCCTGGCAGCCCGCGATGGAATAATCCGCCAAATCCTCCTCAGCAACGCCGCTCTTGCGCAAAAAGGCAAAGACGGAATCGTCGTTGAAGAGCGAGGGCGTGAGGCAGCCAGGGGTGAAGAAGAAGCGTCCCAGCTCACGGTAGAGCTGCTCCGGCGTGTTTTTGTGGAGCTTTGCGGAAAGTATCGGCTGGGGCAGGTTCATGTCATAATAAGCGTCCAGCAGCGCATAGGTGGTGGGGTTCGTCAAGTCCGCGCCCGCAGCATCCCTGCCGCCGACAATCAGGTTCTGCGAAATCGCCCAGCTGCGGTCCGCCACGTTGTAGAATACCAAGAAATGCTTCAGCAGCGCCGCCGCGTCATCGCGGTTTTCGCCGCTCATTTGGCGGTAGGGCTCAAAGATGCGATCCACATTGCCCACGGAGAAGGCGTAGGGATTGGGCGCTTGCTCCAGGCACATCACCTGCCAGAGCAGGAGGAAGGATTGGATTGCTTCATACAGGCTTTCCGCGCCGTATTCCGGCACCTTGCGCAGGGTTTTTTCCAGCAGCGCCAGCTGCGCGGCGCGCTCGCCCTCGGCGCTTGCCATTTGCGCCTTGGCGATATCCGCATAGCGGCCCGCCAGCGCAACGGCGCAATCCAAGGTACGCGCCATGGCGGCAAAGGTTTCCTGCTTTTCCGCATCCGTTTCGGCTGCCAGCTTCTGCGCAATCCCCTCGCGCAGCGCCTTCACACCGCATTTCAGCGCGGGGCGGAAATCGGGAATCAGATGCCCGGTGACCTGCTCAATGAAGAAGGCAACCTCGCTTGTGTAGGTTTGCGCGTTCTCATAAACGGCGGACAAATCCTTGACATAATCCCCCGCGCGGGTTTTGGCGCGCAGCGCGTCAATGCGCGCCTGCGAAAACTCCTCGTTGGGGGTGATGTCGTCAAACACGGCGGTGGGGTCGCAGTAGCCCGAAAAGGTCTCCACGCGGAAGGCGGGGTTGATCAGCGCGTAGGTGCGCGCAAAGGCATCCCGCTGTGTGCCCGCGAACAGCGCGTTTTCGGAGATGGAAAGCGGCAGCTCGGCGATGATATGCTCCAGCGCCGCTGCGGCAAAGGTCTCCTCGGATTCGCCGGGGTTCGCCTCCTGCGCGCGCACAGCCGCCTCGCGCGCGAGGAACCAGCCGTCCAGGCGCATGATGGCGCGCTCCTGTTGGAAAAGCTCTTTCGCCATTGCCGTGATTGCCTTGTGCTTGTTGGTAATTTGATACATCTTAAAATCTCCCCTCGATGTTTTTTATGTTTTGATGGTGCGCAGACCCGCGTCTTGCAGAATTGCCGAAAATTCCTGCATTTCCGCTGCGCTGACCTGCGCGTTTTCTACGGTGTAATCCATGCCGCACTGCGCCCATTTTGCCCTGCCGTATTCGTGGTAGCGCAGCAGCTCCACGTTCAGCTTCCATCTATTCGGCATCGCACAAAGAAGCAACGCAAAGACCTTTGCGTCCTCGCCGGATGTATTGAAGCCGCCCACCAGCGGAATCCGCACAAGCAGCTGCTCCCTTTGCAGCAGCGCGAGGCGGATGTTCGCCAGCACCGTTTCATTGGGCACACCCGTAACGCGCCGATGCGCCGCGCTGTTGTGGTGCTTGCAATCCAGAATCAAATAGTCCACCAGCGGGAACAACTCCGGCAGACGCATATCCGTACCGTTGCTTTCCAGCGCGGTATGGATGCCCCTTGCCTTGAGTTCGCTCAGCAATGCGCATACCTCGTCAAATTGCAGCAGGGCTTCCCCGCCCGTAAGTGTCACGCCGCCGCCGTCAAAAAAGAGGGCGCTGGCTTCCTCGCACTCCCGCAGCAGCTCCGGGATTTCGCGCGTCTCGCAGCTCAGGCGCAGTCCGCTGCCGGGAACGGCGGTGCAGGGAAAGTCCCGGCAAGTCTTGCAGACGCGGCGGTCGAGCTTCCCATTCCGGATGGCACCGAAAGGGCAAGCACTCTCTTGCAGTGCGCCCACGGCCATCACACAGCCGCCGGGGGCAATGCCCTCCGGGTTGGCGCACCAGGGGCAGCGCATGGCGCAGCCCTGCAAGTGATAGACAAGGCGGTTGCCGGGGCCGTCCTGCGAAAAATTAAAGCCCTTTTGGAATATCTTCATCGCTTACTCATTCCTGAAATTCAAATACATTTTTGGGCGCACCGCACAGCGGGCAGCTCCAATCCTCCGGCAGCTCCTCAAAAGGCGTTTCGCCGTCATAAACATAGCCGCACAGGGTGCAGACCCATTTGCCTCCGGTGGCTTCCGCAGGCGCTTCCTGCGGCGTTTCCGCCGCATCCGTACGCAGATTGCTTTCTGGAACGCTGCCGTCCGCTTGGAATGCGGCAAACGCCGCCTGCACCTCCGCTTTCAGCGTCTTGTGGTAATCCGCGTAAATCAGCGGCTCGGCCTTTCGCACGATTTCGGCGTTCTCCACCGTACACAGGCAAAGCGTATGCGTATCATACTCGCGGATTTCCGTCACACGGCAATACAACCGTGCAATGCAATCCCGCAGCGTAGGCAGACCCTCGAAGAAATCGTGGGGCACATTCGCCCATTTTTGCGTATTCGCGCCGGACTGATAGCCGAAATTGCCCAGCACAAAGGGGGCAATTTCCTGCGGCAGCACGGAAACGGCGAAGGCCTTTTCACGCTTGACACACTGCACGGCATCCCCTGCGTTCATGAAGCTTGCCGCGACAATGGGCGTTTCGCCGTCCGTCACCTGCATGAAAGCGTCCAGCACGCGGCCGCCGAAGCCCCGCGCGTTTTTCACGCCGATGACATACAGACCACATGAAAGAGTAAACAGGGCGGTTTTATCCATGAGAATCCATCCTCATTTCTTTTTTGTGGTGGTTTCATTTACGCTGTCCTGCGCGTAAATGAAATCCTTGAGAAAATTTCTGTTTTTTGCAAGGTCAGGAACAATGGCGGCTTGCCCCTTGACCCGCTCAGATTTGTACATGCCGTCCGCCGGAACCCGCGCCTCCTCCACCTCAAAGCGGATGTAGTTCGTGGCGGCGTTTGCGGCAAGGATGGTCAAATCCCCTGCGGTCAGATCGGTTTCCACGTCCTTCAGATTATCCGTGGCGAGCTTGAGGATCTTGGTGGGGTTCTCTTTTTTCGCCTTTTCCATCACGGCGTTGATGACCATGCGCTGGCGGGAGGTGCGCTGGAAGTCGGAATCCTGCTTGCGGATGCGGGCAAAGAGCAGCGCAGCCTCGCCGTCCATGTGGACGCTGTCACCCGGCTCCAGCTTCACCTTGTTTTTGCTGTAACGCGCAATCTCATTGGCCTCTTTTTTGGTCAGCGGCAAATCCAAGCCGCCGAGGGTATCAATCGCCTTGATGAACATGTTGAAATCAATCATCACATATTTATCGATTTTGATGTTGAAATTATACTCAATCGTGTTCAGCACCAGCTCCGGCCCGCCGTAGGAGCAGGCCGCGTTGAGCTTGGCCTCGCCCTTGCCGGGTATCGTCACCCACATATCGCGCATGAAGGAGGTCATCTTGATTTTTTTGTTGTTCTTGTCCAGTGAAATGAGTATCATCGTGTCCGAGCGCGTATTCTTCTCGCTGCCCCGGCGGTCCACACCCAGCACCATGACGTTGAAGACATTGTCGTTGCGGAAGAGGTTCGCGTCCGAAACGTACTCGTTTTCTCTGCCGCTTTCGGAAACATTGCTCGGCCAGAACATCTTATACACCACGCCGAAGCCGCAGCACAGCAGCACAATCATGGCAATCAGAACGGCCACTGTTTTTTTGCTGCCGGCCTTTTTCTTCTGCGGTCTCTGGGGCGGACGCTGGGGGGGCTGCTGCCCGGGAATCCTGTCCTGCGGGAGTCCTCGGCTGTCGGAATAAATGTCGCCGCCGCTGCCATTGCTGCTGTTGGAATAAATATCGTCCATGCGTTTGTTCTCTCTTTCTTTTTCCTCATCCTTTGAATTTTGACAAATCATTGTTATTTTACTCTTTCTTTTGCAAATAGACAATGCTTTTGCGGAATTTTCTTTGTGAAACTGCGGTTTTTTTACAGATTGGAAATATTTTTGTGTCCGCAATGTGAAAAATGACAGCAAAACTGGTGAATGCCGCAGAGAATTCAATTGACATCCCCCCATTTTTCCGTTACAATATCATTGCGAGCGGGCTGGGCAGCCGCGGTGCGGCGCGAGCCGCGCTGAGGAAAGTCCGGGCTCCGCAGGGCAGGGTAACGGCTAACGGCCGCCGAGGGTGACCTTAGGGAAAGTGCAACAGAGATATACCGCCATAGGCATCTATCACTAGATGACGCGTGGAGTTCGCTTGCGAACTCCCAATGAACTTTTTGCTTCTAAAAGTTCTATGCGGAGTTCAGCTTGCTGAACTCCCAATGAACTTTTTGCTTGCAAAAAGTTCTATGGTAAGGGTGGAAAGGCGAGGTAAGAGCTCACCGGCTTTGCGGGAGACCGTGAAGCCCTGTAAACCCTACCCGGAGCAACACCGACCGGGGACGGAAGCAATTCCGGCGCTTGCCCGGCGCATTCTCCCCAACGGGTGGCATAAGCCGTGCGGCAACGCGCGGCTCAGATAGATGGCTGCCTTCAACGACAGAACCCGGCTTACACGCCCGCTCGTATTTTTTGATGGATTCAATGAACTACCTCGCCGCAAACGGCGGGGTATCGCCGGGAAAAATCGGAATCCGCCGCAGAAGCGGACGCGCAATCCTTGCGCGGGGTATCAAACCCGGCGACGAAGTTCTTGTGAATGACCTGCTCCGTTTGCGGGTGGTTTTGCTTTTTTGCGGTGCAGTGGTACAGTCCGCCCAAACGGCTGCAAGCGAAGGGAAAAGCGCTCCCATTGCCGCTCACCGTCATTGCGGCCTACGAGCCGCAATCTCAGTTGTCTGCTGCGTTCCCGTCACCGTAGGGACGCGCAGTGCGCGTCCGTTGTTGGGCGATATTCCCCGATGTGGATTCTGCGAGGAACGTTGCGGAAAAGGCTTCTTTTTGTTTGTTGCACGGGCTTAAGGAACAGCGCACGCGCACTGCGCGTCCCTACGATTCGGCGGATAACAACAATCCTTGTATTTATGTGTTACATCATCCGCACGGCATCGGGCGGAGCAAGCGCCGCCCCTACGGCATACATATCATTCATCAACCGAACCAATGCACCAGCTTCCTGTGCGCGTCATATGATGACAGCGGAGGGATGAAAGATGCTATTGGGTTTATTTTACGGATTGATTGCCATACTTACGCTCACGGGCCTTACGACGCTGATTTATTATTTCGCCTCGCGCTTTATGCACGAGCAGAGCGGTGCGGCGTATTTTGTGTTGCTGCCCGTCCATGCGCACAGCCGGGATGCGGCGGGCTTGATGTACGCCGAGAGTCTGCGCCTGTCGCTGCTGGGGGCGCGCTGCCGAGGTCAGGTCATCGCGCTGGATTTCGGCATCCCGCCGCAGGAGCGCCGCAGCTGCGAAATGCTCTGCTTCACCTGTGACAACGTACATATCTGCAAGCCGGAGGAGCTGTCCGCGCTTTGCGAAAGTTTTCTTTGAAAGGAACGCCATGCAGGATTCGGATTTACAACTGAACGGCTCGGTGGAGGGCATCACCTACCGCAGCGAGGACACGAGCTACACCGTGCTGGAGCTGGATTGCGACGGTGAGCTGGTGACCGTTGTGGGCGTTTTGCCGCCGGTGAGCGCGGGCGATGCGCTGCGTGTGCAGGGGCATTGGGAGACGCACAGCGCCTTCGGACGTCAGTTTAAAGCGGAGCTGTGCGAGCGCAGCGCGCCCACGGACGCGGCGGATATGCAGAAATACCTGGCATCCGGCGCGGTGAAGGGCATCGGCCCTGTGATGGCGGTGCGCATGGTGGAGGCCTTCGGCGCGCAGACCTTTGACGTACTGGAAAACGACCCCAAGCGTCTGGCGGAGCTGAAGGGCATCTCCCCCGCCAAGGCGCTGGCCATCTCGCAGGAATTCAAAAAGCAATTCGCCGTGCGCGAGGTGATGATTTCCCTGGAAAAATACGGCATGAAGCCGCAGGAATGCCTGAACGCCTTTCGCCTGTTCGGTGCGGGCGCGGTGGACACCATCCGCCGCAACCCGTATATCCTCTGCGAGGAGCGCATCGGTATCGGCTTTGACCGCGCAGACAGCATCTGCGCCAACCTGCCGGAGCAGCCGGATGCCAACCTGCGCATCCAGGCGGGCATTCTGCATACCCTGCGCCACAACCTGGGCAACGGGCACACCTGCCTGCCTCGGCGCAAGCTGATTCCGGTCTGCGCGCAATTTTTGGGCTGCACAGCGCAAACCGCCGAGGAGCAAATCGAGCAGCTGCTGCAAATCAAGCGGCTGGTGGATTATGACATCGGCGGCCACAGCTTTCTGTTTTTGCCGCATATTTATCTGGCGGAGCAAAACATCGCCAAGCGTCTGCAGATGTTTCTGCGCTTTCCGCCCGCCGGGGCGGACACGGCGGAGCAGGACATCCAAAAGCTGGAGAAGCAGTCCGGCATGGCGTATGAGGAAAAGCAGCGCGAGGCCATCCTTTGCGCCCTGCGGCGCGGGATGCTTATCCTCACCGGCGGGCCGGGCACGGGCAAAACCACCACGCTCAAGGCCATTTTGCAGCTCTTTGAGCAGGCGCAGCTGGATGTAGCGCTCGCCGCCCCCACCGGGCGCGCCGCCAAGCGCATGAGTGAGGTCACGGGCAAGCCCTCCGCCAAAACCATCCACCGCCTGCTGGAGGTGCAGTGGGATCAAAACGAAAACCAGACCTTCGCGCGGAATGAGGAGAATCCCCTCGACTGCGATGTGTTGATATTGGACGAGCTTTCCATGGTGGACATCCGCCTGTTTTCCGCCCTGCTGGACGCAGTGCCGACCGGCTGCCGCCTGGTGCTGGTGGGCGATGCCAACCAACTGCCGCCCGTGGGCGCGGGCAACGTGCTGCACGACCTGATTGACAGCCGTCTTTTGCCCACCGTGGCGCTCACCTATGTGTTCCGCCAGGCGCTGGAGAGCCTGATTGTCACCAACGCCCACCGCATTGTCAAGGGCGAAATGCCGACCTTAAACAGCCGCGACAAGGATTTCTTTTTTCTCCCGCAGCGCAATCCCCACGCCGCCGCGCAATTGGTCTGCAACCTGTGCGCCGAGCGGCTGCCGAGCGCCTACGGCTACGCGGCGCTCACGGATATTCAAGTCCTCTCCCCCTCCCGCCGGGGCGAATGCGGCACCGTCAGCCTCAACCGCGCATTACAGGCCGTGCTGAATCCGCCGGAACGGGACAAGCGCGAAATCCAGGCGCAGGGACGCATCTTCCGCGCGGGCGACAAGGTCATGCAAATCAAGAACAACTACGATTTGGAGTGGACGAGTGACGAGAAGGAAGGCTCCGGTATCTTCAACGGCGACATCGGCGTGCTGGAGCGCATCTCCGCCGACCACAGCACGCTGGAAATCCATTTTGACGATAAGGTCACGCACTACCCCGCCGAAAACCTCGCGGAGCTGGAGCACGCCTACGCCGTGACGGTGCACAAGAGCCAGGGCAGCGAATTCGAGGCCGTGGTGCTGCCCGTTCTTGGTGTGCCGCCGCCGCTCGCCTACCGCAACCTGCTCTACACCGCCGTCACCCGTGCCAAGTCCCGCCTGATTGCCCTAGGCAGCCCGGAGCAGCTCGCCGCTATGGCGGCGAACGACAAGGAGACAAAGCGCTATAGTGCGTTGAAGTATTTTTTGGCGGAAGAGAGAGAACGATAAAAAATTAGAGGAATCACCATGCGAAACATCTCAAAGCTGCTCTGCGCCCTGCTTTGCCTTGTCATCTGCGCCGCCGGATGCAGCCTTGGCAACGATGGCGGCGAGACGACCGCCGCGACCACGGCAGAATCCACCGCCGCAACGACAACTGCAACAACCACCGCCGCAACGACGGCGGATGACGGCATCCCCGCGCTGCTGAAAACCAACTTGGATGCACTTGCCGAAAAAGACCCGGACGAGCTGCTTCGCGCGCAGGACAAGACGGCACGCCAGCCCTTTGACGCAATCGTCGCGCTCGGCGAAAAAGCGCTGCCTTATCTGGAGGCACTTGCCGATGCGGAAGCGGACGACCCGTCCTGGTTCCCGGACATCAGCATCGCACAGCGCGTCTGGGCGCTGAATGCCATTTACGCGATAAAGCCGGAGACCTACGACCTCATTTTTCCCTCGCCGGACGGCAAATACAGCGTACGCCTGCTGGTGGCCTCCTTCGCCTCCTACTATTACTCCTGCAATTAAATGTAGGAAACGGCTTTATGGAGGAAAAAAGCTTGAACACTTTGCTTTCTGTGTTGTAAACGCCGCATGAAGGAATGGATTTTATTCTTGATGTCCTTCTTGGTTTTCGGTAAATTGCCGGAATGAACATCCATTTTCAAAGAATGGTTCAAATATTCATCCGGGTTACTTTCAGGTGCATAAGGCGGCAAAAAAAACACTTCGATTTTATCCTTGTTTTTTTCAAGCCACGCGGCAACAATTTTTCCGTGATGAACCCTGAGATTGTCAAGAATTAAGAACACTTTTTTTGGAGCATCCTTTATCAAACGGCTCATAAAATCAAGCAGTTTCTGCTGCGTCATAGTTCCGTCATACACCATAAACCGCACAGAGCCTTGATTGGTAATGGCGGAAATCATATTCAAACGCTCATGTTTTGTTTCGACCGGCAACACCGGCGGCATACCCTTTTCAGCAAAGCCGCGTTCAAAATTTTCTTGGTTGCTGACGCCTGTTTCATCACCCCAATAAATATCGGCGTCCTCAGCCTTTGCACGTGCGGCGATTACGGGATATTCTTCTTTTTTGAACTTCTCAATGCGAAGAATATCCTGCCCGCAAGCGCGTTTGGTCGGGCGCTGACAAGTCAGCCCCCAACGTTTCATGTAATTGGACAGACTACGCACCGAAACCCGCTTGCGATAGGTGTCCCATATATATTGGCTGATTTTCGCCAATGTCCATAGAAACCCTGCCATTTTTAGTTGATTCGGCATTTTGCTGATGATTGTCTGACGGATTTCCCTTTGCTCTTCCGTTGTCAAAAGCATCGAACTATGCTTTCTCCGTCCACGCCTTTGGGGGCGCAATGCACTGTTTCCCTCTCTCTGATATGCCGTCCATATTTCGCTGATGCGATTCAATCGTACCCCGGTTATTTCCTCAATTTCTTTCCCGGATTTACCCATCTTCTTGAGTCTTACGATTTGACGGCGTACCTGTTCCAAGGCTTCGGCGCTGAGTTTCCTTAAATCTATATATTTCATATCTTTATTATATCATATCCGCAAGCATATTCCTATATTTATTTTCTGAAGTAATAGTTTTTGCTTCCACGACCTACCCCACGCTACCGCAACCCGCGCCCCGCCTTGAACCCCGAATGCACGGCTTGGGCGATTCTGCCGATTTCCTTGGCGTCACCTACGCGCACGACCTTGCCGGGGAAGGCGTATTCCAGCGCCTGAGCCATGGAATTGTTGGGCTTCACGCCCATAGAGAGCACCACCGCCTGCGCGGGGATTCGCTCGGCGCTTTGCGCGGCAACCTTTTCCACCACAATTTCGTCCTCGTAGATTTTCAGCAGCTTACGTCCCGGCAAAAAACTCACGCCCGCGCGCGTCAGGCGCGGCAGGAGGTCATCCGTATGCTGGTGATAGACACCCGGCGCAAGCTCCTTTGCCATTTCCACCACGGTGACGCGGTTGCCGCGCTCCGCGAGGTAATGCGCCGTCTCCAGCCCCGTCATGCCAGAGCCGATGACTGCGACGGTCATATCCTGAATATCCGCCGTGCCCTCGAGCACCTCACGCACACTGTAAACATGGGGGAGCTTTGCGCCCTCGAGCTTGGGACGGATTTCCTTCGCCCCCGTGCAGACGTAGATTTCGTCCGGGTTCAACGCCTTGAGCTGCTTCATGGACATCGGCGTGCCCCTGCGGATTTCCGCGCCGCAGCGCTCCGCCGCCGCCGCCAAATCCTCGGCGCACCAGGCGATTTTCTCCTTATGCGGCGGCTTATCCGCCAAAAGCACCTGACCGCCCACGGCCTCCGCTTTTTCAAACACCACCACACGATAGCCGCGCCGGGCGAGCTGCTGCGCCGTCATTAGGCCGGCCGGACCCGCGCCGATGACCGCCGCCGTGC
>JGI994J12354_10005004_pt1 | contig 11605 bp, 8 predicted proteins | sample IntmicLarv3ML3BL_FD_12354 | JGI IMG/M metagenome (IMG submission 12354) | reverse complement strand
ATGGTATGTGCATGCAGCGCGCCGCAGCAGGCGCCTGTGCAGCCAATGCAGCCGTCGGTTCAACAGCCGGTGCAGCCAATGATGCAGCAGCCGATGCAACAGCCGGTTCAGCCGCCAATACAGCCGCCGGTTCAGTATCAGCCGAATACATACGCACCACCGGCGCCGCCTTCGCAGGCACAGATGGAGTTTTTGGGTACATTCAGCGCACTTGCAAAGTTCTTTAAATCGCCGTTTGCAGCAGCTCGCGAGATAAGAGACAGGGATTCGTTCATACAGTCGTTTATCATTCTTGGTATTCAGATGCTGTTGGGCGGTTTTGTAGGACTCGTAACGATTGGTGGATTTGAAGCGTTTATGCTGGGATTCCTTATGCCTGCAATATTCGGTATGGGTACATCCGCGTTGCTGATGGCATTTGGTTCTAAGTTTAGGGCAACATTTAACAAGATGATTGCAATTGTGGCAGGTTCTTCAATCCCGTCGTCGTGTGGTCTGGTATTGTTATTGCTGTTTGGACTTATGAAGGGTTCGGCATTCTTGATGGGCTTAATGGTTACTATATTCCTTGGCACTATGATAGCAGGACTCGGCATACAATTTACTCTTGTTGCTGAAGAAAGCAAGTTTGCGCCAAACTCGGCATCCGCTGTTATATTTGCAAATGTGATAGCGTTGTTTGCAGTAGTATTTATTTCGTCGCTTTGGATGGATGGTTTCTTCCTTGGCATTGCTGTAAGCCTAGGCTTGGAGTTGGGTGATGAAAGCACAGTGAAATATATGGAAAATATTACAGGATATGCGATGAAATATTTCATGTAGTTGTATAATTAACCACATACTCAAAACACCCACACTATTGTGTGGGTGTTTTTTTCATATTCTATCATAAAAATATTATCGTTCAACCTCACGCAAACCAAACATCCTCCAGCGCGAATTCCTTGCCGCTTAAATAATCCAGACAGCTCTTTTCGCAATCTTCCGAAAACCTCAATTTATATGCGCAAAGCATTTGCCGCCCGGATTCGCCGCGGCTGTTGCCATACTTCCTGTCGCCCACCAGCGGATGCCCCACATACGCCATATGCGCGCGTATCTGATGCGACCTGCCTGTAACCAGCTCTATCTCCAACAGCGTATTGCCGCCCTTTTCCGCCACCATTTTGTAGCGTGTTATAATATGCTTTGCGCCGTCTTGCGGTTCGGCAGATATGCGAACGGTATTCGCGTCACCGTCTTTTGTAAGGTAAGCCGCAAGCTCGCCAGACGGTGGGGATATGCGCCCATGCACCATACACAGATAATGTTTCTCTATCTCCCGATGCTTAATCTTGTGGTTCATCGCCCGAAGCGCCTCGGCATTTTTCGCGGCGATAACGATGCCTGCGGTGTTGCGGTCTATCCGGTTGCACAGCGCCGGTGCGAAGGTGCTTTGCGCGTCGGGCATATATTCGCCGGACAGGTATAGGTAGTGTTTGAGGCGATTTATAAGCGTGTCGGCGGAGTTCGATATATCGTCGTGGACCATCAGCCCGACAGGTTTGTTGATAAGCATGATATTTTCGTCTTGATACAGGATATCAAGCGCAGGTTCGGCAGATAAAAACGCATGTGTGGTCGGCTGCGCTTGAAAGAACTCATCTTTAATATAGAAGTTCACCACATCGCCCGCCGCAAGCACATAACTGTCGCTGACATGCTTGCCGTTCACCTTAACGCAGTTCTTGCGCAGGGATTTGTATATCATGCTCTTGGGCATGGTGGGGAAGAAGCGGCTCATAAACCGATCCACCCGCCGCCCCGCGTCGTTTGTGTCGATTGTAATGGTTTGCATGGAATCACCTCGTTTTATAAAATCGTAGGGGCGACCATTGCGGTCGCCCCTGTGTAAAATATCAACTACCTGCTCGAAAATACAACCTTAATCACACGGACCTTGCCGCCGCTTGCGAGCGACCTGTCGGAATACAGCTGAATATCAATCACCTTGCTGTCGGTCAATGCGCTTTGCGGTATAGTGATAAACTTATTCGTGATAGTAGCGCTTTCTGTACGGTATATTGGCGCGTTTTCTTCCATATTATACACAACGCCGCCTATCTTGATACGGTCGAAATCAATCGCGTCGAGCTTGCTTGCGGAGGCGATTTTGATTAGCGGCGTAAGCTTTGTTATCCTGCCGCTCTCCATTGTAACGCCCACAGGCTGCCCAACCGAAACGGAATAGATCGTGCTGCCGCTAACAGTATGCTCTGTACCGTCGATCTGCACCCTGTATGTTGCAACAGTGCTGCCCGCTTGACTTCCTTGTACGTTTTGGTATGTAACAACGCCGTATGTCATATTGCTCGCGCTCAGGTTTTTGAGCATCATAACGCCGATATCGCCGAAGCCGGAGTTTGAAGCGTACGAGATAATGTCGTCGGAATACATATATGTCTGCGTGATATCCGACAGCTTTATAACCTTCACAACGGCGTTTTGCCCGCTGTTGTTAGACACTAAGTCGAACAGCACAATATCCTTCGCCAGCGCCTTGCCGCCTATTGTATACGCCGCGGTGTCGATATTGCCGTATAGCGACGAATCGGTCGCGGCTTTGAGTGTGCATATGCCGTTTGAATACGACAGATGAACCAGCTTGCCTTTGAGGTTCGAGTAATTCTTGTCGGTCTTAATCCGATACGTCTGCTCGTCGCCCATAAATATGGAAGCGTAGTATTCCAGCTGACCTCTGTTGTAGTCGTCGTCCGAGGTTTCGGAGGTTGTGTTTACAACCACACCGTAGTCCAGAATCACACTGTTTTGAACGTTTGCCACACCTGCAATCTTGCCGCCTTTGCCCAGCAGGAGCGTGATACGGTCGCCAATCTTGAAGCTGCCTGCTGTTTCGTCCAGCTTTGCCGCCGCGCCGCAGTTTTCAATCTCGTATACCTTGCCGCCCAGCTCTATGCTTGTAACATACGCCTTATTCGGGAATGCCTTGTTATACACACCGCTGACTTTGTCTATATAAACCTCCAGCGTCTTTTCGTATTCGTTGTAATACACCACGTCATACTGCTTGATATCGGTCATACTCGCGTTTAGCCCGTCGCGGTAGATCGAAAGCCCTGCGGGGTTGATAGCAATACCGTTGATGCTTGTTTCGCCGGCGGTAACATCGCGCCCTGCAACGAATGTAACCACCTTGCGGTTATATGTAATATCGCTCGGGAGGCTTGCTGTGCCTGCAATCTCGCCGTCTTTGCCGAGCAGGATGGTGAGCTTGTCGCCAATCTTATAGCTGCCCGATGTTTCGTCCAGCTTTGCGGTGGCTTGCGCCGATTCTATGGTAAACCGTTCGCCGTTTAGGTCGATAGATGTCGCATACGCCTTGCTCGGATACGCCGCGTTGTATATGCCTGTAACCTTTTCGCTGTATATGTCGAGCGTGTTTATCGCACGGTTGTAGTATGCAACGTCATATTGCTTGATATCGGAAATCTGCGCCGCAAGACCGTTTCTGTATACGGTAACCGTGTTTGCGTCAGCCACACCAAGCGCATTTGCCGCCGCGTCTGCGGTTGTAATATCATACGGCACGATGGTAGGAGTGAGCTTGTCTGCCTTAGAAACGACAGCGTAGTCCCATCTGCCGTCATACTTACCGTGGAGCGATATACGCGCGCCCGGCACAAAGTTTTGCCGCAGTGATTGGGCGGTGCCGACTGTCGCGCCGTCGAAGTATACAGTCATCATATCGTCGAACTCGTATTCGATTGCGCCGTCTGCGGTAATGCACAGGTATATATTGTCTTGAATGCGCTTTTCAATCGTCATGTCGAGCGAATATTGATTGAGTGGAAGCGCGAGAACGATCTTCTTTTCGTCGTTTAAATACAGTTTTACCAGCTGACCTTCAAGCCCAAACACGGAGTCGGTAAGAGTCTTATACCTGCCCTCGGATATCTGCACCTCGTCGTGCTTATACGACTTGTTGTTTGCGTTGGTGGATATCAGCGTGGTTTCGTCGATGATGGTATAGCCAAACGAGCCTATAAGCTTCGACTTTGCGCCGCCGATCGCCGCGGAATTCATATCTGTTTCAAGCGCGCGTCCGAGTATGATAACGGTCTCGCAGCGCGGTATAGGTGCGTCTGCGTCGAACCACATACCTGCTGTCAGCCCTAGCGCGTCCGCCTTTTGTATATAGCTGTCGGGCCAATATGCGCCGATATCCGCGGAACTGTAGCCCAGCATACGCAGAACTACGGTAATCGCCTGCGCGTATGTAAGGCTGGCGTTCGGCTGGAATGTGCCGTCCGGGAAGCCGATGATAAGCGCGTTTTTAACCACATAGCTGATATAGCCAACCGCCCAATGGTCGGACGATAGGTCTTTAAACGCCGATGAGCCTGCGCCGGCGGTAATCGCGTCCTTTTTGTCCAGCATATGTACAGCGAGTTTGGCGAATTCCGCCCTCGTAAGCCCATCGTTTGGACGGAAATTGCCGTCGCCGTCGCCCGATATTACGTCGAGCGCCTTTAGCAGCTGCAAAAACGGCGTGTATGCGGCGTTGTCGTCAACATCGTTGAATATTTCGCCCGCATACGCAGTGGTTTGCGGGATTACGCCCGCCATGCCAAACAGCATGACACAGCATAGCAGCAGGGATATTATTTTTTTGTAGGTCATAGTATCAGTCCTTTAAAGTTAATAGTTAAGAGTAAATAGTATTGTTGTCATATCCTATTCAAACCGCAGTGCTTCAATCGGGTTTAGTTTCGACGCCTTATTTGCAGGATACAGCCCGAAAAACACGCCCATAAACATGGAGAATGAGAACGAGAATATGATTGTTCCTGAGTTGGGGAACGCTGATATGTCGAACAAGCTACCCATCAGCATCCCCAGCCCAATTCCAAGCGCTATACCGATCACGCCGCCGATGGCGCTTATGACGACAGATTCTATCAAAAACTGTGTTAGTATATTGCTGCGTTTTGCGCCGATCGCCTTGCGTATGCCAATCTCACGTGTACGCTCGGTTACAGATACCAGCATGATATTCATGATGCCAATACCGCCAACAACAAGCGATATAGCCGCGATGCCCGCAAGTACACCCACCAGCATACCCATAATGCTGCCTGCCATATCCATCAGCTCTTTTTGGTCGAATATGGTGTATGCGTCGGTATCGCCTCGATACTCTTTGTATAAATACCGCTCCAGCTGGGTTTTTGCGGCTGCAAGCGTGGATTCGTCGTAAGCTTGCATATAGTATGTACTCACATTTGCGTTTTTCAGCATTCGCATCGCTGAGGTGTAGGGTACAAACACCTTATCGTCGTCGGAGCCTTTGCTTGAATCGCTCTTTTCTTCAAGAACACCCACTACGGTGTATAGATGACCATCAAGCTTGATGTTTTCGCCAATCGGGTCGCCGCCGTAAAACAGCTCCTGAACCTGGTATGTGCCGATAACAGCGACATTTTGCCTGCGTTCAACATCGGAGGCTGTTAAAAACCGCCCTGCTTGCACCTTAACATTGCGGATGCTGCTATACATCTCGTTTGTGCCTTCCAGCGTTGTACCGGAAGTGTTGCGGTTGCCGTATTTGACCATAACGCGTCCGCTCATGCTTGGTGCAATGCCCGCAAACAGGTCGTCGTGTTCGTGTACAAACGCTGTGATATTGTCCGGGTCCATTGTTGCGCCCGCTCTGCCTTGGATGTTTGCAATCAGCATATTGGCGCCTATGCTGTTAATCTGTTCGTTAACATTGCTTGTGGCGCCTTCGCCAACGCTGATTAGCGCGATAACCGAACCAACGCCGATGATGATGCCCAGCATGGTGAGAAACGACCGCGCCTTGTTGGCGAAAATACTTTTTATTGCCATTCTGAAACTCTGTAATAGACTCATACCAGCTGACCTCCTGTTTCATCCTGTGCCGTACGGACATCAGTATCGGAGGTAATCATGCCGTCTTGTATACGCACTACACGGTCTGCCTGCGCGGCTACCTCGTTGTCGTGGGTAATCAGCACGATTGTTTTGCCTTCGCTGTGAAGCTCGCGCATCATAGCCATAACCTCAACGCCGGAGCGCGAGTCTAGGTTACCTGTTGGCTCGTCGGCGAGGATGATAGGCGGTCGGCTCGACAGTGCGCGCGCTATGGCAACTCTTTGCTGCTGCCCGCCCGAAAGCTCGTTTGGGCGGTGATGCACTCTGTCTTCCAGCCCCACTCGTGCAAGCGCCTCAATCGCCATTTCGCGGCGGTCGTATGAGTTTATGCCCATGTATGTAAGCGGAAGCTCCACGTTTTCGAGTGCGGTTAGCTTGTTTAGCAGGTTGAAGCCTTGGAATATAAAGCCTATCTTGCGGTTGCGTGTTTTGGCAAGCTGGTTTTCGCCAAGTGTGCTGACTTCCTTGCCGTCTATATAATACTCGCCGCTTGTTGGGGTGTCTAAGCATCCGACCATATTCATCAAGGTGGATTTGCCCGAGCCGGACGGACCCACTATTGCTACAAACTCCTGCGGCGTAATATGAAGCGATACGCCGTTTAGCGCCGGAACCTCGATATCGCCCATCTTGTATATTTTATACATATCTACAATTTTAATCATAGGGTTCCCCTTGTCTTAAAAATATTATATTACTCCCGAACCCTCACTGTGGGGCCATCGCCGCCGGAACTGCTGCTGCCGCCACCGCCGAAGTTTCCGCCCATCGGACTATTACCGCCGCCCATCATACCTTCAAGAGCGGAACTGCCGCCCACATTGGGGATATATATCTTATCGCCTTCGTTTATTCCGCTGAGAATCTCTATAAAATCACGATTGCTCACACCTGTAACCACCTCGCGCATCTCGCCGGGCATCACATTTCCGTTTCTGTCTTTATACACAGGCGGAGAAACCGGCTCCGCATCCGGTGTGGACGACGGCATTGCGAAAGGTGTTGCCGATGGGGTTGCATATGGTGATATGGATGGTGCTTGAGTAGGTGCGGATTCGGCAACGCGCACATAGGTCTTGCCCTTGTCCTTAATCAGTGCTTCGATAGGTATCTGCACAACAGCCGCCTTGTCTTCAACAACAACGGTTGCGTTTACATTCATACCGATTCCCAGTTCGCCCGGTTCGTCTATAGTGACTTCCACATAGAACACAGTAACGCCATTGGTAGACACGCCTTCCGGCATAATCTGGGTTACAATACCCAAAAACACCAGCCCTTCCTCATCTGTTGCGTCTGCTGTAACGGCAACTTCCTGTCCCAGCTTTATCTTCCTAATATCCAACTCGTCTATCTCCATAGTGAACTTCATACGCGATGTGTCGGCGATTGCCGCAAGCACTGCGGCTGTTGCGCCGGCGCTTAGATTGTCGCCCGCCTTGCTGTTCTTTTTAATAACCGTGCCGGATATCGGCGCTGTTATAGAATAGTCTTCCAGCTGCTTTAGCTGGCTTTCGAGCGTTAGCTGGAGGTTGGCGCGGTTTATAGCATTTTTTTCGATAGCGTCTGTAACTGCGCTGTTTGTAAGCCGCATTATGGGTGTGCCGGGTCTCACATAATCGCCTTCACTCACGTATATAGCGGAGATTTTGCCGCTTTCTCTGGAGCTTACAGGGTCATTTGCCGACATCTGTGTAACACCGGAAGCGGGCGACATCATGCCGCCTATCGTCGCTGTGAACTCCATACCGGATGCGACAGCGCCGGGGTTAGGCAACGCTATTTCTATATTATACAACGTTTCTGTGCCATCGTTGCTGTAGATGGGTGCATCCGAAACTTTAGACACAGTGCCGTATAGACCCGAGGTCATATACTGCGCGCTGGAAAGCTGCGCCGATTGACCTACATATATGCTGCTTTTCTGCGTTTCAGAGAAGGGTATATTAATATGTAGAACTTCTTCGTTGTTAATCTCGCAAAGTTTAACGCCTGCGTTGATAGAATCGCCTGTGTGGAAGTTCGACCCGGTCGTGGTTTTAAAATTGGTAATATATCCGGATGCATTTGCCGTAACCGTCCAGTCACTCATCGTTTCACGGAGAGACTGCTCTTCAATCTCCGACAGTCTGATAGAGTTTTTCGTCTTCTCAATATCGTTTTCAAGGCTTTCGCGGTCGAAGGTATACAACAGTGTGCCTTCTTGAATCACATCGTTTTCCTCAAAAGGAGCGGTTAGTATCGTGCCCTTGCTTATAAGCGACACAACCTCCCGCTGGTCTATCGGCTTCATAACGCCGCTGCCTGTGATGCTAACCTGCAGGTCTTGGCGTGTTACGGTGTAGATTTCTTCGTCTGCGCCCTTCATGTTGTTGCGTGCGCCGTTTACCAGCGCAGCTATAACAATCACGAGAAGGACGATTATGCCAACCCAAATAAGAGGCTTGATAAGCCTTCGTTTGTTGAACTTTTTCTTCTTAGGTTTGGTTGCTGTCGGTGATGATGATGCCGGTGTTGCCGCCATCGCGGGTGCAGCAGCTGCTGCAGAAGGTGTTTCTGCGCCTGTGCTTTTTTCTATTGTTGTATCTGCCATTATATCCCCTCCAAAAGAAATCTGATTTACATTTTATAGCCTAACATTTATATATTTCACTGCTATGAACAAATTGTGAATTATGCTGTGGGTATGACTGTAGGGGCGACCCTGCGGCAAAATCATTCGCCACCCAATACCTTCGCCGCACGTTTCGGCGCATCTTGCGCGTTGCCCCACGGCATATCGGCGTTGCGGTAGTCGAACTTTTGCGTAAAGTGGTGAATATCTGCTTGGAGCGACTCCAAATACGCCTGCTGCCGCTCATACAGCTCCTTCAAAAACGACTGTGTATGTACCTTGTCCAGATGCTTAGAGCAGTTTTGCGCAAGCAGCTTGTAGTGCGGTAGACATATGTATTCCGCCTCATCGAACCGTCTGCGAAATTCTGTGTCGTTTGCCCACATATGAAAAATAACCTCCAGATACCGCTCCAGTGTGCTGTTTATATAGTCGCATATCGCGCAGGAATTGATAATGCTGTTTAGCGTGTGGCTCAGCAATATCGCGTTGCCGGAATCCGCCTTGCCGAATTTCGGTTTTTTCTTGGAGGGTGCGACATTTTGCCTGCACGAATCCAGCCGTTTGCGCAAATCGGCGAGATGGGTTTCCATAACGAGCGCAAAGCTCAGCTTGTTTGGCTGTTCCATCAGCAGGGCATAGTGCGTACTGCAAAACCCCATGGTATTTGTAACCGCGCGGGAATCGGGCTCCATCATAGACGCGCCGAGTGTGTATTTTATGCGCTCCTGCTCAAGCTTACCGCGAAGATAGCAAAGCGGACATCCGCACTCCGCGCCGAATGCCTCGTTGATGGGGATGGTATAGATGGTTTCTTTCATATACAATTAGCTACCTTTCCTAATAAAATTCTGTTGATGAAAATTGCGAATATTCTTTAATTATAACACAATATATGTTATAGTTAAAGATATAATTTGCCGAATTTTGTGCAAAAATAAATGGAAGGACATGCTTTTTCATGAAAATAACTGATACGGGGAACGATATAGTTATACACGGCGCGGAAAACTTCAATTTGGAGCATATATTCGAATGCGGACAGTGTTTTAGATGGAACAAGTTAGATGCTAACACTTACCTGGGGGTTGCGTACGGCAAGCCGCTTCGGGTATCGCAAAACGGCGATATGATTACGTTCCACAGCACAAGTATGCACGACTACCAATATATATGGAGGCGATATTTCGATATCGACCGCGACTACGGCGCAATACAGGCGCAGCTGCAGCGGCAAGGGGTAGCGTATGAAGACGCGGTGATGCCGCAAGCGATACGCCACGGCGGCGGTATACGCATACTCGCGCAAGAGCCGTTTGAAGCGCTTATATCGTTTATAATATCGGCAAACAACAATATTCCGCGCATCAAGCTGATTGTGGAGCGTTTGTGTATGCATTTCGGCGATACTGCGGAGTATGAGGGCGAGATATACTACACATTCCCAAGCGCAGAGCGGCTTGCGCAGTGTAGTTTGGCGGATTTAGAGGTGATTCGCGCCGGGTTTCGGGCGAAGTATATACTGGATGCCGCCGCGAAGGTTGCGAGCGGGGAGATTGCGCCGGAGCCGCTAAGGGATTTGGACTATACACATGCAAAAGCCGAATTGCTGAAGATAAAAGGTGTGGGCGACAAGGTGGCGAATTGTATCGTACTGTTTGGGCTTGGGCACTACAGCGCATTTCCGGTGGACGTATGGGTGCGGCGGATTGTGGAGCATTGCTATTTCGGCGGAAGTGCGGCGGATTGCGATATCGCAGAGTTTGCGCGCGAGCGTTTCGGGGAATACGGCGGGTTTGCCCAGCAGTATCTGTTTTATTATGCGAGGGAATTAAAGATAGAACGGTAAGTGTTGCGTATGGCATGAATTTATGGTTTTTGCAGGAGCGGCATAGTATGCCGCCCTACAACCTTGTAAAAAAATTAAAAAAACATGTCGCTTTATGTTGATTTTTATTGAATTTGACGATATACTAAAATATATAAATAAAAATAATATGTATATGGGGGAGCTATGAATAATTATTATAACTCACAACGCAACGGACGGAGGGCGCAGGCAAGGCGCCGCAGACGTGTTATAACAAGGGTGTCGATACTGCTGCTTCTTATTGCTGCACTTGTTGTAGGCAGTGTTGCGCTTGTTAAAAAGCTGAGCAACAAGGACGCCGGGGATAGAGAAGCGGAAGAACAGGAAATCAGAATAGCGGAAAGTATTGATACGCTTGTTGAAGAAGCAAATTTTGTTGCGCTGGGCTACGACTACGACAAGGCTATTGAGATGATAAAATCCTTTGGCGAAGATTATGAAGATTACCCGGCGCTTACAGATGCTATAATCAGATATGAGGCGAAAAAGGCTGAGACTAAGCCGTATAGTAATGTTAATGAGATTACACATATATTTTTCCATACGCTGATTGTGGACAACTCTAAGGCGTTTGACGGCGACCACAAAGAGGGCGGATACAACCAGTATATGACAACTGTGAGCGAGTTTAACGCGATGATGGAAGCAATGTATGAAAAGGACTATGTGCTTGTAAGTCTGCATGATATCGCAACGCTTAAGACCGACGCGGACGGCAAAACCAAGTATGTGCCGGGCGAGATTATGCTGCCGCCGGGAAAGATTCCGTTTGTTATGTCGCAAGACGACGTAAGCTACTACGAGTATATGGAAGGCGACGGCTTTGCGCGCAAGATTGTAATAGGCGAAGACGGTATGCCAACCTGCGAGTATGTGTTGGAGGATGGGTCGGTTGTTACAGGCGACTACGACTTAGTGCCGCTTTTAGAAAAATTTATACAAGAGCATCCCGATTTTTCGTATCGCGGAGCAAGAGCGGCGCTGGCGCTGACGGGCTACGAAGGTGTGCTTGGCTACAGAAGCAGACCTGATGCAGAGAAATATCCGAACTGGGAAAAAGAAGCCGAAGAGGCGAAAAAGGTTGCAGACCGTATGAAGGAGATTGGCTGGGAGTTTGCAAGCCACAGTTGGGGGCATATACAATACGGCAGCTATAGCTATAGCAG
>JGI994J12354_10005003_pt1 | contig 11606 bp, 11 predicted proteins | sample IntmicLarv3ML3BL_FD_12354 | JGI IMG/M metagenome (IMG submission 12354) | reverse complement strand
TGGAGACGTTCCAAGCCCCGCGAGCGCGGGGATGATCCCTTCGGCACGTCGGCCACCTCAGCAAAAACTCCACACGCCCCGCAGACGCGGGGATATTCCTTTGATCCCCGGCGTCGAGATAAGCGTCACAAGCCTCGCCCCGCACCCGCAGGGATGATTCCATTCTTGATGGTATCTTGAACAGCGCTCCATTTCATGTTGTACATTTCCTAGCGTGTTTTCCGTGTGCAAAAAACCGCCGACCGGGATGTCCCGATCGGCGGCTTTGCGTAAGATTTGAAACTTACTTGATCTCGGCGGTCGCGCCGGCTTCCTTGAGCTTGGCGACGGCTTTCTCGGCGTCTTCCTTGGAGATGCCTTCCTTGACCTTTTGGGGAGCGGTGTCGACCATTTCCTTGGCTTCTTTCAGGCCCAGGCTGGTCAGCTCGCGCACAGCTTTGATGACGTTGATCTTGTTGGCGCCGACATCGGTCAGCATGACGTCGAACTCGGTCTTCTCGTCGTCACCGGCGGCGGCAGCACCACCGGCAGCGGGGGCGGCTACAGCGGCCACGGCCACGGGGGCGGCGGCAGACACGCCAAAGATCTCTTCGAGTTCCTTGACAAGCTCGGCCATTTCCAGGACGTTCATCGCCTTGATGGCTTCGATGATTTCGGTACGGTTCATGTGAAAAATCTCCTTGTTTTCATGTAGTCAGGCAGTTAGCCCGCTTTTTGTTCGCGAACGGCATTGAGCGCGCAAACCAGCGCGCGGGGAACGCCCGACAACACGCCGACAAATCCGGCGATGGGGGCTTGCATGGATCCCAGCATCTTGGCGACCAAGGCTTCCTTGCTCGGCAAATCGGCCAAGGCGATGGCGCCTGCGGCGTCCAGCGTCGAGGTGCCGACAACGCCGGCTTTGACGGAAACCTTGCGGTTCTTGAGCATGAACTCACGCAACAGCTTAGGCGCGGCAGCCGGATCGTCCTTGGAAAAGAAGACGGCGGTCGGCCCGTGCAGGGACGGCTCCAGGCCTTCGATGCCCAGCTTTTCGCAAGCGCGGTTGACCAGCGTGTTCTTCAACACGCGCACGGTGACGTTTTGCTTGCGGCAGTTGGCGCGAAGGGCCGTGAAATCGGCGACGGTGATGCCGCGATAGTCCAACAGCACAACCGAAAGGCTGTCGTTGAAATCAGCGCAAATGGCGTCGACGGTTTCTTGCTTTTGGCGGATAATTTCCTTCACCCTTGTAACTCCTTTCATTCAAAACTTGTCCCAGGGTGAAAAAACACCCCATGCAGAATGCATGGGGCGGCAAAAAACCAAACCTTCCATGCCTCGGCGGGCGGGACGAACCCCATTGAGCCTTGTGGCACCTGCTGTCTGCGGCCCGGGCGCGAACCCGGAATACGGAACGAAAGAGATTATAACCTAACGCGATAAGGGTTGTCAAGGTTTTTTGCAGGGGGCGGGGCCTTTTTTTCAAAAAAGGCCCCGCCCCCTGCCCCCTCCACCCCCAAAAACTTATTATTTAAATATTTTTCTTTGCCGGATGCATGCAGACCATGCGATCAATAAAAATTCCCAATACAAGCTTTTAAAAGGAAGTGGCGGAAAACAAAATCTAGTCCCCACCCTCGCGCAAACCCTCTGGCGTCAGCACCAGCACCCGTGTACACACCTGCGCCAGATACTGTCTGTCGTGCGAGATGCTGATGATTGCCCCGCCGAATTGCGCCAGCGTCTGGCGGATGACGGGGGCAGACAGGGCAGAAAAGTTGCGGGTGGGTTCGTCCAGCACCAGCACCTCGGCGCGGCGCAAGATCATGTACAGCAACAGCACTTTGGCCCGCTGGCCGCCCGACAATCGCCCGATGGGTCCCTTGATTTCGGCTTGGGTAAACTTCATGCACGCCAAGTGGTTGCTCGCCAATTTGCACAGGGCGGGGGTGTCTGCCAGGAAGTCGATGACGGTTTGTGCCGGATCCAGCGCTTGCTCGTAGTTCTGGGGCATGTAGCCCAAAACAAACTTGCCGCTTTGGCGCAAATGTTCATAGACATGGTGCAACAGGGTGCTCTTGCCGCACCCGTTTTGCCCGACGATGCCAATTCGCTCGGGCCCCGCAACGAACAGTGACACCTCTCGCGCCAGTACCCGGTCGGGCACCTCGAGCACGGGCAGGCGCATATCGACGACGACCTTTTTGGCTGGGATGTCCACGGGCTCGAAGTGGGCCATGATGGCGCGCTCGAAGGCGGGGTATTCGACAAATTGCTCGCGTTCGCGATCAAACCGCCGCTCCTGGGATTTCACGGCCTTCATCTTCTTTTTCAACAGCCTACCGCCGGCAGGATCGGCGCGAGAGATGTTTCGCTGTTCCTTTTCGACCTGCTGGTAGACGTGCAACCAGCGTTCCTGCCTGGCGCGGTCGTCACTGCGCTGTTTGTCAGCGACTTGGGTGTCCTTTTCGATGCCGTGCTGTCGTTGGGTGACATATTCATCATAGGGGATGTGCGCGATGGTGACGCGGGGCAGCTGTTTGTTTTGCAGTTGCTCGATGTGCAACAGGCCCGTGGCGGCGTTTTGCAGTAGGGTGGTGTCGTGGCTGACGAACAGCACGGGCACCCGGCAATCGCAGATAAAGTCCTCGAGCCATTGCAGGGTGGCTAAGTCCAAGTCGTTGGTCGGCTCGTCCAGCAGCAGGACATCGGGCTGTTGGGCCAGCAGAAGCGCCAGTTGCAGTTTGACCTTTTCGCCGCCCGACAGCGTGCCGAAGATTTGCGAGGACTCAATCACGCCCTCGTCCAGGCCCACACGGGCCAGCGGATCGTACAACTCATAATCCGGCACCGCGGACAAAATGTCTCGCACGGGTTTCTCCAGCCATTCTTCGTCCGGCCGTTGGGGCAAATAGCCGATCAGGCCCCGGCATTCGATCCGCCCCTGTACATCAAACTGCTCACGCACGGCCTCGGGTCGGGCCACGGCCCGCAGCAGGGTGGATTTTCCGTTGCCTTCCTCGCCGATAACGCCGATCTTGTCGCCGGTTTGCAACGAAAAAGTCAAATCGTCCAACAGCACGCGGTCGTTGGATTTTTGGATAATCGTAACGTGATGAAATGTCAACATATGTCTCTCCAATGTATGCAAAAACAGGGTTTGCCGGCACACATCAGATCCTCACACGCCGCCACCTCCTTGGAAAGTAGGGTAATTATAGCACAGTGCCACGGATGGTGCAAAGGTTAACGCAAATATTCCATCTGCGATCGGGAAGTCGCGCGCCCACAAAAATCCCTGAGATTAAAATCCGTGCAGACGTGAAACTTTTTCCCTTGACCCGGCAAATCAGTTTACGAAAAATTTACACAGTCCTTACTCTCTTTTGCTTTCGCCGCAGAGGCCCCTCGCCTTACACTAAACCCGCAGAGAAAATCTGCGACGAAGTGAAAGGACAATTGTAGGATGAAAAGAATCATTGGCGTGGTATTGGCGGGTTTGTTGATGGCTGGAGTGCTGGTTGGATGCGGGAGCACAGCGACGGCGACGCCTGGTGGGGCGGTAAAGCTGGCCGGCACAGTCACGACGGGCGGGTCGACTTCTGTGGAGAAGGTCATGTTGGCGCTGATCCAGCAATTCCAAGACGACAACCGCGATGTCACGATCGCCTATGAGGGCAACGGCTCGGGCGACGGCATCACCAACACCAAATCAGGGTTGTACGCGATCGGCCACTCCAGCCGCGATCTCAAGACTGACGGCAGCGAGGACGGGCTGACGGCCATCGACTACGCCATTGACGGCATCGCAGTTGTCGTCAACAAGGCCAATGGCGTGGCGGATTTGAGCAAGGAACAGCTCTTTGACATCTACACGGGCAAGATTACCAACTGGAAGGATGTCGGCGGGCGGGACGCGCTGATCGCCGTCATCACCCGGGAGAGCGGCTCGGGCACCCGCAGCGGCGTCGCCGACATTATCGGGCTGGAAAAGAAGGATAAACCCGAGACCGCGCTGGTTGCCAACGCCAACGAAGCCACCAGCACGGGGGCCGTGCAGACGGCGGTGGAGGCTAACCCCGACGCCATCGGCTACATGTCCTTTTCCGATGTCAACGCCGATAAGGTCAAGGTCGTCAAGTTCGGCGGCGTGGAGATCTCCCGCGCAACCTTGCTGAATGGTTCCTACAAACTGCAACGCAGCTTCTACCTGCTGGTGCGCACAGGTGCGACGTTGTCACCCGAGGCGCAGGCCTTCATCGACTTTGTTCGCAGCGACGCGGGCAAGGTGATCATCGAATCAAAAAACCTGTTGGTTCCGCAACGATAACCAAATAAGCACCGGGGAAGGCGGCCATTTGTGGTCGGCCTTCCTTTAGCGCAATGAAGAATGAGGTTGGAGGCAGGTGTGAAGCGTCTTTTTTTCTCGGGCCGAGTGAGTGCCAGGAGCATGGTCGAGCGGGTCATGGAGCTGATTTTTACGGCCTGCGGGTTCGCCGCCATCGTCTGTGTGGTGTGCATGACCGCCTATATGATCATCTCCGGCGGGCCCGGCATCGCCAAGGTCGGCGTGGTGGGCTTTTTGTTTGGGCGGGCGTGGATGCCGAATTTTGACCAATTCGGCATCTTGTCCATGATTGCCTCCTCACTGGTGGCGACGACGGCGGCGGTGCTGATCGCCCTGCCCATCGGTGTGCTGGTGGCGGTGTTCCTGGCCAAGCTCGCGCCGGGTCGGGTGGCCAATGCCTTGCGCGCCGTCATCGATCTGCTGGCGGGCATTCCCTCGGTTGTCTATGGGCTGCTGGGTGCGACGCTGATCGCGCCGATGATCTACAGCGTGCAGACCGCGGCGGGCCTGCCAAAGGGTGGATGTCTGTTGTCGGCGGTCATCATTTTGGTCATCATGATCCTGCCGACGATCATCAGCGTGTCCGAGACCGCCATTCGCGCTGTGCCCAAGAAATACGAGGACGCCTCGCTGGCGTTGGGATCGACCAAACTGCAGAGCATCTTCCGCGTCACGGTGCCCGCGGCCAAGAGCGGCATCGCGGCGGGTATGGTGCTGGGTGTCGGACGGGCCATTGGCGAGGCCATGGCCGTGATGATGGTGGCCGGCAACGCCGTGATGATGCCCGAACTTCTCTCACCCGTGCGGCTGCTGACCGTGTCCATCCCCATGGAGTGGGCCTATTCCACGGGCCTGCATCGCCAGGCACTCAGCGGCATTGGGCTGGTGTTGTTCTTTTTTATCATGATCGTCAACATCCTGCTCAATCGGGTGCTCAAGAAAGGCGGTGGCGCGGGTGACCGATAGACTTTCCAACGCCGTGCGCATCACGGATAAAAGAAAAAGGCCCTTCGAGGCCGCCTTTTACGGCATCATTTACCTGCTGTCCGCCGCAGTCATTGCCCTGGTGGCGTATTTTATCTTCGTCATCCTGCGACGGGGCATTCCCACCATCACATGGGTTTTTTTGTCCACCGCACCCAACGCCATCACCGAGACCGTCGGCATCTTTCCCAGCATTGTCAACACGTTGTATATCATCCTCTTTACGTTGATCGTCAGCGTGCCGCTGGGGGTAGGCGGGGCGATTTATTTGCAGGAGTATGCGCGCAGCCGCAGGGCCGTGCGAGCCATCGAGTTCGCCGCCGAAACGCTGGCGGGCATTCCCTCGATCCTGTACGGAGTGTTCGGCTACGTCGTGTTTTGCTTGGCGCTCAACCTCAAAGTCTCGTTGATCTCGGGCGTGCTGACGCTGACGATCATGGTGCTGCCCATCATGATCCGCACCACCCAGGAGGCCCTGCGCGCCGTGCCGACCAGCTACCGTGAGGGCGCGCTGGGTATGGGGGCGACGAGGTGGTATATGATCCGCACGGTATTGCTGCCCTCATCGCTCAAGGGCATCCTGACGGGCGTCATCCTGTCGGTCGGACGCATGGTCAGCGAGAGCGCGGCCCTGCTGTTGGTGGCGGGCAACAGCGCCATGTACATGCCCAGGGGTGGGCTGTGGACCCAGATGACGGGATCGGGATCGACGCTGTCGGTCGAGCTCTTCCGCCACGCCTATTCACGCGGCGACAACGACACGGCCTTTGGCATCGCCGCCGTGTTGCTGGTCATCGTCATCCTATTAAACCTATTGACACGCTATATCGCGGGGAGGCTGAACAAACAATGAACGACATCAAGATCCAAACAAACGATTTGCATTTGTATTACGGCGAGGTGCACGCCCTCAAGGGCATTGGCATGGCGGTGTCGGCTTGCAGTGTCACGGCGTTGATCGGGCCCTCGGGCTGTGGTAAGTCGACCTATCTGCGCACCCTCAATCGCATGAATGATACCATCCCCGGCGTGCGCGTCACGGGGCAGGTGTTGTTGGATGGCGAGGAAGTCTACGGCCGCGGCGTCGACGTCACCGTGTTGCGCAAGCGCATTGGCATGGTCTTTCAATCGCCCAACCCCTTTCCCATGAGCGTCTATGACAACATCGCCTATGGCCCACGAATGCACGGCGTTAAAAAGCGTATTGTATTAGACGAGATTGTCGAGCGCAGTTTGCGCGACGCCGCCCTGTGGGAGGAGGCCAAGGATCGCCTGAAAAAGCCCGCGCTCAGTCTGTCGGGCGGCCAGCAACAACGCCTGTGCATCGCCCGCGCCCTGGCCACTCAGCCCGAGGTGCTGCTCATGGACGAGCCGACCAGCGCACTGGACCCCATCTCGACGGCCAAGATCGAGGACCTGATCTGCGAGCTGAAGACGAACTACAGCATCGTCATCGTCACCCACAACATGCAGCAAGCCGCCCGCATTTCCGATCATGCCGCCTTTTTCCTGATGGGGGATCTGGTCGAGTGCGATACCACCGAAAGCGTCTTTTCCCGGCCCGCCGACAAGCGTACCGAGGATTATATCACCGGGCGGTTTGGCTAAACCATGATATACTATCAGAGGAGGATTTCATCATGAATCGTTCCAACTTTCAACACTCACTCGAACAGCTGCACACCCAGATCATTCAGATGGGCAGCTTGATCGAGACCGCCATCGAGGACGCCATCACGGCGTTCTCCACCAACGACCCGCCCCTTTGCCGGGCCATTATGGAAAACGACAATCGCGTTGACGAGGCCGAGAAGGCTATCGAATCCAAGTGCCTATGGCTGATCGCCCGTGAACAGCCCGTGGCAGGAGACCTGCGGCGCATCACCACAGCGCTTAAGATGGTCACGGACATGGAGCGCATCGGCGACCACGCCTCAGATATCGCCGAGCTGACCCTGCGCATTGCCGATCGCAACACCTTTGCCGACTCCCATCACATCCCACAAATGGCCGCCGCGGCCACGTCCATGGTGCGTGACGCCGTGACGGCCTATGTCAACGCCGACCTTGACTTGGCGCGAGCAACCGAGGAACGCGATGATGCGGTGGACGATTATTTCAACCTGATCAAAGGCGAATTGGCCGACATCTTTGGCACCCAGCCCCAGCACATTGACCATGCCATCGACTTGCTGCTGATCGCTAAATACCTCGAGCGTATCGCCGACCACGCTGTCAACATCTGCCAGTGGGTGCACTTTTCCCAGACGGGCGAACACAAGCACACGTTGATCTTTTAAAAAGGGGAACGCATGAGCAAACGCATTTTCGTCGTCGAGGATGACGAGAACATCCGCGAGTTGGTTCGCGTTGCCCTGGGCTCTTTTGGTCACGAGGTGCAGGCCTTTGAGACCGCCGAAGATGCCCTGGCGGCGATCGCGGCGGAAGCTCCCAATCTAGTCATCTTCGACATCATGCTGCCGGGGGTCAGCGGGTTAGAGGCTGTCAAACGCCTGCGCGAAACTCCGGCGACTCAGACCCTGCCCGTCATCCTGCTGACAGCCAAGGATACCGAGATGGACAAGGTGGCCGGGCTGGACTGCGGGGCGGATGATTACATCGCCAAACCCTTTGGCGTCATGGAGCTCGGCGCGCGTGTCCGTGCCCTGCTGCGGCGGGCCGAGGTCAACGCGCCGATGACTGCGCCCGAAACCGCGATTACCGACCTGATCATCTGCCACCAAACCCGCGAGGTCACCCGGGGCGGTCAACCGCTGGATCTGACGTACAAGGAATACGAAGTGCTGTGCCTGCTTATCCGCGAGCGCGACCGCATCGTCCCTCGCGAGGAACTGCTGCAAAGCATCTGGGGCACAGACTTTATCGGCGAATCCCGCACCCTGGACATGCACATCCGCACCCTGCGCCAAAAGTTGGGCGATGACGCCGAATACCCACACTATATCAAAACCATCCGAACGGTCGGCTATCGTTTTATTGGGGAGTGAGCGATGAAAAGAGCCATTTTTAGCCGCCTGGTGCTGTTAACGCTGATTGCCATTGTTGTGTGCAGTCTGGTGTCTTCGATGATTTATGCCTTTTATACGCAAAACCAAACGCAAGAGTGGCTAACCAAACTGACGCTTGCGACGGCGGAAAACTATAAAAACAACACCGCTGCCGACGCCCTGGCATCGGCAGCAGGCGGCAACCGCATCACCATCATCGCTCCCGACGGGCGCGTGTTGGCGGATTCCCAGGACAACGCTGTTATCACGCAGAACCACGCCGATCGCGAGGAGGTCAAGGGCGCGACAACCGGCAGTGTCTACGTCGCAATCCGCACCAGCCGTACACTGGGTGAAAAGTTTATGTACGCCTCTATCAAAGCCGATGACGGCAACATCCTGCGGTTGGCCTATGCTTATGATGGCCTTTTTCACAACCTGGCCGTGCAATGGCCCGCCATGCTGGCGGCGATTGCGGCGGCATTGGTGCTGGCGATGGGGTTGGCGCGGGGTTTCACCCTCGCACTGACTCGCCCGCTCGAGCAAGTGGTCGACGCTCTGTCGGTGGGCGAATACGCCCGCCTGGCCGAGGGAGCATCATCCTATTACGAGATCGACAAGTTGATGCAGAGCATTCAAACCCTATTGCAGCGCATTGCCGCCGCCACCCGCAGCTTGCGGGACGAGCGAGAGAAGGTCGATTATATCTTGGCGAATATGGCCGAGGGATTTGTGCTGGTGGGCGACGAAAACCAGGTATTGCTGTGTAACAACAGCGCAAAAGAATTTTTTGCCGTCAAGCCCGAGCTGTCTGTCGGTACGCTCTACCAACTAACGCGGGATCCGGCCTTGCTCAGTGCCGTGGAACTGGCACTGAGCCAAGCGCAATCGACGATGTTTGACTTGCGCCTGCACGATGGGCGGGTGCTCAACGCTTACGTCTCACCCACGCGCACGCCGGAAAACCAAGCGAGCGCAACCCTGCTGCTCGTTGACATGACAGCGGCCAAACAGCTCGAGGCGCAAAAGCGGGAATTCTTCGCCAACGCCTCCCACGAGCTCAAGACCCCCATCACCTCGGTGCTGGGTTTTGCCGAAATGCTCAACCGTGGCATGGTGCCGGATGAGGAAAAAGCCGCCATCCTGAGCCGCGTGGAAACCGAATCGCGGCGGTTATCGGCCCTGATCAACGACATCCTGACCATCTCCAAACTAGAGTCCGGTGCACCGGCCGCAGAACAGGGACCTTTCGACTTTGCCGAAGTATTACGCGAAGCCGTTGATGCTGTATCCCCCCTTAAAGACGGCACGCCAATCACCATCCGCGTGCAAGCAACGCCCACACCCTATCACGCAGACAAGCGGCAGATATACCAACTGTGTGTCAACCTCATCGACAATGCCGTTAAATACAACAAGCCGAACGGCGAGGTAACCCTTTCCCTCGAAACCCGGGATGGCGGCCTTGTTTTGACCATAACCGATACCGGCATCGGCATTCCGCCTGAATACCACGCGCGCATCTTCGAACGCTTCTTCCGCATTGACCAGGGCCGCGATAAAAAAGTCGGCGGCACCGGCCTGGGCCTATCCATTGTCAAACACATCGTCCAAGCCCACCACGGTAAAATCACGATACAAAGCACTAATCGTGTTGGAACAACAATCGTGGTTTCACTGCCAATCAATATGTAACTTGCATCACCGGCAACCGGACAATCTCGAGCATTAGGCACAGAGAAAAGCAGGGAGTCCTTTGCGTAAAAGATTTTTCAAAAATCAACCCAGAGGATGTGTTCCCAAAGTGGGAGGCGCAAATATTTCATCTACGATCAGGGAGTCGATTTCCAACAAAGGTAACACCTTTTTTCATTAACACCTTATAATTAAGAAAATACGCAAACGCAAAGAAGGCAAAAACACATGTTGCGATTAACGATGTAATTGATAATACGCTCGAAGAATGATAAATGGAAACTTGCGTTGGGTCTTTGGGATTGCAGATTAATTCTACTTTCGCCCCAACAGAAAACGATGTTCGAATTACGTTTGTTTGATACTCCTGCCCCTGGCATGTATACGTGATTTGAGTGCTTGCTTCAGGATTGCTAAATATCTCGTTTTCCGTAATGATGCCCGTAACACGCTCATAATGATTGACTTTATAATGATGTGCCAACCATGAAATTGAAAATAACAACAAACCGATTAATGTCATTGCACCTAAAAAGGTGACGACTAATTTCGCGGCTCTTTTATCATCAATCCACACAAAAGAGACCATCACTCAACACCTCCTCGACAAACGCTAACTTATCTGTATTTCATTGTAAACGCTGTTCTGCAAAAAATCAACCGGCAACAGTGTGCTGTCAACAAAAATATCCCTAGATGCCCCTTCACAATCACGCGTCAAAGATACTCTCAGACTTTTCCTCCCCCCGCAAACTCAGATGCATCTTCGTGAAAAATACTCGACATAGCCGTCGAACCTCTCGATTTTTTCTTCGCCCCGCAGGGCTTCGAGCAGCGCTAACGCCCGCTGTGCCTCGGCAAGGCCTGCGGCGGTATCGCCTTTGGCTTTATAGGCGTGGGCAAGGAACCGCAGGGCGTCAAATCGCACGTCATCCTGCGCGGTTTGGGCGATGAGTTTGTTAGCCAAGGCAATGCTCTGGTCGGCGTCCACCGTGACATACAATAGGTTGTTCAACAAGACATCGTTGTCCGGGTACTGCGCCAATCCCTGCTCTAGAATCAAACGGGCGCGCGGGGCGTCTGTCTCTCGATACAAGTGGGCCTCGCGGCAAATCTCGTCCACCTTGGCGTTGACTTGCGCGAGGTTAAAGTCGAACAGCGCGTCAATCGTCACGCCAAAATAGCTGGCCAAGGCGGGCACGAGGGTGACGTCGGGCAGCGCGATGCCATTTTCCCACTTGCTGACCGCCTGAAACGAAATGCCTATCGCCTCTCCCAGCTGCTCCTGGGTCAACCCGCGTTGCTTGCGCAGGGCTTTGATGGTGCCGCCAATGGCCAAGTTCATGGCAGATACCGCCTTTTCTGTAAAAAGTGAAGACAACTCTTCCCGCGCAAAGAATATCATGCGCGTGGCCCGCTGGCAATAACCGCGCAAGCGACAAAAATTCAACCATGGGGTGAGGGCGGTTTTGCTTGTCGTTTTGGGAAAATCGAGGAATCTTATGCTATAATCATTTTCATCTTCCCCCAACGAGGTTCCTCATGACATTCACCAGTTTTGCCGCCACCGCCCCCCACACCGATCCGAC